>Ga0247825_10000091_pt1 | contig 49413 bp, 46 predicted proteins | sample 13C_Vanillin_Day_FD_194413 | JGI IMG/M metagenome (GOLD analysis project Ga0247825, IMG submission 194413) | Soil microbial communities from agricultural site in Penn Yan, New York, United States - 13C_Vanillin_Day48 | ecosystem: Environmental > Terrestrial > Soil > Agricultural land | place...
CGGCCGCAGCCTCCGCGGTGGCGACGACCCCACTGCCCACCCTGAGCGGCCGCACGTTTATCAAGTCCCGTCGCACCGCTTATGATCCGCGTCGCACTCTCCCGTCGCGGTGTCGCACCCATAGCTCCTTGGCCGTCACGCCGCGATGATCGAGCGTCACATGACTCGCAAAACCAGTGATCGCGTCATCGTTGCCGGCCTGCTCGTCGGCGCGGCGTTCGGTATCGGCGGCACGATGGTCTCCACCGACGCCACTCGCCAGGTCTTCTGGTTGATCGATGGCGTGGGCGTCGTCGTCGCCACGGTCCTCCTGGCGGTGAAGTTCCTGCGCAGTGGCGACGACGTGGTTGCAGCCGGGTTCATCGTCTTCGCGCTTGGCGAGACGCTGCTGATCGCCGGGACGCCGGCGGGGCTGGAGGCGAGCGTACCGTCGTTTGGCGGAGGCGTCGCGCTCTGGACGGCCGGGCTGCTGCTCATTAACTCCCCGGGGAGGCTGGCGACATGGATCCGAAGTGTGGGGTTCGTGGCCGCAGTGCTCTTCGGAGTCGTGGCTGCACGGATTTTTCTCGGCGAGCGGCTCCTGCCGACCTCTTCGCCGTTACCCTACTTCGCGTATCCGTTTGTCGTCCTGAATTTCATCGGGTGGTCAGTGACGGTGATGAAGAGATGGTGATGAAGAGATAGGGTGTCACCACCGCCATTTCACGACGACAGCGGACGTGCTGTGCCAGACAGCAGGAGCAAACGACAGGCGCCGTGAGGGGGCCACCGGACGCTGGCTCCGACTCAGCAGTGCGTCGATGCCGATACCGACGCCCGCGCCAATGGCGCCGAAGATGACGGCACTTCGCGCATACTGACCCGCTGTGAGATCGGAATCACGAACGGCGTGGGTAAACGCGATGCCCACGCCTGCACCGACGGTGGCCCCGATGACAGCCCCGTTGAGGAGACTGTCGCGATCCTGTGCAGCGACGGGACCGGCAGCGACGAGAAATGTGAGCACGGCAGCAAGCGAGACCAGGTGAAATCGCATGACAGCGCGGGCAGCAACGATCGATCCGGTGAGCCTGTGGGGACGGCCCGCGATTCGCATACCTCAACCGGGCTCCGGTTGAGCCTGTCAGTTATTTTCGGGCGTGAAGTGTGCGATCACTTCACAATAGAGACGGGACCGCTGATTCCCCCGGCTCATCAGCGACGAAAGGATTCGGACGATGGCGACGACGAACGGCACGATCAAGCGGATTACGGACAAGGGTTTTGGTTTCATTGCGGCATCCGACGGCACGGAGTACTTCTTCCACCAGTCGGCTGTAACGGGCACGAGGTTCGACGAACTGCGCGAAGGACAGCGCGTGACGTTTACGCCTGGACAGGGACCGAAGGGCCCCCGTGCCGAAGGCGTGAAACCCGAGTAGCGTTCCGTTAGATCAAATGGGTGATGTTCGGCTCGACGCCGAGCAGCGCCCTGCCGTAGACCTCGAGGTTCACCTGCCACTCGGTGATGGCGTGATGACTGGCCACATGCACATCACGCCAGAGCCGTTGCAGCGGGTTGTGATCGGCCAGACTGGACGTGCCGTGGGCCTGCACCAGCAGTTCCACGGCTTCCCGCGCGTACTTCGCTGCCAGCGCTGTATCCATTCGCACGCGCGCCCGCTCGGTGAGATCAGGATGTCGTCGTGTGTCCGCGGCGCGATCGAGATCGTCCGCGGCGCGCAGGGCGTGCAGATACGCCGTGTCGATCTTCATCGCTGCTTCTGCGACAAGCATCTGGAAGCCAGACGAGTCCGCCTGCCGCTGAAACGTGGTGTGCGTGATGCCGCGGGTCTTCGACTTCGCGACGACGTACTCGAGCGCTGCGCTCGCCGCGCCTAGCTGCGATCCGGCCAGGATCAGCACCGTCACCGGTACGAGTGCAACCCGGTAGACCGGCTCGTCAACGTGCTCGGTCCGGTACTGCCCCTGGAATGCGGGTGGATACGGCAGGAAGCGATGCTCCGGCACGAATGCATCCTTCGCGATGATCGTGTTGCTGCCGGTGCCCTTCATGCCGACCATGAACCACGTGTCTTCCACGGTGACGTCGGCGATCGGCATCAGCGAGAGCCCGAGGTTCGTCATCTCGCCGCGCTCGTTCTCCATGTGGATGCCGCAGGCCACCCATTGCGAGTGCATGCTGCCCGATGCCCAGGGCCACTTGCCCGACACGCGCCATCCCCCATCGACCGGGATGGCGATGCCGTTGGGGGCGAGCGATCCGGCAATCCATGCGTCGCGATTGGCGCCCCAGACGTCCTGTTGCGCGCGATCGGGAAACAGGCCGGCCAGCCACTCGCAGACGTTGACGAGGCTCGCCACCCACGCGGTCGATGCGCATCCGCGCCCGACCTCGGCCATCACCTCGATGTAGGTGCGAACGCTGGTCTGATAACCGCCATGGCGTTTCGGCACCATCAACCGGCACAGGCCGCTCTCCCGCAGCGCCCGCACCACATCGTCCGGCAGACGCCGCAGTGAGTCGGTCTGGCTCGCATGCCGCTCGAGCAGCGGCCGAATCTCGCGCGCCCGCGCAATCAATATTTCCCGGCTCACGTCGGCTACGGTTTCCGTCACGGCTCTCCTCCGTTGAACGATCCGAACGACTCGAACGATCCGAACGAATTCTACGGAATGACCCGCACCGTCGCCAGGAACCTTCGGTACTCCGTAAACGTGCGGACGACACGCACGCGCGGCGAGGCTGATTTCTGGATGAAGTTCACTTCTACCACGCGCGCCGGAAGAAGAATCGTCTCATCGGGGTTGGCAAACGAAAATCGCTCGTAGTCGATCGTGGTGTCCGCGCGCTCGGCGACGAATTCCGGCGCATTGGGGTCTCCCGGAGGGCCCGGCAGCTTCACGCGGCCGATCAGACGCTCTTCAAGTCGAAGCACCTCCCCCGATGCCGGCTCGACCCACACACTGCCGCGCGTGCGGCCGTACGAATCGACCCAGCCGCACTTGCCGTTCCAGCGGACGCGCGGGGGATCGGGCCGCCGTGGCTCGTAGTCAATGCGCCGGGCGCTGACGCCGTTGACCGTTTCGAAGCGGCCGACGGAGAACCGGAACTTCTCGCGGTTGACAGGAAGAAGAAATCCGAGCGGCGCAAAGGTGACCGATCGCATATCGAGGCAATCGGGCTGGCCTGATGGCCCGAACCGGCTTCCGCTGGCGCTCTGCAACTCGCGCACCTCCCGCGGTTCGGAACCGAATGCTCCGCTCCATTCGATGCGCATCTCGCTCACGACTCGACGCGGCGGCCCGTCAACCTCCAGCTGCGGCGTGACCGACTGGACCACGGTGGTCTCGGTCACCAGGAGCGTCAGGGCGCGGGAGTAGTGCTGGTCGACGTAGGCGCTCACGCGTGCGATCAGCGTGGTATCCGTCTCCTGCGCCGCGGTGGGAACCACGAAGGACACGAATACCGAACTCACGCAGAACATGAGCGCGAAGAACCTGGACACCGGTTACTTCCAGGTCACTTCCATCCCGAAGAAGTGCATGAACACCTCACGCGCCGGCGTGTTCTTCGGATTCTGCTGCGGGCTCCTGATGTAGAAGTCGATCTGCTGCGTGGCGGGGTTCACTTCGCCCGCGGGCCCCTTCTTGTTGGCCATCGGGTAGTCCACCTTCAGCGTCTGCCGGTCGCGGATGCCCTGCGTGACCATGAAGTGCATCTCGTAGTTGTCGTAGAGCGGCTTGCCGTTCAGCGTCGCGTGCCCGAAGCCCCAACCCGCGAGATACACGAACGTCTTCGGCCAGTTGTTGTCGCCGCACCCCGAGTCGGTGCCGTGCTCGTGCAGGTAGGCGACGATGCCACCGTTCTGGCAGGGATTGAACTCGTTCCACTTGTCGACGGCGAGCACGAGATTGCCTTCCGGGATCTTCAGCCGCGCTTCGAACTTCCCGGTGTTCTTGATCTCGTCGACGTCGATGTCCACTGTGCCGCCGACGAGACGGACGTTCTTCGCGGCGTTGTCCATGTGGTCCCAGCCGACGGGATCCTTGAGGCCGCCCACCATGTAGATCCGGTTTGCCGAAATCACGAAGTGGCCGTCGTAGAGATCGTGCTGCTCGGGCGCGAAGACGGTAATCGGCGCGCCAGGCTGCTGCCGGGGATCCGGCTTCTGCTGCGCGGCGGGAGCGAGCAGGAGGGAGAACGACACAACGAGTGCAAGAAACAGAGTCGTACGCATACGGTGCATCTTACGCCCGTGCTACCTTACGTGGCTTCTGACGGTTGCGTAGGGCGGGATCCGCCGCAGTCTCATTGCTGGCGAGGCGACCCGCCGAGGAGGGAACGATGCGAAGGACTCATCCTGTTCTGGCGGCGATTGCGTTCGCCGCAATCGGCTCACTGGTCGTGGTCGCTCAGGCACCTCAGCAGCAGGCACCCGCGGGACAGGCGCCTGCCGGCGGACAGCAAGGTGGACGCGGCGGGCGCGGAGGCGGCGGCGCTGCGGCCAACCCCACCTCGTTTTTCATCACCAGCGTCGGCAAGGGCGACGGCGCCAACTACGGCGGGCTCGCCGGCGCCGACGCGTACTGCGCCGAGCGCGCGAAGGCGGCCAACATCCCGACGCCGCAGGGCCGAACGTGGCGCGCGTATCTGAGCGCGACTGCGCAGGGCGGACAGCCTGCCGTCAACGCGCGCGACCGGATCGGCGCGGGGCCGTGGCACAACGCGCGCGGCGCGGTGATCGCCAACAACGTCGCGGATCTCCACGGCGACATCGAGCGCGACCGCAATCAGATCAACAAGACGAACGCGCTCACCGAGGCGGCGATGCCGATCAACGGCGTCGGCGATCAGCCGAACCAGCACGACATCATCACAGGCTCCGACTCGCATGGCCGCGCCCGCGCGAGCGAGACAGTGGACACGACCTGCAGCAACTACACGAGCAATCAGGATCCGCCGCAGGGTACGGCCAGAGGTCAGGGCCCGGGCGTATGGCTTGGCCATCACGATCGGACCGGCGGCAACAATTCGTCGTGGAATGCCGCGCACAAGTCCGGCGGGTGCAGCCAGCAGGCGCTGGTGAATACGGGCGGTGCGGGGTTGTTGTACTGCTTCGCGGCGAACTAGGACTTTTCGTCCTGCTCGTCGACCTGCCAGTCGGCTAGCGGCTGGGGGCCGAGCTTGATGTGCGCGATGTCTGGATCCTCGCCGCCGGCGGTCGGGGGTCCAGTCTGATGCCTTTTTTCTTTCGCATCCAGACGGCGCGCGGCTTTCTGCTGACGGCGTTCGAGCAGTGACTTCTCGCGTTCGCGTTTCGCGGCAGTAGGTCTGGCGTTTCGTGCCATGGGGACTGTGTCAGTCTACACGATCCTGCTACGATGCGATCCTCGGCAGGATTTTCTGCCATCAACATTTTCCATCGTGATCCAACTACCTGATCGCATCAAACGCCTCGACGAGCTCGCCCGCGACCTCTGGTGGAGCTGGAATTCCGACGCGAGGCGCGTCTTCCGCAGTCTCGACTACCCGCTCTGGCGGCAGACGGCGCACAACCCGGTGCGCATGCTGCAGGTCATCCCGCAGGACGCGCTGGCGAAAGCGATTCACGATCGCGAATGGCTGTCCGCGTACGACCGCAGCATCGCGCGGCTCGATGCCGCGCGCACGGCGCAGAACACCTGGTGCGAGAGCGAGTGTCCTGAGATGCGCGGCAAGTCGATCGCGTATTTCTCTGCCGAGTTCGCGCTCCATCAGTCGCTTCCGATTTATGCCGGCGGGCTTGGCGTGCTGGCGGGAGACCACTGCAAGGAAGCCAGCGACCTCGGCGTGCCGCTGATTGGCGTCGGCTTCATGTATCCCCAGGGGTACTTCCATCAAGGGCTGTCGCCGGACGGCTGGCAGCAGGAAATCTACGAGCGGCTCAACTGGCAGGGTGCCGCGATCGAGCCCGCGATCACGCGCGAGGGAAAGCCGGCCATCACCGCCGTGCCGCTCGGCAACCGCACCGTGCTCGCCGCCGTCTGGCGCGTGCGCGTCGGACGCGTCAAGCTCTATCTGCTCGATACGGATCTCGAGGAAAACGCGCCGTGGGACCGCGAGCTGTCGGCCCGCCTGTACGGCGGCGATCGCGAGACGCGCATCCAGCAGGAGATCATCCTCGGCATCGGCGGCGTCCGTGTGCTGAAGGCGATCGGCCACCAGCCGGCCGTCTATCACCTCAACGAAGGCCACGCAGCGTTCGCCGTGCTGCAGCGCATCCGCGACCTGTGCGAAGCCGGCTGGACGTTCGAGCACGCCCTCGAAGAAGTGCGGCGCACGACGGTCTTCACCACACACACGCCGGTCGCTGCAGGACACGACGCGTTCCCGTTCCATCTCGTCGAAACGCACCTCGCCGGCGCGTGGGGCGACCTCGGCGGCTACCGCGAGAAGTTCCTGGCGCTCGGGCATCACGACAACGGCGGCGGGCCGATGTTCAACATGACCGCGCTCGCGATGCGCACCAGCGGTGCGGTGAACGGTGTCAGCAAGCTGCACGGCGAAGTCACGAAGCAGATGTGGCAGCCCATCTGGCCGGATCGGCCGGCCGATCAGCTCCCGGTCGGCTTCATCACCAACGGCGTGCACGTGCCGACCTGGATCTCCTCGGAGATGTCAGGCCTGCTCGAGAAGCACCTCGGCGCCCACTGGCTCGATCACCACGACGACCCGGCCATCGTCGATCGCGTGATGCAGATCCCTGACGAAGAGCTGTGGGCGGCGCGCCAGGCGCTGCGCGCATTCCTCTTCAACTTCATCCGCGAGCGCGTGCGCACGCGATGGATGGTCGAATCGGTTCCGGCCCCGCGCATTGCCGCGGCGGGGACGATGTTCGACAGCAACACGCTGACGATCGGCTTCGCGCGGCGATTCACCGGATACAAGCGGCCCGAGCTGATCTTCCTCGACGCCGATCGGCTCGCCCGCATCCTGACCGCGCCCGGCCGCGCCGTGCAGCTCGTGTTCGCCGGCAAGGCGCATCCGGCGGATGACGTCGGCAAGCATCACCTGCAGCAAATCTACCGTCGCGCGCTCGACCCGAAGTTCGGCGGCCGCATCGGGTTCGTCGACGACTACGACCTGCACGTGGCGCACTTCCTCACGCAGGGCTGCGACGTCTGGCTGAACAACCCGCGCAAGCCGCTCGAGGCGAGCGGCACCAGCGGGATGAAGGCGGCCATCAACGGGACACCGCACATGTCCATCGGCGATGGCTGGTGGGCCGAAGGGTTCACCGGCGACAACGGCTGGCTCGTCGAGGGCCAGGCTGACCCGAATGATCACGGCGCGCAGGACTGGGCGGACGCGCAGGCGATTTACGCGTTGCTCGAGAACACGCTCGTGCCGGCGTTCTACGATCGCGACGCCGACGGGATTCCGCACCGCTGGCTGCAGGTCGTGAAGGAGTCGATCCGGACCGTCCTCCCCCGCTTCAGCGCCCGCCGGATGGTGAAGGAATACGTACGAAATATGTATCTGCCGGCCCTGGCAGGGGAACCCGTAGCGAAATAGAACTCCCAACTGCGGGAGTTGACAGAATTTCCTTCCCCCGGCGATATATCCTCTGACGCCCTCGTCCCGTCTAAGCTGAAGGTGGCTGCCTGGCCCCGTTCAGGAGGATGTCGTGAGACGTAATTTCCGTCGGCCCCTCGCACTGGTTTTCGTGCTGGCGGCGCTGGTTTCGATGCAGAACAGGGCATCGCTGGCCGCAGCCGCTGACGTTCCAGCCGACCGCTCGGCGGTCGAGCACGCGCTCAACCGGCTGACCTTCGGTCCCCAGCCGGGACAGGTCGAATCCGTTCAGAAGCTCGGCCTCTCGCGCTGGCTCGACCAGCAGCTGAATCCTTCCGCTATAGACGACTCGGCACTGGGCAGCAGGCTGACACCGCTTCCCGATCGGCCCGACGGCATCGGCCGCCCCGCGGCCCGCAACGCGTCCGAACAGCAGCGCCAGGAGATGCAGCGGCAAAATCGCCAGTTCGCGCGGCAGTCGGTGCAGACACTTGCGTCGCAGAAGATCACGCGCGCCATCTACAGCGAGCGTCAGCTCGAGGAAGTCCTCGTCGACTTCTGGTTCAACCACTTCAACGTCTTCGCCGGCAAGGGTCGCACGTCGTCGTTTCTCCCCGACTACGAACGCGAGGCGATCCGCCCGCACGTCTGGGGCAACTTCCGCGAGCTCCTCGGCGCCACCGCGAAGAGCCCGGCCATGCTCTTCTACCTGGATAACTGGCTGAGCGCGGATCCAAAGGCCGCCGAGCAGCTCCAGAACGTCAACAACCGGCGGCGGGTGCGCATTGCCGGCCGCTTTCCTCAAGGCCCCGGCGCCCAGGGCGCAGACAACAACATGCCGCCGCAACAGCAGCAGGGACCGCGGCGCAACGGGCTCAACGAGAACTACGCGCGCGAGCTGATGGAGCTGCACACGCTCGGCGTCGACGGCGGCTACACGCAGCAGGACATCATCGAGGTCGCGCGCGCGCTCACGGGATGGACGCTGGCCAACGGCCAGGACGGCGGCTTCCGGTTCATGCCCGCCCTGCACGATCGCGGCGAGAAGAAAGTGCTCGGCCACACGATCCGCTCCGGCGGCGGCATCGACGACGGCGAACAGGTCCTGGACATCGTCGCCGCACATCCGTCAACGGCGAAGCACATCGCGACGAAGCTCGTGCGCCGTTTCGTCAACGACGAACCGCCCGTTGCGCTCGTGAACAAGGTGGCCGCGACGTTTACGAAGACGAAGGGCGACCTGCGCGAAACCGTGCGGACGCTGGTGACCGCGCCGGAGTTCTACGCCGCGGAGCATCGCGGCGCGAAGGTGAAGACGCCGCTCGTGTTCGTGGTCAGCGCGGTACGTGCAACCGGACGAGACATGCGCGACAACCGCCAGATTCTCAACGCGCTCCAGCAGCTCGGCATGGCGCCTTACCAGTGCCAGCCGCCGACCGGCTATGACGACACGGCCGACACCTGGGTGTCCGCCGGCGCGCTCGTCACGCGGATGAACATCGCGCAGCAGTTGACGCCGCAACGCGCGGCGCTCATCGGCGGCCCGGACTTTCAGCGGTACTAGAGGAGGCTGTCATGACATCACGACGCATCTTCCTCAAGTCCGGCGCGATGAGCATGCTGTCGCTTGGTTTTGCGCCGTCATTCCTGGCGCGCACGGCCGCGGCGGCCGGCGGCCGGCGCCGCCTGCTGATTGCCGTGTTCCAGCGCGGCGCGGTGGACGGGCTCAACATGATCGTGCCGTTCGGCGAGGCTGACTATTACAAGCTCCGGCCGACGATCGCCGTGCCGCGTCCCGGGACGCAGGACGGCGCCATCGCGCTCGACGACTTCTTCGGCCTGCATCCGCGCATGGGCGCGTTGAAGCCGCTCTGGGACAACAAGTCGCTCGCCATCGTGCACGCCAGCGGCTCGCACGATCGCACGCGGTCGCACTTCGACGCGCAGGACTACATGGAGAGCGGCACGCCCGGCGTGAAGAGCACGCGCGACGGGTGGCTGAATCGCTATCTGCAGGCCGCGGGGAACGACCCGAGTCCGCTGCGCGGCGTTGCCGTCGCGCGGCAGATGCCGCGAGCGATGCAGGGCAAGGCACCATCGCTGGCGTTCGGCAATGTAGACACCTTCGACGTGCGTGGCGGGATGGATTCGCGCGAGTCGTTCGAGCGCGCGTTCTCCGAGGCAGACAATCCGCTGCTGCGCGGCACGGCCAGGGACGCGTTCGAAGCCATGAAGACGCTCCGGACGATCGGCACGCCCTATCGGCCGGCGGCGGAGTATCCGCGCACCCCGTTCGGACAGGCGCTGCAGGAGATCGCTCGCGTGGCGAAGGCGGACATCGGCCTCGAGGTCGCGTTTGCCGAATCGAACAACTGGGATCACCACACCAACGAGGGAAGCACCCAGGGACAAATCGCGCAGCGCCTCAACGATCTCTCCAGCGGGCTGGCTGCGCTGGCTGCCGATCTTGGCGAGCGGCTCTCCGACACCGTCATCCTCACCATGTCCGAGTTCGGGCGCACCGCCGCGGAGAACGGCAACCGCGGTACCGACCACGGACACGGCAACGCGATGATGATCCTCGGCGGCCCGGTGAAGGGTGGCCGCGTCTACGGCAAGTGGCCCGGGCTCCGGCCCGATCAGCGGTTCGAGGGTCGCGACCTCGCCATCACGACGGACTTCCGTGATGTGTTCAACGAGATTGTGACGACACACCTCGGGTTGTCGAAGGACGGTATCGCGAGGGTGCTGCCCGGTTACACCGCCGGGACACAGACGCTCGGCCTGATTCGCGCCTGACACAGTCACAGGCCGCGGAGACGCAGAGACGCGGAGTGATTTCGGGGATTCCCTGACTCCGCGCCTCCGCGACTCCGTGGCCCGTCTCGGTCGCGAGCCTCCCGATATAATGTCGGCCATGGCCCGCAAGTCCACGGTGGCGAAAGCGAAGTGCGCGCTCTGCGGCGCGAAAGAGGTCTCGGAGCCTCGAGGTGAGGAGCGGTACTGCCGCGACTGCTGGGAAAAGAAGATCGCCGTCGAGGAGATCGTCGCGCGCGAGTTCGCGCTGAAACGTTACATCCGGGCGCACAGCGCCGAAAAGTACCTGGTCTATCATTCGACCATCAAGCGCCCCTGCGGCCAGATCATCGTCGTGGACGACGGCTACGACCTGTTCCTGTCGATGATCCTGTATCCGAATTTCGGCTGGGACGAGGCGGCCTACCACCTCGAAGGGGATCCGGAAGGCCGCACCTTCGCCGAGATTCTGGTGGACGTCGTCGCCACCGAAGTCATCGAGCCCTGGGGTGGCGGGAAGTGGCATCTGGAGATCTTCCGGTCGGCGAATCCCGAACCGGAGGACTGGAACGGCGAGATGTGAAACGCGCCTATAATGGCGCCGCCCTGGCCGTCGACTTTAGTTCAGGCCCCTGGAGGTCAATATGATGGGTCGCACAGAGACACTCGTCGGCGTCGTCGGCGCTCTGCTCCTGGCGTCCGCAAGCGGCGCCGTCGTCTTCGCACAGGCTCCGGCCACAAAGGCACCGGCCGCCGCACCCGCGGCAGCCCCACTCAAGTTCGTCACGCCCTTCAAAGGCGCCGGGACCATTGAGGTTCTTCAACCGCAGGTCACCCAGAAGGGAAACCTGGTGGTCACCAAAGTCAAGATCAAGAACCTGTCGAAGGGTCCCCTCGTCGGCTTCGAAGGGTCGGAGTACTGGTACAACGCGAAGGGTGAAACCGTCAGCGGTTCCCAGCGCACCCGGCATCCCAAAGCGTTCATGCCGAATGAAGTGATCGAGCTCGTGCTGACTTCGCCCAAGCACCCCGATATGAACCGAGTGCTTCGCACGTTCAAGCACGCGAACGGCAGCGTGGACGCCAAGCAGGTCCCGAAGTTCAAGGCCGATTCGTAGAGCGCTCGTTTAGCTGACTCGTAGGGCGCTCCTTCACCCCTCGACGTTGCTCGGGGTGACCCTGAGCGATGTCGAAGGGTCAGGGGCGCAGCAGAAGCCAGTCCGCCAGTTCAGCGGCGATCGGAATGCGCCACGCGCGCCGTCTGGTCGCCGCTTTCCACATCACCACGATCCAGAGCAGCACGCCTCCCGCCCAGGCCGCCCCGGCCATCCAGAGGAGCGGAATGAACGCCATCGGCAGGAACGAGAGCGCGGACAGCGCAAGCAGCCCGCAGCCGGCGATGACGGCGGCAATGAGCCCGAAGGCTGCGATCGACTGCGCGGCGTGAAAGCGTATGGCGTGGTTACGGCGCTCCGCGAACCAGAGGATCAGTCCGGTCAGCCACCAGCCGGCATAGGCAAGCGGTGCCGCGACGCGTAGCGGCAAGCCTGTGGTGCTGGTTTCAGAGGCAGACGCCATCAATGGCTGGTGCTGCAATCTCGAGGCCTAAGGCCTAAGGCCCAAGGCCCAAGCACCTTATACTGACTTATGGCCCTGGATGTCCGTGCAATTCAGACGGCGCTGGCTGCCGACAGGCTCGACGGCTGGCTGCTCTACGATTTCCACGGCTCGAATCCGATCGCACAGCAGCTCGCCGGTCTCAATGGCGGGCCGCACATGACGACGCGCCGGTGGTACTACCTGATCCCCAGCTCCGGGGAACCGCGCGCGCTGGTCCATGCGATCGAGCAGCACAATCTCGACCACCTGCCGGGAACGCGCATCACCTACGCCGGACGCCAGCAGCTCGACGACGGACTGACCGCACTGCTGGGGCAGGCGCGGCGAGTGGCGATGGAATACTCACCGGACTGCGCCATTCCCTACGTTTCGCGGGTGGATGCCGGGACGGTTGAGGCCGTCCGGAAGCGAGGCGTCGAGATCGTTTCGTCCGGGGACCTCGTCCAACAGTTCGAGGCGACCTGGTCAGCGGCCCAGCTCGCCCAGCATCAAGAGGCCTCCGTGGCGCTGTATCGGATCAAGGACAAAGCGTTCGAAGCCGCCTCAAAAGCGCTCAAATCCGGCCGCAGGCAGACGGAATACGATCTGCAACAGCTCATGGTCGAGTGGTTCCGTGACGAGGGCCTTGTGAGCGACGCCCCTCCAGTTGTGGCACTGGGCGGCAACGCCGGCAACCCTCACTATCTGCCTTCCGTCGAACTCAACAGGGTGATTGTTACGGACGAGGTATTGCTCCTGGACCTCTGGGGGAAGAAGACGCAGCCCGGCGCGGTCTACGCCGATATCACCTGGGTAGGGGCGACGTCGCGCCAGGTGCCGGCAGAACCGGCGGCGGCCTTCCAGGCAATCGTCAACGCGCGGGACGCGGCGGTGAAGCTGGTTCAGGATCGGGCGGGCTCAGGAGAGGATTTGCGGGGCTGGGAGGTCGATCGGACGGCGCGGCAGGTGCTTGAAGGGAGCGGCTACGGGAAGCACGTGCTGCACCGTACCGGCCATAGCCTCGGCGAAAACGTCCATGGTAATGGAACCCACATGGACGATTACGAAACTCATGACGAGCGGCGGATTGTGCCGCGAACGGGCTTCACGATTGAGCCCGGGCTCTATTTCGATCATTTCGGCGTACGCACCGAGATCAACGTGTACCGCAGCGAGCGCGAGGCGGTGGTCACGGGTGAGCGCCAGTCCGCAATCGTAGCGCTACTGTGAACGACGTTTTAACGAAGGGTGCAAAAGTGAATCGCAACAGATCAACGATCTTTTATCTTCTGCTCGTCGTCGTGGCGAGCGTGATGGTCGGGATGGTCCTCGCGTCGCGTCTCGATCTGGCGTCCCAGAGCTCAGCGCAGACGGTGGCCGTTCCAGCCGTCAACAGCTCGCCGATTACCGGGCCGGTAACCGCGACGACGTTCAGGGAGGTGGCCAAGGCGGTCTCCCCTGCCGTGGTGACCATTCGCGCCGAATCGTGGCAGGAGGCGCGTGAGAGTGCGCTCTTCGGTCTCGATCCCGACGATCTGCCCGACTTATTCCGGCAGCAGCCGCGCGGGCAGGGCGGCCAGGGCCAGGGTCCGGGCCAGGGACAACGCCGCCAGCAGCGTCCGCAGCCGCGCGAGGAACTGGTGCAGGGCCGCGGCACGGGCTTCATCATCGACAAGTCCGGTCTGATCCTCACCAACAACCACGTCATCGAGGGAGCCTCCCGTATCAAGGTGGGGCTGTACGGCGAGGATGGCGATCAGGAATACACGGCGCGGGTCATCGGCCGTGACGAGCTGACCGACAGCGCGCTCCTCGAACTGACGCAGAAGCCGGATCACGAACTGCCTGTGGTCAAGTTCGGCGACTCCTCGCAGATGCAGGCGGGCGACTGGGTCATGGCGATCGGCAACCCCTTCGACCTGGGCCACACGGTGAGCGTGGGCGTCATCAGCGCGACCCGCGGCGGCAGCGAGGGGATGCGCGTGGCCACGCTCCGCCGGGCCGATGTCCTGCAGACCGACGCGGCGATCAACCCCGGCAACTCCGGAGGCCCGCTGATCAACCTGCGCGGTGAAGTGATCGGCATCAACACCGCCATCGCGACCACCGGCCTGTCGCAGGGCAACGTCGGAGTCGGCTTCGCGATCCCGAGCAACAGCGTCCGGGAGATCCTCCCGCAGCTTCGCAGCGGCAAGGTGACCCGCGGCCGCGTCGGCGTCCTCGTTGGCGACGTCGCCCGCCAGGCCGTTGACGAGCTCGGGCTGAAGTCGAAGACCGGAGCGGTGGTGACCAGCGTGGAAGAGGAAAGCCCCGCGGAGAAAGCCGGTCTCGAGGAAGGCGATGTCATCCTCTCGTGGAACGGTCAGCCGGTGAAGAGCAGCGACGAGCTGGTGCGCACGGTTGTCCGGTCCAAGCCGGGAGTGTCGATTCCGCTGCGTGTCATGCGCAACAAGCAGGAACGGTCGCTGAACATCGTGGTCGAGGAGCTCAATCTCGACGCGGAGAACGGCGGCAACCGGAGGCAGCGGGCGGCCACGACCGAGCAGAGCCGGCTCGAGTCACGAGGCCGGGAGTTCGGCATTATTATCGACAACGTGCCGGTCGAACTGTCGCGCAAAATCAACACGAGCGGTGCGGTGATCACCTCGGTTGAGCCGGGCAGCGCCGCGCAGGAAGACGGTCTTGCCGAAGACGACGTGATCATCAGGGTCGGCAGCACCGTGGTGACGTCGAAGGTGGAAGCCGAGCGTGAGCTCAAAGGTGTGCCGGCTGGCGGCACGGCGCTCATCCACGTCCTGCGCGAGGATCCCAGCACCAAGAAGGGATTCCGTGAGGTCTTCGTGATGGTGACCAAGGACTAAGAACGGGCCTGAGAATCAGGCCTAAGAAAGCAGAGAGCCTCAGGTCCACGATCGAGTCCGGTATTCTTACTGGACCCGATCTGGATACTGAGGCTTTTTTGATCGAGCGCGAAGTCAAACTCTCATTTCCAAACGCCGACGTGGCACGCAGTGCGCTCCTGGGCGCCGGCGCCGCCGCTGCTCAGGCACGCCGGCTGCAGGACGACTCTCTCTACGACACCGCCGACGAATCCTTCCGGAAGAAGGGCTGCATGGTCAGGCTCCGGACGGAGCGCTGGCCCGACGGCGCGCGCGCCACGTTCATTACCGTCAAGGGTCCGGTGCAGCCGGGCCCGATGAAGATGCGTGAAGAGCACGAAACCCGTATCGAGCAGGGCGACGTGCTCGCCCGCGGATTCGAGCTGCTCGGTCTGCGCCCGTGGTTTCGCTATCAGAAGTACCGCGAGGAGTTCGCCGCGACCAATCTTGTCGCGGCGATCGACGAGACGCCCGTAGGCGTCTTCGTCGAGCTCGAGGGCTCCGACGAAGCGATCAGAGCGATGACCGCTGCCCTCGGCAAGTCGTCTGACGACTTCATTCTCGACTCCTACTACCGCCTGTTCCAGAACCGGCGCGAGCAGTTCGGGTTGAGCGGGCCGTACATGCTCTTTCCGCCTTCGTCGCTTCGCGACTCCGGCGGGACAAGTCCAGCATGATTCCGGCACTGGTGCTGACCGCCGGCCTCGGGACACGGCTGAGACCGCTGTCGTATGTCCGCGCAAAGGGCGCCCTGCCCCTGGCGGGAGAACCACTGGCGCGCCGTATCCTTCGCGGCTTGCGAGACGCCGGGGTGACAGACGCCGTGCTCAACCTTCACCATCTGCCGCACACGCTGACGGGAGCCATCGGCGACGGCAGCGACATCGGGATGCGCGTGCGCTACTCGTGGGAGATGCCCGTGCTCGGGTCGGCCGGGGGCCCGCGACGGGCGCTCCCCCTCTTAAAACAACCCGGCACGGCGGACTCCTCCTTTCTCATCGTCAACGGTGACACGCTGACCGATGTCGACATCGCCGCGCTGGTCGCCGACCATCGCTCGTCAGGCGCATTGGTGACGATGGCCGTGATTCCGAACACGGAGCCGCAGAAGTACAGTGGTATCGCCGCCGACGGCCGGGGCATCCTCACCGGTTTCGTTCCGCGCGGCTCATCTGTCCCGTCGTTTCATTTTGTGGGTGTGCAGGTGGCCGAAGCTCAGGCGTTCGAATCGGTGCCGGCGGATGCGCCCTCTGAAGTGCGTACCCTGTATCCCGCGCTGAATGCTGCGCGGCCCGGAAGTGTTCGCGTGCACGCGACGACCGCGGACTTTCTCGACATCGGAACGCCGGCCGACTACCTCAGCACTGCGCTGGCAATCGCCGAGCGCGATCAACGGGCGTCGAATGGCGCACGTGCGACGATCGCTGCTGGCGCTCGAATCGAGCAGTCGGTGTTGTGGGACGATGTGGTGGTTCAGGAAGGCGCGATGCTCAAACAGTGCGTCGTCGCCGACGGCGTCGTCGTGCCCGCCGATACGTCGTGGCACGGAGTGACGCTGCGGATTCCAGACGGTGAGCTTGCGCCAGGAGAGCGAGTGATCGAAGGGATGGCTGTGTGTCCATTGTAGAAACTGATCGTCGAACCGACGACGGCGCGGATATCCGGGTCCGCATCGATCAGTTCCTGGCCGAACGGGGCCTGCATGGCGCTCGAGTCATGCCGTTGACTGGAGACGCCTCCGATCGGCGGTACTTCCGCGTGCTCCTGACGGATGACGGCACGCAGGTGCTCGCCGTGCACCCGGGGACGATCGAGTTCGCGTCCATGCCGTTTGCGAGGGTCGCGCAGCAACTCAGCCTCCTGCCCGTGCCGGTTCCTGCCATCCTTTCGTATTCCAACGAGCTGGGGATCATCGGTCTCGAGGACCTTGGCGACGTCACGCTGCAGGCGCATCTCGGCACGGCTTCCCCTGCCGAACACAAGGCTTTGTACCGCCAGGCCGTTGGATTGATCGAAACGCTCCAGCGGCGCGGTGCAGAGATGGCGTCGTCCGATTGCCCGGCGTACGCAATTGCGTTTGACGTCGACAAGCTGACCTGGGAGCTGGAGTTCTTCCGGAAGAACTTTCTCGAGGGCTACCGAGGGATCACATTGCCGGCGGCATCGCGCGACGCGTTGCGCGAAGAGTTCGCGTCGATTGTCGACGAGCTTGCCGCGGAACCGCGCGTGCTCTGCCACCGCGACTATCACAGCCGCAACCTGATGCTGCACCAGGGCAGCCTGTACATCATCGACTTCCAGGATGCGCGGATGGGGCCCGACACCTACGACCTGGTGTCGCTGCTCCGCGATTCCTATGTCGATCTCGACGAGAACGAAGTCGACGACCTGATCGCATTCTTCCTCGCGGTCAGGTCCGGGCCGGCCAACCAGGGAACGATCAGCGACGCCGACGAGTTCAGGCGCCGGTTCGATCTGATGGCCGTTCAGCGCAACCTGAAGGCACTCGGGACGTTCGGGTTCCAGACCATCTCGCGCGGCAACCCCGTGTACATCCAGTACATCCCGCGCACGCTGACCTACGTGCGCGCCAATCTGGAGCGTTACCCGCGGTTTGCCCGGCTGTGGGAAGTGCTCGCAGCGCATCTCGAAGAACTGAGACAATAGCGGAGTGACCGACCGCCGCGGCGACGTCGCGAAGCCGGAACGCCGGTTTGGCGTCTCGACGCATCTCTTTCACGAGCACCGCCTCACGCGCGATCACCTGGTTCATATTGCCGCGCACGGGTTCGAGGCGCTCGAGCTCTTCGCCACACGCGCGCACTTCGACTATCACGACGAAGCGGCGCGCGCGCAGCTGGCCGAATGGCTGTCGGATACGCGACTGGAACTGCATTCCGTGCACGCGCCCGCCTTCGAGGCATTGCGCCAGGGCAAATGGGTCGGCGCGTTCTCCAACGCGTCCTCCGACGAAACGCGCCGCCGGGCGGCGATTGCCGAGGCGGAGGCCGCACTCGCGCTCGCGCGTCTCGTGCCGTTCCAGTTCCTCGTCACGCACATCGGCGTTCCATCCGGCGAGGCCGCCGGCGGAGACAACCAGCGCGACGCCGCGCGCAGAAGCGTCGCGGATCTGGCCGCCCTGGCGTCGAACGTCAACGTGCGGGTCGCCATCGAGGTCATACCGAATCCGCTCTCGAGCGCGGACGATCTGAGCCGCCTTATCGAGGACGACCTCGACGGTCTGAACGTCGGCGTGTGCCTCGATTACGGGCACGCGCACCTGATGGGAGATCTCGGCGAGGCGATCGAAACGTTGTCAGGACACTTGTGGACGACGCACGTGCACGACAACGGCGGCCGGCGCGACGACCACCTCGTCCCCTTCGCCGGAAGCATCGACTGGGACGCGGCGATGATGACCACGCAGAAGATCGGCTACGACGGGGTCTTCATGCTGGAGGTCGGCGACACGGGCGATCCCGTCCAGGTGCTGAAGCGATCAGTGAAAGCGCGCGAGCGGCTCGAAAAGACGTTCGTCACCTTTTGAAGCACGAAGATCCTTTGTGGCCTTCGTGATCTTCGTGGTTAGAAGGCCGCGTGCCCTGGTGTGCGCGGAAAGGGGATTACGTCGCGGATGTTGGCCATGCCCGTGGCGTAGATGATCGTCCGCTCGAGGCCGAGGCCGAAGCCGGCGTGCGGGACGGTCCCGAATCGGCGCAGATCGCGGTACCACCAGTACGCCTTCGGATCCAGCTCCAGCTCCACGAGCCGGCGGTCCAGATAGTCGAGACGCTCTTCGCGCTGTGAGCCGCCGATGATCTCGCCGATGCCCGGCGCCAGCACGTCCATCGCCGCCACCGTCTTCCCGTCGTCGTTCATGCGCATGTAGAACGCCTTGATCTCCTTCGGGTAGTTCATGACGATGACCGGCGCCTTGACGTGCTCCTCTGTCAGCCAGCGCTCGTGCTCCGACTGCAGGTCCATGCCCCACCGGACCGGAAACTCGAATGTCTTGCCGCTCTTCTCCAGCGCGGCAACAGCGTCCGTGTAGCTCATGCGCTCGAACGTCGAGTTGACGAACCCTTCGACGCGCGCGAGACAGCCTTTGTCGATCCGGTCGGCGAAGAACTTCATGTCGTCGCCGCGCTCGTTCAGCACCGCCTTGAGGATGTACTTGAGGAAGTCCTCCGCGAGATCGGCATCGGCCGACAGATCCGCGAACGCGATCTCCGGCTCCACCATCCAGAACTCCGCGAGGTGGCGGCTGGTGTTGCTGTTCTCCGCGCGGAACGTCGGCCCGAACGTGTAGACCTTCGACATCGCAAGGCAGTACGTCTCGACGTTCAGCTGGCCGCTCACCGTCAGAAACGCTTCCTTGCCGAAGAAGTCCTGGGTGAAGTCGGGGCGGCCCTCCGGCGTGCGCGGGACAGCCGCCAGATTGGCGAAGTCGAGGGTGCTCACCCGGAACATCTCGCCCGCGCCTTCGGCATCGCTGGCCGTGATGATTGGCGTGTGGATCCAGAAGAACCCGTGCTCGTGGAAGTACCGGTGAATCGCCATGCTGAGGCAGTGGCGTACGCGGGCGATGGCGCCGAGCGTGTTCGTCCGCGGCCTGAGGTGCGCCACCTCGCGCAGATATTCAAAGGAGGTCTTCTTCGGCTGGATCGGATACGCCTCGGGATCATCCACCCACCCGATCACCTCAATCGCTTCAGCCTGTATCTCGACCGACTGCCCCTGTCCCTGGCTCTGCGTCAGAACGCCCGTGGCCACGACCGCGCACCCCGAGGTCAGCCGTGCGACCTCGCTCTGGTAGTTCGGGAGCTGTGCCGGGGCGACGACCTGAATCGGGTCGAAACAGGACCCGTCGTGCACATGTACGAATGAGAGCCCGGCCTTCGAGTCGCGCCGCGTTCGCACCCATCCGCGAACGGTAACGCGGCTTCCGGTGGGCAACTTCCCTTTCAGAAGCTCGGAAATATCGGCGTGGTCGGCCATGTTGGTATCCTAAGGGGTCCGGCTCCTTATGAAAATCGGCATGGTGTCCCTCGGCTGCCCCAAGAACCTCGTTGACTCCGAGGTGATGCTCGGGCTCGCACAGCAGCAGGGGCACGAGCTCACCCGCGACGCCGCCGACGCCGAGGTGCTCATCATCAACACCTGCGCCTTCATCGACAAGGCAAAGCAGGAGTCCATTGACACCATCCTCGAGATGGCCGAGCACAAGAAGTCCGGCGCCTGCCGCCGGCTGATCGTGACCGGCTGCATGGCGGAGCGCTACCGGGACGAGCTGAGAGCGGAGATTCCGGAGATAGACGCGGTGCTCGGAACGGGCGAAGTCGAGGGAATTGCGGCAGCACTTGCCGAAACCACACACCGAGGCACCGCGACACCGAATCAGGTTATTCAGATTCTTCGCCCGAACGGTTCGCCAGCGGGATCACACGAACTTCCGACGTATATCTACGATGCCGATACGCCGCGCATGCTGGCGACGCCTCGCCACTATGCCTACGTGAAGATCGCCGAGGGCTGTGACTACAAGTGCGCCTTCTGCATCATTCCGAAGCTTCGCGGCCACTACCGAAGCCGCTCGCACGAATCAATCGTCCGCGAAGCCGGGGCGCTCGCCGCACGCGGCGTGAAAGAGCTGCTGCTCATCTCGCAGGACACGAGCTTTTACGGCGTTGACCAGAAAGAACGCGGCGCGCTCGCCAGGCTGCTGCGATCGCTCAACCGGATCGACGGGCTCGAATGGATCCGGATGCTGTACCTCTATCCGACCACCATCGGCGACGACGTGCTGGACGCGATGGCCGAGAGCGAGAAGGTCTGCAAGTACGTGGACCTGCCGCTTCAGCATGCGTCTGACTCGGTCCTGAAGCGAATGAAGCGCCCTGGAACGCGGGCGTCGTACCACACGCTGCTCGACCGGATCCGGACACGTGTGCCCGGCGTCAGCCTGAGAACGACGTTTATCGTCGGGTTCCCCGGCGAGAGCGAGTCCGACCTCGCCGAGCTCGAGGGTTTTGTCGAGGACGTGCGCTTCGACCACGTCGGCGTCTTCACCTATTCGCACGAAGAAGGCACCTCAGCCCACGGCCTCGAGGACGATGTCAGCGCCACGACGAAGAAGTTGCGGCGGAACCGGCTGATGAAGCGCCAGGAGCGCATCGTGCGCCGGGCTCAGAAAGCGCGGATTGGCAGTCCCGTCCGCGTGCTGGTTGACGGCCCGGCCGAGCACGACCTGGTCCTGCGCGGGCGGCTGGAAGGCCAGGCGCCGGACATCGATCCGGTCGTTTACCTCACCGATTGCGACCCCTCGCTCTATTCAGCTGGGCAGTTCATCGATGCCGAGGTCGTCGGCAGCCGTGGATACGACCTGCTGGCGAGACCACGGTCCGGCTGAAGGTGGATACAACCAGGAAAGTCCGGCTGAAGCCGGACACTACGTCGTTGGCGGGCGGTTCTTTCGCGTGATAGACTCAAACGTTACCTAGGCGGAGAAAGTCCTAGTGGGCTCGTGCCCACTTTTTTTGTTTAGGGGCGCGTGGCGCAGGCCTTGTGAGGCCCGCTGGCGCGGAGAAATGCAGCCGCTCGAACACATTCGGGCGATCGCCGAACGCGTGGCGGCGTCGCGTGGACTGACGGTCTGGGAGATCCAGAGCCGTCGCGAGACGACCGGCCATGTGGTGCGGGTGTTCATCGATCGGCCGGGTCCGGCGGCATCACCGGAGGACAGCGTCAGCATCGAAGACTGCGAGGAGGTCAACCGCGAGATGAGCACGATTCTCGACGTTGAAGACCCGCTCCCCTTCGCGTACACGCTGGAAGTTTCATCACCGGGGCTCGACCGGCCGCTGCGCGGCGAGGACGACTACCGGCGCTTCATGGGCCGGCTGGCGAAAGTGGTGGTCAGCGAAGCGGTGGATAACCAGAAGGCGTTCGAGGGCCATCTCCGCGGGGTGGACGCCGGAGACGTGCTGCTGGAGGCTCCGAACGGCCGGATGCACCGGCTGCCGCTGCGGCTGATCACGCGGGGCCGGTTGGAAGTGGAGTTTTAGGTACTTATGCAGAACCCGTTGATGCAGACGATCGAGGCGCTCGCCAAAGAAAAGGGCATCGAGGCCGACACCATCATCACCGCGATTGAGGACGCCGTCCTGACCGCGTCGCGCAAGTACTACAAGACCAACGAGAACCTGAAGACCCGCTTCAACCAGGAAACCGGACAGGTCGATCTCTTCGCGACGAAGCACATCGTCCAGGAAGTGGCCGACCCGGCGACGGAGATCTCGCTCAAGGAAGCGCAGGAGCTCTATGGCGAGGAAGCCGAAGTCGACATGGAGATCGAGTTCCCGAAGCGGACCGACGTCCTCGGCCGCATCGCCGCGCAGACCGCGAAGCAGGTGATCTTCCAGAAGGTCCGTGAGGCGGAGCGCGAGAACATCTTCGCGGAGTACAACGACCGCGTCGGCGAGGTCATCAACAGCACGGTCAAGCGGTTCGAGAACGGCGACCTGATCGTCGAAATCGGCCGGGTCGAGGCCGTCCTGCCGCGCAAGGAGCAGTCGCGCGCCGAGAGCTATACGCCGGGCGAGCGCATCCGCGCCGTTATCAAGGGTGTGAACCGCAGCGCCAAGGGCCCGCAGATCCTGCTCTCGCGAACGGATCCGGCGCTCTTGATCAAGCTGTTCGAGCAGGAAGTGCCGGAAATCTACGACGGCACCGTCATGATTCGCGGCGCCGTCCGCGAGGCCGGCGATCGCGCCAAGGTGGCCGTCTACTCACGCGAGCGCGACGTGGATCCGGTCGGCGCCTGCGTCGGCATGAAAGGTACGCGCGTCCAGGCCATCATCCGCGAGCTGCGCGGCGAGAAGATCGACATCGTCGAATGGTCGGACGACCCGGTGCTCTTCGTGACGAACGCGCTCAGCCCGGCGAAGGTGCAGCGCGTCACGATCGTCGACGACGGCGAGCGCGTCATGGAAGTGGTCGTCGAGGACAAGCAGCTGTCGCTCGCGATCGGCAAGAAGGGACAGAACGTCCGGCTGGCCGCGAAGCTGACCGGGTGGCGCATCGACATCAAGAGCGAGGAAGAGAAGCGCCGCGAGGTCGAGGAACAGTTCGGCGCCCTTGGTGGAGACACAGGTGCCGACGAAGCGCCGGCGGAAGAAGCCAGTGCCACGGCGGAAGAAGCCAGTGCCACGGCCGAAGAAGCCAGCGCAGCGGCGGACTCCGGCGATCTGCCGCCGCTCCAGGGCGCAGAAGAGGAAGAGCCCGGCAGTGCTGAAGAGACACCGGCTGAAGAAGTAGAAACGGAAAAGAGCTAAGACAAAGGGAACAATTTGGCAACGGTCCGGATTTACAAGGTCGCGGAACTGCTCGGCACGACGAGCCAGGAAGTGCTGTCGCTGCTGAAGCGCGATCACGGCATCGAGCTGAAGAGCGCGTCGAGCACGATCGAGGAGGTCGTGGCGCGGTCGTTCGTCGAGCGTGTCGCGCGCCAGCGCAATATCTCGCTGCCAGGCGGCGACATGTTCGCCGAGCATCCGGCTCCGCCCAAGGGAGGAGCCAAGAAGGCGCCGGTCGCCAAGAAGGCGGAGCCTCCCAAGCCGGCCGCACCCGTGCTCGGTCCGCCGCGGCTCGTCAAGGTGGTCAAACCGGCCGCTGCGCCGACGACCACGGCTGAAGGCGAGCCCACCGTGCACCACGAGCCGGCCCCGGAACCGGTGATTGTCGAGGCGCGACCCGAGCCGGTCCCTGTTCAACACGTCCCGGAACCGGTGGCTCAGATCCCGACGCCACCGCCCGTGGTCGTTGAAGAACCGCCGCAGGTTGTCGCTCCTGCTCCGGTCGAAGAGCCCGCTCCGACGCCAGAACCCGAAGCGCAGATCCCCGAGCCGGTTGCTGCTGCTCCCGCCGCGCCGACGTCACCGGCAGGGCGATTCGTGCCGCCGACAATCCGCCTGCGGATCGAGGAGCCCGGCAGGGTTCCACAGCCTGCTCGCCCGCTGACGCCGGCGAAGCGGCCCCAGGTCTCGCAGCCGCGCATCGTGCAGCCGCCTGCGCCGGGCCAACCGCCGCCGGCAGGAGCGCGGTCCTCAACGCCGGGTGCGCAGACCCGGCCTGGAGCCCCGCGCCCGGGAACCGGCGGCGCTCGTCCCGGTGGATACGCACCTCCGCCTCGTCCAACGACACCGGGCATGCTCGGCGGTCCTCGCCCGCTTCCGTCGCAGCCTGTCCGGACGCAGCAGCCTGGTCAGCAGGCGCGCCCTGGAATGCCGGGGCAGCCTGGCGTCCGGCCACCCTTCGGACAGCGGCCACCGATGGGCCCGCCGCCGCGCCCCGGACAGCGGCCGGTTCAAACGAGGCGGGAACGGCCCTCCGCGCCTGCGATGCAGGCGACGCCAGCGGCTCCGCCTCCGATCACGCGCACGATCACGCTCGCCGAAGGCATGACGGTGAAGGACCTGGCCGACAAGCTCGACGTGCGCGTGAAGGATGTCATTCAGAAGCTGTTCATGAAGCGCCAGATGGTGACCATCAACAGCACGCTCGACATCGAGACCGCCAAGGATGTCGCGCGCGAGTTCGGCGCCCAGATCGAGATGCGCAGCTTCGAAGAGGAGCTCGTTACAGCCCAGGGCGAGGAGTCCAAGGCCGAGGATATGAAGGCGCGCGCGCCGGTCGTCACCGTGATGGGCCACGTGGACCACGGCAAGACGTCGCTGCTCGACGCGATCCGGGAAACGAAGGTCGCCGAGCGCGAAGCCGGCGGCATCACCCAGCACATCGGCGCCTACCACGTGGAAGTCGGCGACGGCCGCAGCGTGGTGTTCCTCGACACGCCGGGCCACGAGGCGTTCACGCTGATGCGCGCCCGCGGCGCCAAGGTCACCGACGTCGTCGTGCTCGTGGTTGCCGCAGACGACGGCGTGATGCCGCAGACGCGTGAGGCCATCGATCACGCCAAGGCGGCCAACGTGCCGATCGTCGTGGCCATCAACAAGATCGACAAGCCGGGGTCGAACGCGGAGAACGTCAAGCGCGAGCTGGCGGAGCTCAACCTAGTGCCTGAAGACTGGGGCGGCCAGACGGTGATGGTGCCGGTCTCGGCCAAGAAGAAGCAGAACCTCGACCAGCTGCTCGAAATGATCCTGCTCTCGACGGACATCCTCGAGCTGAAGGCCAACCCGAAGCGCAGCGCCTCGGGCGCCGTGCTGGAAGCGAAGCTGGATCGCGGGCGCGGCCCGGTGGCGACGGTGCTCGTTCAGGACGGCACGCTGAGCGTCGGCGACAACTTCATCGCCGGCCCAGTCGTCGGCAGGGTGAAGGCGCTCATCGACGATCGCGGCCGGCACGTCCGGTCCGCCGGACCGGCCTCGCCGGTCGAAGTCATGGGACTGACGAGTCTGCCGCAGCCCGGCGACTCCTTCCAGGTCGTGGCCGATCCCGCCAAGGCCCGCCAGATCGCGATGTTCCGCGAGGGTCAGGCCAAGGAGCGCGCGCTCAGCGCCAAGGGCGGCCGGCTCACGCTCGAATCGCTCAAGGATCAGATCGCCGAAGGCGGCGTGAAGGAACTTCCGCTCATCGTGAAGGCCGACGTGCAGGGCTCGGCGGAAGTACTGGCCGACACGCTGACGAAGCTGTCGGACGAGAAGGTCAAGATCCGCATCATCCGCGCCGGTGTCGGCGCGATCAACGAATCGGACGTGCTGCTGGCGTCCGCGTCGAACGCAATCATCATCGGCTTCAACGTCCGGCCGGACCGCAACGCCGCCGACATGGCCGAGCGCGAGCAGGTGGACGTCCGTTTCCACTCGGTCATCTACAACGTGACCGATGAGATCAAGAAGGGCATGTCCGGCCTGCTCGAGCCGACCTTCAAGGAAGTCCGTCTCGGCAGCGCCGAGGTGCGCGAGGTGTTCCGCGTCCCGAAGATCGGCTCCATCGCCGGGTGCATGGTCACCGACGGCCGCATCACGCGCTCCGGCGAATCTCAGGCACGGCTGCTGCGCGACAACGTGGTCGTCCACGAGGGCAAGATTTCATCACTGCGCCGGTTCAAGGACGACGTGAGCGAGGTCAAGTCGGGCTTCGAGTGCGGCATCGGCCTGGCGAACTACAACGACGTCAAGGTCGGCGACGTGATCGAAGTCTTCTCGATGGAGCGAGTGGCTGTCACCGCATAAACCGGGGTTCGGGCTGTGGGATTTCGACCAGATCGCGTCGCAGACCAGATCCGGCAGGAGCTGAGCGAACTGCTCACACGCGGTGCCGTGCACGACCCGGGCATCGGGTTCATCACCCTCACGCGGGTGAAGGTCTCGGCAGACCTGCAGATCGCCCGCGTCTACTACACGACCCTCGGCGACGAAGCAGCCAGGCGCGAGACGGCAAAGGCGCTCCAGCGCGCAACCGGTTTCTTCCGCCGGCACGTTGGCGATCGGCTGCAGCTGCGCCGCGTGCCCGAGATCGAGTTTCACTTCGACGAGTCGGTGGGACACCAGGATCGCGTCGAGCAGATCCTCCGTGAACTGCACGAGGAAGAAGAACAGCGCAAGGCCGCCACCCTGTCGGAATCGTCCGAAGCAAACACTCATCGTGACCACGACCCCGACTGATCCGAACCTTCAGCAGATCGTCACCGGGATTCACAGACGTCAGCGCTTCGTGGTGACCTCGCATGCGAGGCCCGACGGCGACGCCATCGGTTCGTCGCTGGCGATGGCCTATGCCCTCCGCCACCTGGGCAAAGACGTCCGCGTCGTCAGCCGCGACGCTGTCCCGCCGCAGTTCGAAACCTGCCCGGGCGTGGAGGACGTCATCGTCACCGACCGGGTCGATGATCCGGGCGATGCCGTCATCGTGATGGAGTGCGGCGATCTCACGCGTCCGGGCATCAGCGGCCTGGAGCGCGGCTACGTAATCAACATCGATCACCACACCGGCAACACGATGTACGGCGCGCTGAACTGGTTCGACGAATCAGCCGCGGCGTGCGGCGAGATGGTGTTCGACCTGGTCCGCGCCCTTGGCGTGCCGATGACGCTGGAAATCGCCACGCACGTCTACGTCGCCGTCCTGACGGACACCGGCGGGTTTCATTACTCGAACATCACGCCGCGCACATTCGAGATCTGCCGTGCGTGCACCGAGGCCGGCGTGAACCCCGCTGCCATCGCGCGCGCCGTGTACGACAGCAACAGGATCGGACGGTTGAAGCTCTTTCGCGCCGTGCTCAACGGAATGCAGCTCGACGCCGCCGAACGAATCGCGACGCTGTACGTCACGAAGCAGATGGCGGCAGACTGCGGCGCGACCTACGACGACACCGAGGGGCTCGTCAATTTTCCGCTCTCGGCGAAGGAGGTGCTCGCCGTCGTCTTCTTCAAGGAGAACGGAAAGGACGACTGGCGCGTCAGCCTGCGATCCAAGGGCGATCTCGACATCAACGTCATCGCCAGGGAATTCGGCGGCGGCGGCCACAAGAACGCGTCCGGCTGCGGCGTCCGCGGGACGCTCGAGCAGTGGAAGCCGATCTTTGAACAGAAGGTCTCTGCGGCGATCGAGGCGACAGCCGCTCCTCTTTAGCCACGAAGTTCATGAAGAACACGAAGTCCAAACCAGGACATCAATCTTTGTGATCTTCGTGATCTTCGTGGTTCATATCCTCCGGAGGGACGCCGCGAGCTGATGGACGGGGTTCTGGTCATCGACAAGCCCACGGGCCTGACGTCTCACGATGTCGTGGCGGCGGCTCGGCGGGCGCTGCGCGAGCGCCGGATCGGCCACACCGGCACGCTCGATCCGCTGGCCACGGGCGTTCTCCCACTCGCCTGCGGACGCGCCACACGCCTTGTCCGGTTTCTGACCGCGTCGGAGAAGGAGTACGAGGCGGCGATCCGCTTCGGCGTCACCACCGACTCCTATGACGCGACAGGTACCGAGACGAGCCGGTCGGGACTTCGGCCCGACGCCGACGCGGTGACGCGCGGGCTCGCGGCGCTGACCGGCAGCTACCTGCAGATGCCGCCTGCCTTTTCGGCGAAGAAGGTCGCCGGCCGGCGCGCCTACGAGATGGCGCGTGCCGCAAAGCCCGTCGTGCTCACGCCAGCGCCGGTTACAGTCGTCCGATCAGACCTTCTCGAGTTGGCCGGCGAGCTCGCCCGCGTTCGGCTGACCTGCTCGGCAGGGTTCTACGTGAGGTCGTTCGCGCATTCTCTTGGCGAACTCGTGGGTACCGGGGCCTGCCTCCAGGACCTGCGGAGGACCCGAAGCGGCGAATTCACGCTCGATCGGTCCATCGGCCTCGAAACACTCGTTCAGGGCGGCGCGGAGGAGGCCGTGATTCCACTGAACCGGCTGCTCACCGCGTTTCCGGCCGCGATCCTGACGGATCAGGACCGGAAACGGGTCTCGCACGGGCAGGAGATCGACGGAGACTCAGGCTCAGCCGAATGGGTACGTCTCGAGGACCAGGAGGGGCATCTGGTCGCAATCGCCAGGGCCGGGTCGCGTCCAGGTTCTTTGCACCCGGCTGTGGTCCTGATTTAGAATTAACCCTTTGCGGGATTAGAAGTTACCGCGACATACGGCGGGCTGGTTCGCTTGAGGGTGTCCCTCAGCGGTTTCTGGGCCGTTCGTGGAGGAAGGTTCAGTGGCGTCTACCAAGGACCGCAAGAGCGGAATCATCGGCACGTACAAGACTCACGACAGCGATACGGGTTCCCCGGAAGTGCAGGTCGCGCTGCTCAGCGACCGCATCAACTATCTCACCGAGCATTTCAAGATTCACGCGAAGGATCATCACTCGCGCCGCGGCCTGCTCAAGCTGGTCGGCCAGCGCCGGCGTCTGCTCGACTATCTGAAGAGCAAGGACTCCGAGCGCTACGCGGATTTGATCCGCCGCCTCGGTATTCGTAAGTAACACGTAGGGCGCCCCTACACGCGGCGCCGAATAACGAAAGTGCACATGCACAACGTCAATCTGCAGAAGCGCGAGATCCAGATCGGGTCCCGCACGATCTCCATTGAAACCGGCAAGCTCGCCAAGCAGGCCGACGGAGCCGTCGTCGTGCGCTCCGGCGACACGATGGTGCTCGTCACGGCCTGCCATGCCGCCAACCCGCGCGAGGGCATCGACTTCCTCCCGCTGACGGTGGACTACAAGGAATACGCGTACGCCGCGGGCCGCATCCCGGGCGGGTTCTTCAAGCGCGAAGGCAAACCGCCGGAAAAGGAAATCCTCACGAGCCGCCTGATCGACCGTCCGGTTCGTCCGCTCTTCCCGGAGGGCTGGCACTACGAAACGCAGATCATCGCGCTCGTCGTTTCCGCCGACACGGAAAACGACCCCGACGTGCTGGCGATTACCGGCGCGTCGGCAGCGCTGTCGCTCTCGGAGGTGCCGTTCCAGAAGACCATCGCCGGCGTTCGCGTCGGCCTCGTGGACGGCAAGTACGTCATCAACCCGACGCACGACGAGCGGAAGCAGAGCGCGCTTGATCTGATAGTCGCCGGCAGCAACGACGGCATCGTCATGGTCGAAGCCGGCGCGAAGGAAGTGACCGAACCGCAGGTCGTCGGCGCGCTCGAAGCGGCGCACGCGGCCATCAAGCAGATCGTCGCCGCGATCGACGCCTTGAAAGCGGCGTCCGGCAAGAAGAAGCTCGAGGTCTCCGGCCGGGACATCGATCACGCGTTCCACGCCGAGGCTGAATCAAAGATGTTCGGACCGCTCGCCGAGGCGATGCGGATCAAGAACAAGCTGGAAAGCTACGGCACCGTCGATGCGGTCCTCAGCGACTACCTGTCGAGCCTTGCGGACGACGACGTGGCGGCGCAGCGGACGTCGGAAGCGAAGCACATCTTCCACGGGCTGAAGGAGAAGGTGCTGCGCGACGAGGTGCTGAACAAGGGCATTCGTCTCGACGGCCGCAAGTTCGACGAGATCCGTCCGATCTGGACCGAGGCCGGCGTGCTGCCGCGCGTCCACGGCTCGGTGGTCTTCACCCGCGGCGAGACACAGGCGCTCGTCACCTGCACCCTCGGCACCGCGGACGACGAGCAGAAGATCGAGCACGTCACCGGCGAGTACTACAAGCGGTTCATGCTCCACTACAACTTCCCGCCGTTCTCCGTTGGCGAGGTCGGCCGATTCACCGGCCCGGGCCGCCGCGAGATCGGCCACGGCGCGCTGGCCGAGCGGGCGCTCGCTCCGGTCGTGCCCGGCGAGGACAAGTTCGCCTACACCGTGCGCATCGTCTCCGACATCCTCGAGTCGAATGGCTCGTCGTCGATGGCGTCGGTCTGCGGTGGCTCGATGTCGATGATGGACGCCGGCGTGCCTCTCAAGGCGCCCGTCGCCGGCATCGCGATGGGCCTCATCATGGACGAGAAGAGCGGCAAGTGGGCCGTCCTCTCGGACATCGCCGGCGCGGAAGATCACTACGGCGACATGGACTTCAAGGTCGCCGGCACTGCGGACGGCATCACCGCGCTGCAGATGGACATCAAGGTCTCCGGCATCACCTCGGAGATTATGGCCAAGGCGCTCGATCAGGCGAAGGCCGGACGGCTGCACATCCTGGGCGAGATGGCGAAGACGCTCGGCGCCACGCGCACGCAGATGTCCGACTTCGCGCCGCGGATCATCACTATCAAGATTCCGGTGGACAAGATCCGCGACGTCATCGGACCCGGCGGCAAGATGATCCGCAGCATCATCGAGCGGACCGGCGTGAAGATCGACGTCGAGGACAACGGCACGGTCAACGTCGCGTCGGCCGACGGCGAGTCGGCGATGAAGGCGATCGGGATCATCCAGGAACTGACCGCAACGCCGGAACTGAACAAGACCTACATGGGCAAGGTGCAGCGCATCACCGATTTCGGCGCGTTCGTCGAGATCATGCCGGGCACCGACGGTCTGCTGCACGTTTCGGAGATTGCGAACCATCGCGTCAAGGACGTGCGTGACGAGCTCAAGGAAGGACAGCAGGTCCTGGTGAAGGTCATCAATATCGATCCCACCGGCAAGATACGGCTGAGCCGTAAAGCGCTGCTCCAGGACGAGCCGGGCGCCGCCACTGAGCCGGCGGGCGCTGGGAAGAAATAGGAAATACCGCTCAGTTCACCAATCGCAACCGCCAGGCCGCCGCGGACGTCTAAACTAGTCAGATGATGCTGACGCGGCGGACTGTCGGGTTGGTCCTTGTAGGGGCCGGCGCGTGTCTTCTCGCCGACTCCGTCTTACGCGCGCAGGACCAGGCGCCGAACAGGCGCGAATTCTCCATCACCGCGCGCGATTACGCCTTCTCGCCGGAGCGGCTCGAGGTGACGCAGGACGACCTCGTGAAGCTGACGGTGGAGAGCGGTGACGTTGCCTACGGCTTCGCCATCGACCAGTACAAGATCGCGCGGCGTGTGCCGCCGGGCGGCAAGACGGTCATCGAGTTCCGGGCCGATCAGGCCGGAACGTGGCCTTACTACTCCCACATGACCAGTGATGCCCGCCACGCGAAGATGCGCGGCGAGCTGGTCGTGCGGCGGCGCTAGGACCCCTACCCTTTCGGCGCGACGTAATTCTTCCGCGCTCTGGGCTTCATTCCAGCCTGATTGATTTTGATCTGGATGTCGTGGACCTTGCCGTCCTTCTTGGGCGGCTCGAAGCCAAGCAGATACTGGCCGTGCAGTTCCTCGGCAATCTGGGCAAACGCGAGCCCGAGGTTGTCGCCGAGCCTGACTTCGGTGTAGCCGCCGCCTGACTCCTCGGCCACCTTTGCCAGGCCGGGATCGGGCTGACCGGACAGCAGCGCGCCGCGCAATCCATCGATGCCCGTGCCGATCGACCGCTGCGGGCGTGGACGCATCCCAACGCCGTAGACCATCACGTCCTGCCGGCGGGCACGATCGATCACGTCTCCCTGTGTCACGAACTTGCCGGTGAGGGTGATACCGCTGTCGGCGCCGTCGCTCAGCACCAGGACGACGCGGCGGGCGTCGGATTCCTCGGCGCCGAACGCCTCCATCGCCTTTTCCAGCGCGCGCCAGAGCGGCGTCGGCGCGTTCTCGTCAATCTCCGCCGGTAGCGCGGCCAGCAGCTCACGCGCGTCCCGCGTGAACGTCGGGCTGATGACGACGTCCTTGCCGAAGGTGCCGATACGTGCCCGATCGTCGGGACGCAGATATTTGACGAGCTCGAGCATCCCGCCGCGCAGCAGCGGCAGGTTGTTTTCCATGCTCCCCGATACGTCGAGCAGCACGATGAGGCGGATGGCTCGCGGACTGGCGTCGAACAGCGAGATCGGCTGCGGCTTGCCGTCGTCGCGCAGCTCGAAGTCGCCCTGCCGAAGCGTGGTGACGAGACGGCCGTCCTTGTCGGTGACCGTGACGAACGCGCGGACGAGCTCAGTCCCGCCGCGAATCACGGACGGCTGCTGTTCCTGTTCCTGGGCGCCGGTGGCGGCCACCACGCTGACAGCGACGAACAGGCAGATCATCATCCGGGCCATAGCTATTCCTCTGGTCCATCACGCCGAAGCGCAAACGCGGAGGCGGATGGACTACGTCGATCAGGCTGGGGCGCTACCCGGGATCCAGCTTAAATGATCTGGCCGCCGAAATCCGCGCGGATATGGATGGGTGGCTGTGGAAGAGCGCCTCGACCAGAGGGGACGGCTCCTCCTCCGCCAGATTCTGCGCCGCCAGGCGCTTCATGGCCGTGACGAATGCGTCCAGGTTGCGGGTCATCGTCAGCGCATAGCGGTCGGCCCGGCGCTCGTGCGACCGCGACAGGGCGTTTCGCAGTGGCATCAGCAGCAGCGAGAGTCCTCCCATGACCAGCAGCATGAGCGGCAACGTGGCAACGTCACTCTTGCCCGTGGTTCCGAAGGAACCGGACCAGGCCGTGAGCACGGCATCCGCCAGGTAGAAGCCGAAGGCGATGAGCAGCGTCTCGAACACAATCGCGCGCCAGATGTCGTGGTGCACGTGGTGCGCGAGCTCATGCGCAAGGATCACTTCGATCTCGTCGTCCGAATAGTCAGCGAGCAGTGTGTCCGACAACAGGATCCGTCGCGTGCGCCCGAGACCCGCCAGCGCCGCGTTCGCCTTTCGTGTCCGGTCGCTGAGACGCCACTCGAACGTTCCGAGGATTGGAGTGCCCGCACGGCCGGCCAGCGCGGCAAGGCGTGCGGCAAGCGCTTCGCGATTGAGCGGCTTGACGTCGTAGAAGAGCGGGAGGAGCAGCACCGGCGCGAGTTGGGCCAGCGCGACCACTACCAGCGAGAACACCACTGCCGCCCACAACCACCAGGAATCCGGGCTCCAGCGGATCAGCGCAAAGACCGCGATGGCGGCGAGCAGTGCGAAGGCGGTGCCGATGCCCCATCCCTTGAGGTGATCCTTCCACCACCGGGCCGTGCTCTCGGTGGACAGCTCATAGCGGCGCTCGAGGGTGACTCCCTCATAAAACGCCAGCGGCAGTTGAATCAGATCGTGGAGCAGGGACAGCGCCAGGACGTACAGGCAGACGGTACCGAGAAACGATCCGCCGGCAAGATCGGTCGCGGTTGTACGAAGCGCTTCCGACCAGCCAGCGCCGAGAAGGACGAGAAGAAGAAGCGCGCCGAGGCCCGCGCTCAGGAGCGCCGAACGCCGGCGCAAGCGATGGTAGCGAGTGGACTTGTCTTCGTTCGCCACGTGGATGCGAACCGGCTAGGTCGGCGGTTCGCCACCGCCCAGACGCACCCCGCCATTGGTCGTCTGCAGCTCGATGCGCGGTCCCTTGCCAGTGCCCAGACGGCCGGACAGTCGCTGCGGCTCCTTCGTGCTCGTCACCAGGGGCAGCGAGTCGCGCACCGTGATGCCACCGTTGATCGTCGTCGCTTCAACGGTCGCATTAAGATTCGGCGGAAGGCCGAGCACGGCGGCGCCGTTCACCGTGGTAATGCGGATGTCGTCGGTAACCGCCGTCATCTGCATGATCACCTGGCCGTTGATCGTGTGGGCCTGCAGTCCGCCCGAGACCGACTTCCCCGAGAGGCGGCCGTTCGTGACCGAGAGGTCGAACCGGCCCTGGACGTTGTCGAGCTTCACGCTGCCGTATTCGTTCTTCACCACGACCTGCAGGCCGGGCGGCACTTTGACCTGATACTCGATCTGTACGCCGAAGAACTGGGCGCCCTCCGGGCGCGACGGCTCCAGGCGCACGCGGTCTGGAGCGATCTCCTCTTTCATCTGAAACTGCTTCAGCAGGTCCTGCGCGGCTTCATCGCTGCGGCCCCTCGCCTTGCGCGTGGCCACCACATCAATGTCCTTGCCCGCCGCCGGCAGGATCTCGATGCTCGAAAACCTTACGTCGAGCTCAAAGCGGCCTCCCGGTGTCACGGTGTAGCTCCGCGTCCACGTGTCCTCGGCGCGGCCGCCCTCGTTGACGTCAACGGACACCCCTCCTTTGTCGCTGACCCGGATATCGCAGGCGGCTCCAGCGGCGGCTCCGAGGATGACGGCCAGGGCGAAAGGCAGACGGATCTTCATGTTTGCCACTACGAACGGAATGTCGATGCAGTTCAGGCGGGCCGCCCGGTCGAACACACGGGCCGAACCCGCCCTACTCTAGTTCAACTGGACGGAAATCAGCTTCGACACGCCCGGCTCTTCCATCGTCACGCCGTAGAGCCGGTTGGCGATCTCCATCGTCCGCCGGTTGTGCGTGATGAGGATGAACTGGGTGCGATCGAGCATCCCGCGCAGCATGTCCACGAACCGTCCGACGTTCGCGTCGTCGAGCGGCGCGTCGATCTCGTCGAGCAGGCAGAACGGGCTGGGCTTGTACTGGAAGATCGCGAACATCAGCGCGATTGCCGTGAGCGCCTTCTCGCCGCCGGAGAGCAGCTGCACGCTCTGCAGCCGCTTGCCGGGGGGCGACGCGACGATGTCGATGCCGCTTTCGAGCGGATCGTTCTCGTCGAGGAGCGTCAGGCCGGCACGGCCGCCGCCGAAGAGTGTGCTGAACGTCCCCTGGAAGTTGTGCTGGATCGCCGTGAACGCCTCGCGGAAACGTACCTTCGACGTCTCGTCGATCCGCTTGATGGCTTCTGACGTCTGCGCGATCGAATCGATCAGGTCGCGGCGCTGCGTGGTCAGGAACACGTGCCGCTGCTCGAGCTCGTCGAACTGCTCGATGGCCATCATGTTCACCGGGCCAAGGCGGTCGATCTTGGCCTTCAAGCGGGTGATGGCCTCCTCCGCCGTCATTGACGCGGGGGCCGCCACTTCCCCGCCGGTCCGGCTGAAGCCGGACCCTACGTCTGTCGCCTGGATGTCGGCTTCTTCCGATTCGGGATCAGGCTCTTCGGCGCTGATCGCCGCGGCATCCGGAGTCGTCTCGCCGGCGGCCTCCATCTGCTCGACTTCAGCAAGCACCTCGTCGAGCGACGCCTGCACGCCTTCGAGGCAACTCTGCGCGAGGTGCGTCAGATCGCTTTCCGCCGCCGCGCGTGACACTTCGAGGTCGCTGATGCCCGTCCGGACCTCTTCAAGCGCGCGGCGCGCGTCGCGGATTACAGCGTCCTGCGCCTCGACGCGCTCACGCACAGACGCCGCCGCATCGTCGGCGGTGCGCAGATCCTGGCGCATGGCATCCAGCGACTGTATGTCGCTATCCAGCGTGCGCACGCTCTCTTCGATGGCGGCCAGCAGGCCCTCGCGACGTGTGCGCGCCTGTTCGAGCTCGGCAGCACGAAATGCGATCCGCTGCTCGAGCTCGCGCGCGCTTTCCTCGAGGCGTTCGACTTCCGCCGCGATAGCGGATGCCCGCTCGACCAGCGCCGCGTGCGAGGCCCGGACTTCCGCGGCCCGGGCACCCTGCTGCGAAACGGCATCGCGAGCGTCGGCCAGCTGTCGCTGCGCGCCGGTCAGCCGGTCGTCAGCCTCGCGCTGCTCTTCGCCGATACGGCTGATCGACGACTCGGCTTCGGTGCGGCGGCCTTCCAGCATGCGCCGCTCTTCGTCGGCGCGGCTGCGCTCGAGCGCGATGACCTCCGCCTTCCGCGCGAGCCGGGCCACGTCCTCGTCGCTGCGAGAGAGCTGCGACGCATACGCGACGACGTCCTTTTCCTGGCGGTGCTGTTCGGCAACGAGCGCGGCGATCGCGGAGGTCGCCTGGGCGATGGTGATCTCGAGCTGGCCGGCCTCGTTGGTCAGGCGAGCCAGTATGTGACGGTCGGACGCCACCCGTTCGCGCAGCTCCTTGATCTCGCGGCGCGTCGCGAGAATGCCGCGCGACTCCACCTTGGCACCGCCGGAGACGAGATGCGGGCCGCGCAGGACGTCTCCGTCCAGCGTGGCGACCGGCGCCGAGGTCTGCCGTGAAAACGAGACAGCCTGCTCAAAGGTGTCGGCGACGTAGGCCTCCGGAATGACCTTGCTGATCGTCACGACGTGAGGTCCCTGCAGGCGCATCACATCGTTCACGGGCACGATGCCGGGAGCGCGCAGGGCCTCGCGCGGGTGGTATCCGTTTGATCCGGGGTCGATGACGACGAACCCGCAGCGTCCGGCATCCTGCTCACGGACGAGGGAGAGCCCAGCCGCCGCCTGATCGTGTCGCTCGACAATCACGTGCTGGAGCAGCTCACCGAGGCACGCTTCAACGGCGCGCTCGTACCGGCTGTCCACTTCCAGATAATCGGCAACAGCGCCCTGCTGTCCGACATGGCCATTCGCCTGGACGAGTACCATGCGGGCCGCGTCGCCAAAGTCGCCGCGCGTTGACGCCAGCTCGTCGAGGGAGGCCAGGCGCGCTTCAGAGGCTGCCAGCTCCTGCTCGCGCACGCGCACGTCGCGCGTCCGCGCCTCGTGCTCCATCCGCGCGGTTGCCAGCTCCGATTCACGCGCCGCGCGATCGAGCCGGACGGTCTCCAGCAGCGCGTTCGTTCGCGCAAGCGTCTCACTGGCGCCGGCGCGCTCGGCTTCCACCTTCTCGGATTCGCGGCGCAGATCGTCCTGCTCCACGTCCAGCTTGGCGAGCGTCTCGCCGACGCGCCCGTACTGGTCCGAGGCGTGCTGCACGGCGTGCTGGAGTGCGGTGACGGTGTTGAGCGCGGCAAACACTTCCGAGCGCGCCGCTTCGACGTCACCTTCGAGCCCCTCGATCTGACGCTGCGCGCGCGCCAGATCCTCCTGGGCCGCCGCGGCGATGGCGTGCGCCTCGTCGCGGGCACGCTCCGCCTCGATGACGGCCTGGCGGCGCGACTCGAGCGCGATGCGGGCGGGTTCGCGGCGCGCCTCGAGGTCGCGGATCTCCTCGGAAATCTCGGCTCCGCGGACGGCAAGCGCCTCCGTCTGGTGCCGGTCGAACTCCTGCTGCTGCTGCCGGCGATTGATATCCAGCTCGCGGGTGTGGGCGTCTTCGCGGACTTTCGACGCGCGGTTATCCGCTTCGGCCTGTTCGATGCGAAGGCGCGACAGGTCCGCTTCCACCTCGCTGACGCGGGCGAGCGCCGCGGTCTCGCGCTCGCGGGCCTCGGCCAGACGTGCGCGGGTGGTCTCGATCGTCTGCGCCAGCTCCCGGTAGCGGCGGGCGAACAGAACTTTCTCCCAGCGCCGAAGCTCCTCGCGAAGACGCTTGTAGCGGCGGGCCTTCGCCGCCTGACGCTTCAGGGCTCCTCGCTGCTTTTCGACCTCGAAGACAATGTCGTCGATGCGCGTCAGGTTCTGCTGCGCCGCTTCGAGCTTGAGCTCGGCGGCGCGACGGCGCGACTTGTACTTCGTGATGCCGGCGGCCTCTTCGATCAGCTGGCGCCGATCGGCCGGCCGCGAGCTCAGAATCATCCCGATCTTGCCCTGCTCGATGATGGCGTAGGCCTTCGCGCCCAGCCCGGTGTCCATCATCAGCTCGTGCACGTCACGCAGCCGGCAGACCTCGCCGTCGATCAGGTACTCGCTTTCGCCGGAGCGATAGAGCCGCCGCGTCACCTCCACGTCGCGCGTGAAGGCGAGCGCGATCTCCTCGAGCGACGTGTGATCGCCGTGGCCGTTCCCGCTGCCGTTGCCGTTGGAATGACCGTTTCCGTTCCCGGGGTCAGCGGAGTGAAATTCGGTGAGCGACGGCACTTCAGCCGCCGGTGTCTCCGTCACGGGACTGCGGGGCGACGAAAGACCCGACAGCCGAAGCCGGACCTCCGCGGTACCGCCAGGCTTGCGCGCGTCGCTGCCGTTGAAGATGACGTCTTCCATCTTCTCGCCGCGCAGGCTCTTCGCGCTCTGCTCTCCGAGTACCCACGTGATCGCATCGGCGACGTTGCTCTTGCCGCAGCCGTTGGGACCAACGATGGCGGTCACGCCTTCGTCGAAGGCCAGCTCGGATCGATCGGAGAACGATTTGAATCCGGAAATCTCGAGACGTTCGAGGCGCATTGCAGTCCCCATCCTTACGAGGAGATAGACGACGACACACACCGTCCGGCGCCAGACAGGCGCCGTCCGCTTAACCCGATTCCGCTGTATCGATTACCGTTCTGACCTTGCCGGGGGGCCGAGGCACTGCGCTGGGAGAGCAGTTGCCGCGTCGGCCCTTTCAAACGGCGGTCAGTCTAACAAGGCCAAGCCCTAGTGGCAAGGCCAAAGTAACACCACAATATTTTGGGTTGGGGGCCCAAAAAGGTGAGGTGGCGTTACCTCGCGAACCTGCTCCTACCTGGACACCCGGCGGGCCGTCGTCTGACGGCTCATGTCGAGCAGCTGCTGCGCCGCGGCAAACCGCGTCAGCGCAAACTGCAACTGCGGATCGTGCTTCGCCAGGTTCAGGAACGCGGTGGCCTGACCGAACAGATCGACGTCGATCTCGTGGCGAATCATCGCCTTGATGAACTCGAGATCTTTCTGCCACGCCGCCTCGTCCCACTTCACCGGAGATTTCTTCGCCAGTTCCTTGAACTCGGCGACCATCGCGTCGGTCACTTCGTAGTCGGGGCCGACCACCTTCGTATTGGGACCCGGCGGAATCCGCGTGTCGCCCCGTCTGGCGTACTGCTGAGAGTAGCTGGCGAACAGGTTCCGGGCGTAGAGGGCTCGCCCGAAACGCGTTGGGTTGAAGCCCTCGACGGGACCGTCGAATCGTTCATCCGGCTCGACACCGCCGCCGCTGTAGACCTTCCGCCCTCCGTCCGTGTACTTCAGTTCGTCCGGCTTGTGGGCCTTGTTCGGATCCTGCTCGCGATAGCGGTACGTCAGGTACTCGTCGAACGTTCCGTCCCACGGGCGCTGAATCAGGCGCCCGCTCGGCGTGTAGTAGCGCGCCGTGGTGATCGCGGCGCCGGCCTGCTGGCTCACCTTGTAGACCGACTGCACGAGCGCTTTCCCAAACGTCGTCTCGCCGACGATGAGCGAGCGGTCGTGATCCTGCAGCGCGCCCGACACGATCTCAGAGGCGCTCGCGCTGTTGCGATTCACCATCGTAATGACTGGAATGTTCAGGTATTCGGTCGATTCCGTGGCGTGATAGTCCTGCGCCGAATTCGGTGCACGCCCGCGTGTATAGACGATTAATTTGCCCTTGGGCAGGAAGCGGTTGGCCACCTTGATGGCCTGATCGAGCGCGCCGCCGGGATTCTCGCGAAGGTCGAATACCAGGCGTGTCATCCCCTTCTGCGTGAGATCGCGAAGCGCGCGTCCGAGCTCCTGGTCGGTGTTCTCGCCGAAATCCGTGACGCGAATGTAGCCGGTGCCCGAATCGAGCATCACGGCGGCGGGAATCGTCGGCATGCGAACTTCGTCGCGTGGCACTTTCAGATCGATCAGCTTGTCGTAACCGACGCGGCGGACGCCGATGTTGACCGTCGTGCCCTTCTGGCCGCGCAGCTGACCAACGGCCTGCTCGGTCGTCCAGCCCTTCGTATCCTGCTTTTCAATCCGCGCGATGACGTCGCCCCGCCGCAGGCCCGTCGTATAGGCCGGCGAGCCTTCGAAAATCTGGCTGACGGTCAGGTCGCCGTCGACCGAGCCGATCGTGATGCCGAGGCCGTAGTACCGTCCCTCCTGCCGCTCCCGCATCTGGCGATAGCTGTTGGGATCCATGAAGTTCGAGTGCGGATCCAGGGTCTGCAGCATGCCGCCGATGGCGCTGTACACGAGGCGATCCGACTCCGCGTCGCCAACATACGTGTTCTCGATGGCCTGCAGGGCATCGGCGAGGACGCGATACTGCTGATCCAGCTGATCCTGGGCGAGCGCGCTGCTGCCGAACCAGCCCCCGACGAGGGCGCAGAGGATAATGACGAAGGCCGAGGAGGACAGGGATCGGTACTTCCGCATATAGATAAAAATGTACACCCTTGTCTTGACCCCGTCCAGATCGGATTTCTATAATCTAATGAGTAACTTGCGGGCATTTCCACTGGAGCTAGACTGATGTTTCCGTCCCTAGGCTTTCCTGAGCTGCTGATCATCATGGTGATCGCGCTCATCATTTTCGGGCCGCGGAAGCTCCCCGAACTCGGCCGTTCGCTGGGCAAAAGCATCGGCGAGTTCCGCAAGGCATCCAACGAGCTGAAGAGCACGCTGGAAGAGGAAATCCGGATGGAGGAGGTCAAGGAGCAGCGGACGAAACTGGAAACGGAACAGGCGTCCGCCGTGGAAGCCGGTAACCCGACCCCCGCTCCTCAAGAGCTCTACCCCCCGACTGACGTCTCGCCGGACGAGCCGACCATCAGCCGTACAAACAGCACCGGCACCTCGGCGTAATTTTCGATGGCGCTGGTGCCATTCCCCAACAAGTCGAAATCGGCCGCCGAGGAGCTCGAGCCCGACTGGGACGATCACGAGCCGGAGTCGGACACCGGCGGCAAGATGTCGTTCCTGGATCATCTGGACGAGCTGCGCCGGCGCATCATCTATTCGCTGGTCGCGGTGCTCGTCGGATTCGGCATCGCGTTCTTCTGGCTCGACGACATCTTCTGGTTCATCTTCAAACCGATGCAGGCCGTCCTGCCGGACGGACAGAAGATGATCTACACGGAGCCCGGCGAGCAGTTCTTCCTGATGTTCAAGATCGGGCTGATGGCCGGCCTGATGATCGCGGCGCCGGTGGTCTTCTCACAGATCTGGCTGTTCATCGCGCCGGGCCTGTACGCGCACGAAAAGAAACTGGCGATTCCGTTCGTCCTGATGGGAACGGGCATGTTCATCGGCGGTGCGGCGTTCTCGCACTACCAGGTGTTCCCCGTAATCTGGGCGTTCTTCGCAAAGTCCTCCATCGACTTCGTGACCTTCATGCCGCGCGTCGAGCCGGCGTTCTCCTGGTACTTGCGCCTGATGCTCGGCGTCGGCATCACGTTCCAGCTGCCGACGGTCGTGCTGTTTCTCGCGAAGATGGGGCTCATCACGCCGCGCTTCATGATTCGCAACTTCAAGTACGCGGTGATGATCATCGCGCTCGCCGCCGCCGTCCTCTCGCCCGACCCGGGCGGCTTCGGCATGCTGATGATGGGCGGCCCCGTCGTCATCCTCTACATCCTGAGCATCGGCCTGGCGTGGGCGTTCGGGAAGAAGAAAAAGAAGATCGAGGACGAGACCGCGTAGGGGCAATGGACGACGAATTCGCGGTGCAGTGCCCCTACTGCGGTGAGCACGGCACCATCTACATCGAACCCGACGTCCAGGGCACGCTCGTTCAGGATTGCGAAGTCTGCTGCAACCCGTGGCGGGTCGAAGTCTGGTGGGAGGACGGCGAGCGCTACGTCAACGTGACGCGCGGCGACGGTTCCGAGTAACTCACTCCACTTTCACCCGTCTCGTCTCGAACAGCTTCCCATCAACGGTCACGTCGATCGTGTAGTCGCCCACCGGGAACCCGTCGGCTGCCTGAAACTTGAAGTCGGTCGCCGCCTGGTCGTTGTACGCCACCTTCTTCGTGACTTCGTGAAGGGCGCGGCCGTAGAGGCTCCATTTCACCGTGATGGTCCCTTTGCCGCGGCCCTCGGAGAGCACTGACACGTACATCGTGTCTTCCGGGCGGAAGGAGATGGCGTGCTTGCCCACGCTGTGGTCGGTGTTGAGCGTTTTCCCCGTCTGAATGCCGACGATCTTCAGCGGCTCGGTTGGGCCGCAGGCCACAAACCAGAGGGCGGCAACGATAACGGCAGCAGTTCTCATCGAACTCCGGGACTCAATACGACTTGGCGAACCACGCGTTCGCCGTCGCCGGCTTTCCGCACTTCAAGCACACCTTCCCCTCGACAGGCGCACCCGTAAACGGGATGTTCCGGATGGTGGCCTGCGTCTCGTTCTTGATCGCCGTCTCGCAATCCGCCGAACCGCACCACGGGGAGATCACGAACCCTGGCCGGCCCTCCATGATCTGCTTGAACTCGTCGTACGAGCTGGTCTCGCTCGTGTGCTCGGTGCGGAACTGCACGGCGCGTTCGAACAGCGCGCGCTGAATCGTGGCCAGCAGCTGCTCGATGTGAGCGCCCAGGCCGTCCATCGGCGTGAAGGATTTCTCCCGCGTGTCGCGACGGGCGAGCACGACCTGCGATTTCTCGATGTCCTTCGGGCCGATCTCCAGACGGAGCGGCACGCCGCGCATCTCCCACTCGTTGAACTTCCAGCCGGGGGTCTGCGAGTCGCGGTCGTCCAGCATCACGCGCACGCCGCGGGCGACCAGCTCGTCGCGAATGGCCTGCGCCTTCGGCAGCACCGTCTCGCGCCAGTTGCCACGTGGAATCGGCACGATGACCACCTGATACGGCGCGATACGGGGCGGCAGAATCAGGCCGCCCTCGTCGCCGTGAGTCATGATCACGCCGCCGATCATCCGCGTCGACACGCCCCACGACGTCGTCCAGGCGTACTGAAGCGACTTGTCGCGCGCCTGGAAGCGGATCTCGTAGCTCTTCGAAAAGTTCTGCCCGAGATTGTGCGAGGTGCCGGCCTGCAGCGCCCGGCCGTCCCGCATCAGCGCTTCGATCGAATAGGTGCGGTCCGCACCCGCGAACTTCTCGCTGTCGGTCTTCTGGCCGTCGATGACCGGCATGGCCAGCTCGGTCTCGGCGAAATCCTTATAGACGCCTAGCATCTTGCGTGTTTCCTCTTCGGCCTCTTCCGCCGTTTCGTGCGCGGTATGGCCCTCCTGCCAGAGGAACTCCGTCGTGCGCAGGAACAACCGCGTCACCTTTTCCCAGCGGACGACGTTCGCCCACTGGTTGATCAGGATCGGCAGGTCGCGCCACGACTGAATCCACTTCGCGTACATGGTGCCGATGATGGTTTCCGACGTCGGCCGCACCACGAGGCGCTCTTCGAGCACTTCATTGCCGCCCTGCGTGACCCAGGCCACCTGCGGCGCAAACCCTTCGACGTGCTCGGCTTCCTTCATCAACAGGCTTTCCGGGATGAACAGCGGAAAGTACGCGTTCACGTGCCCGGTCGCCTTGAAGCGCTTGTCCAGCGCCTGCTGCATCAGCTCCCAGATCGCGTAGCCGTACGGACGGATGACCATGCACCCCTTGACGGGTGAATAGTCCGCAAGCTCGGCGCGGCGGACCACGTCGATATACCAGCGGCCGAAATCCTGCGACTGGGGGGTAATCGATTCCGGATAGTCCGGAATGTTCTGCTCGTCAGACATGAGGAAACGTGGGAGCTATGACGTGCGACGCACGTCGGCAAAGTGCTTCTTGAAGTGTATATCGTCGCGGTCGGGGAAATCGGCGCGGAAGTGCCCCCCGCGCGTCTCCTCGCGCCGCAGAGCCGCCCGCGCGATCAGAAAACCCACAGTCGCCAGGCTCGCCAGCCGGCGCCGCTCGCGGTCGTCCGGCCCTGACGACAGGCCTCTCCTGCTCGTGGCCCGCCACTCCCGCAACTGCGACACGGCCGTGCGCAGGCCATCGGCCGTACGCACGAGCCCGACATGCCGCCACATGAGCTCGCGAATTGCGGCAGGGGTGGCATCGCCCGGGCCCGCCTGATCGTCGATCGGTTCACCGGGCGTGCCTGTCAGCGCTGGCGCCATGACGGCGGCCTGCATCGCCACGGCAGCGCGTGCCCCGAACACGAGTCCCTCGAGCAGCGAGTTACTGGCAAGACGGTTGGCGCCATGTACGCCGGTGCAAGCGACCTCACCAGCCGCAAACAGGCGGGGAACGGACGTCCGCCCATGCAGATCGGTCTCGACGCCGCCCATCATGTAGTGCGCGGCTGGACTGACGGGCACGCGGTCAGCAGTGAGATCGAAACCGGCAGTCCGACACACCTCCACGATCGTCGGAAACCGCTTCCTGATGTACGCCGCATCGAGATGCGCCATCGTCAGGTAGACCGGTGCACCGGTGCGCGCCACTTCCTTGACGATGGCCCGGGCCACGAGGTCGCGAGACGCCAGATCCCCAGCCGGTTCGTAGCGTGTCATGAACGCTTCGCCCGCATCGTTGACGAGCCGCGCGCCCTCTCCTCGCAGCGCCTCCGAGAGCAGGAAACGCGGCACGCCCTCGGCACTGAGGACCGTCGGGTGGAACTGCACGAACTCGAGGTCGGCGACGCGCGCGCCAGCCTCGAACGCCATCGCGATACCGTCGCCGGTCGCAATCGGCGGGTTCGTCGTCTCGCGATACACCTGCCCGGCACCGCCGGTGGCGATCAGTGTCCGCTGTGCCTCGACCCGCTGCAGGGTCTTTCCGTCTCGATCGACGAAGGCCGCTCCGGCGCATTCCCCGTTGGCGGTCGTGACCAGCTCCATCACGAGCGCATCGTCACAAATTGTGACGTTGGGATGAGCCGAGACCTTTTTGCCGAGCACCCGGGCGATCTCACGCCCGGTGGCGTCATGCGCATGGAGCACGCGGCGAACCGTGTGCGCGGCTTCGCGACCCAGCGCGGGCTGGCCGTCGGCTGCGCGATCGAACGCGGCGCCCCAGTTGAGCAGCTCACGAACGTAGCGGGGGCCTTCCTCCGTGAGCGCGCGCACGGCCTCTGGTGCGCACAGCCCATCACCAGCGGCCATCGTGTCGCTCGCGTGAAGCTCGGGCGAATCGTCTGCCCCGACGGCGGCGGCGATTCCGCCCTGCGCGTAACCGGTGTTGCTCTCTCGTGGATCCGCTTTGGTGAGGATGACGACACGGCCGGCTTCGGCGAGCGAGATCGCCGCGCGCAGGCCGGCGATGCCGCTGCCGATCACCAGGAAGTCGCCGCCGATAGGCACGGTGCTATCCTATCAATGCCGTCGCTGAGGAATCTGGTCCGCCTGACGGCGGACACTTCGCGACCAGCGCTCGCCCCGTGACGAATCCCCCCGCCCAGCCCGTTCGGATCGATGTTCAGACCGGCGATCGCACATCCGCCATCTGGATCGGCGAAGGGGTCGTTGACCAGCTGCCAGCGCTGCTCGAAGCGCAGCGTATCGGCGCGCGGCGCTTCATCGTGTCGAACCCGGTGATCTGGCGCTTTCACGGCCCGCAGATTCAGCGGGCGCTGGGCGGTGGCGAAGCCATCCTGATTCCCGACGGCGAGCGCTTCAAGAACCTCCAGTCGGTCTCGCGCATCTACGAGGCCCTCATCAGGGGCGGCGCTGACCGCGGCAGCACGCTGATTGCGGTCGGCGGAGGCGTGATCGGCGACACCGCGGGATTCGCCGCGGCGACCTATCTGCGCGGCATTACCCTCGTCCAGGTGCCCACCACCCTGCTCGCCCAGGTGGACAGCTCGGTCGGCGGCAAAGTCGGCGTCAACCACACGCTCGGCAAGAATCTCATCGGCGCATTCCACCAGCCGGCCGTGGTGGCGATCGATCCGATGCTCCTGCGCACGCTGCCGCGTCGCGAATTCCGATCCGGCCTGTACGAAGTCGTCAAATACGGCATGATCGCCAGCCGCGATCTGTTCGACCGGATCGCGCAGAACAGCAAGGCGATCTTCGCGTGCGATCCAGCCGTGCTCGGCCCGGCCATCGTCGAGTCATGCCGGATCAAGGCCGACGTCGTCTCGCAGGACGAGCGCGAGAGTGGACTGCGCCGAATCCTCAACTACGGGCATACGGTCGGACACGCGCTCGAATCGGTCACGAAATACCGGCGGTTCCTCCACGGCGAGGCGATCGCCTACGGCATGCTGGCGGCCGCGGACCTGGCCGTGGCGCGTGGAGCGCTGGCCGAGCGCGAGCGGCAGGCGCTGGCGCAGCTGATCACGCTGCTCGGCCCGCTGCCGGCGATTGCAGACCTGCCGATCGCCGAGGTGCTCGAAGCCATCCGGCGCGACAAGAAGGTCGTGCATGGGAAGCTGCACTTCGTCATCGCGATTGAAATCGGCGCGACGATGACGATCGATGACGTCACCGAAGAGGAACTGCGCGACGTGCTGACGCGCCTGGGTCTGAAGGGCTGAGGTTACGCATCCTCCGCGATCCCGTACTCCTTCAGCTTCTGCAGCATCGTTTTGTAGCTGATCTGCAGGGCTTCGGCTGCCCGCTGCTTGTTGCCGGCCGCCTCGCGCAGAGCGCGTTCGAGCTTGCGCCGTTCGACCTCGCTGGTCACGCGGCGCAGCGCATCGGTCATCGTGCCGGTGAGGTCGATCTCCTCCCACGGAGAGGCGACGGCAGCAGCCGGCGGTGGCTGCCGGAACGAGAGGTTCAGGTGCCTCGGCTGAATCGTCTCACCGTCGCAGAGGATCACCGCGCGCTCGATGCAGTTCTGGAGCTCGCGGACGTTGCCGGGCCAGTTGTAGCTGTTCAACTCGTCGAGCGCTGACGCCGAGAGCACCAGTAGCTTCTTGTTCAGATCGCGGCAGAAGCGATCGACGAAATGCCGGGCGAGGATAACGACGTCCTGCGTGCGCTCCCGAAGCGGCGGTATCTGAATCGGGAAGACTGACAGCCGGAAGAACAGGTCCTCGCGGAACTGGCGCTCGGCCACGCGCTGCTTCAGGTTCCGGTTCGTTGCCGCGACGACGCGCACGTCCACGACGAGCGACTGTGTGCCGCCCACGCGCTCGAACCGCTTCTCCTCGAGCGCGCGCAGGATCTTGGCCTGTAGCGCCAGCGGCAGATCGCCGATTTCATCGAGAAATAGCGTGCCGCGATGAGCCAGCTCGAAGCGGCCGGCTTTGCGGGCGACGGCTCCTGTAAAGGCCCCCTTTTCGTGCCCGAACAGCTCGGTCTCGAGCAGCGTGTCAGGAATGGCGGCGCAGTTGATCGCCACGAACGGAGCGTCCGCTCGCGGGCTGAGCGCATGCAGGCCGCGGGCGAAAAGCTCCTTGCCGGTGCCGCTCTCACCCTCGAGGAGCACGGTGGCGTCGGTCGCCGCTGCCCGGTGCAGCTGCTGCAGCACGTGCCGCAGCTTTCCATCCTCTCCGATGATCCGCGGCGCGCCGCGGCGTTCGGCCATCTCCTCCTTGAGGAGGATGTACTCGGCCATCATCCGCCGCTGCGCGATCGCGCGTTCGACCATCAGCAGCAGATGATCCGGGTCGACGGGCTTCGCCAGGAAGTCCGTGGCTCCCTCGCGCATCGCGGTGACCGCATCCTGAATGCTTCCGTACGCGGTCATGACCACGACCGGCAGCTCCGGATCGAGCTCCTTGGCAGCGCGAAGTACGCCGAATCCGTCTCCAGCCGGCAGCTTGAGATCGGTGAGGACGACGGCTGGACGCGACTGACGGAGCTGGTGAACGGCTTCCGTCTCGTCTCGTGCTTCGAGGACGATATGGCCCTGCGCCTCGAGCGCATGGCGCAGCATGGCGCGCAGCGAATCCTTGTCTTCGACAAGGAGAACCGGGAACGAGGCTACTGCCGCCACCAGACCTGTGTCATATCCACTGATTGTCTCATCATCTATCGAATCTCCCGCCACGATGTCAGTCGAACGGCGCCGTCTTCGCGACGCGCGACGACCTCGAGCCGCCGTCGGACTCCATAGGCAGCGTATGCAGCGGCTCTGATCAGGACGGTATCGTGTCCCGGGGCGTCGGGATTCGGATCGTCAACGTGAGGATCGGCGTCGGTCTCGAGCGGGTCATCGCCAACCCACGCGATTACATAGACATTGGGCGCGTCTGCCGGCCGCAACGACAGGTCCCGTACCCAGCCGGAGACACAGCGCTGCCAGCGGGGATTGTTTGCGCCCCACGGCCGGTCCGCCGTAACCGCATCGAGCTGGACGCCGGTGCAGACCGTGTCACCGCATCGTTCCAGGTTCGTCGCTGTCATGAGGTCCAGCACTGTACCGTCCGGCAGGACTCTCGGACCGTCGGGACCATCAACGAACGTTGGCGTCGTCGCCCCTCCCAGCACTGCGTTCACGTCTGGTGCGGCCGCAAGATCAGCGGTGGCACGGACGATGGCGGCCTCGGCTCCAGCAAGAGCGACCGCCGACTCCCGAAACGTGGCGGAAATCGTCGACTCGGTGCTCGCGACAGCGACCAGCGCGCCGCCAAGCGCCAGAAAAAGGACCGCGCACAACAGGACGACGACCAGCGCGCTGCCTCGCTCATCGCGCCACATGGACGTTCCTGGGCGCGATCTCAAGGAACACGATTTCATCGCGCACGTACCTCGCGGAATCGCCGGCAGACCCGCTGTTGAGGAACCAGGGCCCCGCCGCGCCGCGGAACGGTGCGGTTGCCTGCAGCCGGATGCGAACCCGGACGCTCCTGACCCGGAGCAGATCGGCGTCGAATCGGAAGGCGTGCGCCGCGTCGGGACACCACGGACCGTCAGTCAGGATGGCGGGCGGAATCGTGACGATACCCGGCGCCCCCAAAGCCTGCAGCCGGGTCACGTGACCACCGCCGTTGTTGGCAAACGTGCAGTTTTCTCCGGCGCCCCATGAATCGCCGGGGTCATCGACACCTGCTGCCGGCGGCGCCGGGCCGTACGTTGCCCGGGTGCGTCCTCGTTGAGTCACGACAGCCGCAGGCGGATTCGCCTCGCCGAAGTATTCGAACGCGAGATCGACGACATCCTCGACGGCAGGCTGGTCGGACGCGTGCCCGTCGTACTGCATCAACTGCCAGACGCCTTCTCCGTCACGCTTGCGATGGTAGGTACGGCTCGTAGAAGGCGCGACGAGACCACGCGCAAGCGCTTCCATCGGATCCGTCAACACCGTCACGACGTCACTCCGATAGAACACCCCGCGGGCGGGATCGTCGTCAACATCGCCTATGCGGATCGGGAGCAGCAGCGAAGCCTGCCTCAGATCTCCCGAGAGAACTTCTGAGACGACGCGTGCTCGCTGGGTGAGACTGGCCGCTTCTGGCTGCGCGGCAAAGGCGCGCTGCAGCGGCGCGACCGCGGACAGCGCCGCGCCGGCAACGAGCACCGTGATGCATGCCGACACGAGGAACTCGACGACGGTCATCGCTTCGCCAACCATCCGCCCGTGAGCCGGATCTCACGGCCCGGCTCAGGCGGCAACGGCGTGACGACCACGGTGAGGATCCCTGTATCCGCAGACATCGACGCGACCGACCAGCGGCGTTCGAATCGCCACAGAGTCTGCTGCTGAACCGGCTGCCCAAGGTTGTCCACGGTGTCTCCGCCGGCCGCCGGCGCCGCGGCGGTCCTCAGCTCCTCGAGCGTGGCGA
>Ga0247825_10000092_pt1 | contig 48923 bp, 50 predicted proteins | sample 13C_Vanillin_Day_FD_194413 | JGI IMG/M metagenome (GOLD analysis project Ga0247825, IMG submission 194413) | Soil microbial communities from agricultural site in Penn Yan, New York, United States - 13C_Vanillin_Day48 | ecosystem: Environmental > Terrestrial > Soil > Agricultural land | place...
AAGGGGCTGCGCTGTCCGTACCACGGCTGGCGCTTCGCGGAGACCGGCCAGTGCCTCGAGCAGCCCGCAGAGAAACGCCCGTACTGCGACAAGGTGAAGATCAAGGCGTACCCCGTGCGTGTTGCCTGCGGTGCCGTCTTCGCCTACCTCGGGCCACAACCCGTTCCAGAGCTGCCGATGTGGGACCTGATGACCTGGGACAACGTGCTGCACGAGATCGCCTACGCCACGCTGCCCTGCAACTGGTTCCAGAGCATGGAGAACACGGTTGATCAGGACCACCTCGACTGGCTGCACGTCGCGTTCTCCGACTATGTGCTGGAGCGCAACGGGCGTCCGGACCTGAAGAAGCGCTTCTGGCGCGCCGGGGAGTTCAAGGGCGACGGCGATCGCGCGCGGCTCAAGGAGATGCTCTATGAGCGCAATTCGCTGGGCATCCTCAGGCGCGCCGTCTACGGCGACAGGGACAAGAACCACCCGGACTGGCGCATCGGCCTGCAGGTGGTGTTCCCCAACTTCAACCGGGCGGTCAACGACCTGCAGATCCGCGTGCCGGTCGACGATACGCACTTCACCTACTTCCTCATCCGCGCGCACTGGCTCAAGCCGGGCGAGAAGGCGCAGCAGGACAAGGTGCCCTACTTTCGCATCCCGCTGCCCATCGACATGCAGGGCAACATCCACTGGAAGGACCTCGACGCCCACGCCACGCAGGACATGGCGGCGTGGATCTCGCAGGGACCGGTCTTCGACCGCACCAAGGAGCTGCTGGGCGAGTCCGACAAGGGCATCCGGCTGCTGCGCCAGATGTTCAAGGAGCAGGCGCAGCTCGTGGCCGAGGGCAAGGAGCCGATAAACGTGTTCCGCGACCCAGCGAACGCGAAGAACATCCATATCCCCCACATCGACGAGGAAGACTACTGGAGCTACCAGAAGACCCAGCTGGTCAGCCGCGCCCGCACCGCGAACAAGTGGAGCCCGTTGCTGAAGGAAATGGTACTCAAGTACTACCCTGACCAGGCGGAGGAGATCCTCAAGGACCCCGTCCACTAAGGGACCGGGGGTGAGCTACCAGAGAGAGTTCGAAAAGCGGCTGAAGGTCGGCATCGTGGGCGTGGGCTCCCACGCCTACCGCAACCTACTGCCCGCGATGAACTTCCTGCCGGTGTCGCTGCAGGCGGTGTGCGACCGCAACGGCCGGCTCGCCGAGGTCACGGCGGCGCAGTACGGCGCCAAGGCGTGGTACGAGAGCGCCGCTGACATGTACCGCCGCGAGCGCCTCGACGCAGTGTTCATCTGCGTGTCGCCGCTCTTCCATCCGCAGCTCGCGTGCGAGGCCCTCGATGCCGGCGTGCACGTCTGGCTGGAGAAGCCGCCAGCGACCCGCGCCACGCAAGTTGAGGAGATGATCCGCCACCGTAAGGACCGCACCGTGGTGGTCGGCTTCAAGAAGGCCTTCATGCCGGCCACGCAGAAGGTGATCGAGATCCTCTCGCAGGAGGGCTACGGGCCGTTGCGCAGCATGCTTGCGGAGTACCCGATGGTCATCCCGGAAGATGGCGAAGCCGTGCTGCGCGAGGGACGGTACACCGACTGGCTGCGCAACGGATGTCACCCGCTCTCGCTTTGCCTGGCGGTCGGCGGCAAGGTCGCCGCCGTGACGGTCCACCGCAGCGCATATGGCGGCGGCCCCTGCGTGCTCGAGTTCGCAAGCGGCGCCGTCGGCACCTACCACATGGCCGAGGGGCGCAACAACGCGCGTCCACTCGAGCGCTACAGCTTCTACGGCGACGCCTGCCACGTGGTCATCGACAACGGCGGCGCGCGCGTGACGCTCCACCGCGGTATCCCCTTCCAGTACGGCAAGAACACCACCTACGCGCCCGAGGGCCTGGACAGCGGGGCAATCGTCTGGGAGCCGCAGAACCGGGAAGCCACCCTGGAGAACAAGGCGCTCTTCACCCAGGGCATCTACCAGGAGATGCTTTACTTCTGCAACCAGGTCCTGGGGGGCAAGCCAGCCGAAAAAGGCTCGCTCGAGTTCACCCTCGACGTAATGAAGGTTTACGAGGCCGCGCTCCTGTCCGGCGGCAAGCGCGTCGACGTCAAGTAAGCGCTGCTAGGCCTTGGGGACTTCGAACCCGCCCAGGTAGAAGCGGTTCCAGGTGGGCGTGAGCGTCAGCTCGTTGACGCAGGCGCGCGCGGGCAGCGAGGCGATGAAGCCGATGGCGCGGCCGAGGTCCTCGGGCTGCAGCATCTTCGCGCGCACTTCCGGCGTCGGCGGCACCGGCCGCTTCTCGAGGATCGGCGTCGCCGCCTCCCCGGGCAGCAGCGCCGTGGCGCGGATGCCGTTGGCGCACTCCTCCATGTTGATCGACTCGGTGAGCGCGATCACGGCGTGCTTGGTGGCGTTGTAGCCGGGGCCGGTGAGGGTGCTGGGATGGCGCCCCGCCCAGGAGGAGACGTTGATGATGAGGCCGTCCTTCTTCTCGCGCATCGCCGGCAGCACCGAGTGCACGCAGTAGAACATGCCCGAGAGGTTGACCGCGACGATCTGGTCCCAGCCGTCGAGCGAGACGTTGCGGAAATTGCGCTGCGGCATGTTGATGCCGGCGCTCGCCACCAGGATGTCGATCGCGCCGTGGCGCTTCACCAGCTCGCGCGTCGCCTTCTGCACCTCCTCCTTGCTCGACACGTCGAGCGCGATCGTCTCCGCGTCGCACTTCTTCGCCGCTTCCTTGAGCGTCGCTGCGCTGCGCCCGGAGATCACCACTTTCGCGCCGGCCTTCGCCAGCTCGATCGCGCCGGCGAGGCCGATGCCCGAGCCGCCGCCGGTAATCCACGCCACCTTGCCTTGCAGGCTCATCAGGACTCCCCTGCCCCGTTGAGGGCGAAATCGAAGATCTGGTAGCTCTTCGGCGTCGCGGCGCCCGCCTTGAGCCGGTAGGCGTCGTTGAGCGGCGCGCTCAGGATGAAGGGCACTTTCGCCTCCGACACGCCGCCGTGCGTGCGCAGCCGGTGCCCCTCCAGGCCCTTCAGGTCATGCTCGGCCTGCGCGCCGCCGATGCATGTGTCCGCGGTCGAGATCACCACCACGTCGGCTTCGCGGTCGGCGGGCAGGTCGTGCACCCGGCACGCTGTCGATTTATCAAGTACGGATTCAATCCCTTCAATTTGTTTCACTAATTTCATGACTTCTTGAGGCGTGGCGCGGCCCTGACACCAGACGCGCACGAAGCCGCCGAGAGCGCCGTGGTGCGCGACGAATGCGTCGGTGATGGGGCAGATGACGCGCGTGTCGCCCTTGCCGAACTGCGCATCGAGGATGTCCTGCAGCCAGACGACGTTCGGCCGGCCGGCGGCATCGGACTTGTCGTTCATGCCGTGGTCGGCGGTGAGCGCGACGTCGGCGCCGAGCGCGGCGAGCCGGCCGAAGCAGCGGTCGAGCGCCTGGTAGAAACGCTTCGCCTCCGGCTCGTGCGGCGCGTACTTGTGCTGCACCCAGTCGGTAAGCGAGAGGTAGAGGAGGTCCGGGCGGCTCTTGTCTTCGAGCAGGCGGATGCCGGCCTCGAGCACGAAGAGCGAGAGCTCCATCGAGTACATGTCCGGCTGCGGCATCCCGACCCGCTCGAGCACGTTCTCGATGCCGTTCTCGGCGAGCGTGCAGCGGCCGGCGAACTCGGAGGAGAAGGAGACGTTGCCGCGCGAGATGTCGAGGTCCTTGGCGAGCTGGCGGCGCAGCTTGTCCTTGGCGGTGATGGAGGCGACCTTCGCGCCGGCGGCGGCGAAGCGCGAGAGGATGGTGTCGCCGCGCAGCAGCTCCGGCCCGGTCATGACGACGGCATTCCCGGTTCTGACATCCAGGTAAAAATTCCCGGAGATGCCGTGCCGCGAGGCGGGCGTGCCGGTGATGATCGACATGTTGTTCGGGCAGGTGAAGCTCGGCACCGTGCCGTCGGCGACGGTGGCGAAGCCCTCCCTCATGAACCGCGCGATGTTCGGGATCGCGCCCTCCGCCAGGTAGCGCTGCAGGTACGCCGGGTCGCCGCCGTCGATGCACACCACCGCCAGCGGCCGCCGCGGCCACCGGTAGGAGGTGTCGTTTACGGTTACGACTCTTTCCAGGGGTTACCTCTTGGCGTACTGCGTGGCGCCAAACAGGACCTCCTTCTGCTCCTTGGTCATCTCGCCGGCGCGCCGCGCATCCTTCAGCACCTCCAGGGCGCGCTTCACCGCGGGGCGCGCTGCGATCTTGTCGCGCCAGCGCTTCACGTGCGGATATTCCTCGATCTCGACGCCCTGGCGCTCGGGGAAGCGCAGCCACGGCATGGTCGCCATGTCGGCGATGGTGTATTCATCGCACGCTAGGAACTCACTCGCTGCCAGTTGCTTGTCCACGACCCCATAGAGCCGCCTGGCCTCGTTGCGATAGCGGTTCATCGCGTACTCGATCTTCTCCGGCGCATAGCCGAGGAAGTGGTGCGCCTGGCCGAGCATCGGGCCGATGTGGCCCATCTGGAACATGGTCCATTGCAGCACCTTCCAGCGCTTGGCGATGTCCTTCGGGAGGAATCTCCCGGTCTTCGACGCCAGGTAGAAGAGCATTGCCCCGGACTCCGCGAGCGCGAAGGGCTTGCCGTCGGGGCCTTCGGTGTCGACCATCGCCGGCATCTTGTTGTTCGGCGAGATCTTCAGGAATTCGGGCTCGAACTGCTCGCCCTTGCCGATGTCGACCGGGTGCACGTTGTACTTGAGGCCGGTCTCCTCCAGCATGATGTGGATCTTGTGGCCGTTCGGGGTGGGCCAGGTATAGAGCTCAATCATCGTCGTTTATCACCAGGGTTCCAGCGATCTTGTCGTGCCAGCCTTGCTTGCGCCGGTCGATCGCGATCCAGGCGAAGCCGAGAAAGAAGGGCAGCATCGAGACCAGGTAGCCGGCGTAGCGCTTGACCAGGCTCATGCTGCTGGGCGCGCCGCCGGTGCGCGCGTCGACGATCTTCGCCGCCACCGCCATCTTGCCGGGGGTGGCGCCGTAGCGGCGCCAGAAGAGGAGCACCGCGATCGCCGGGATCAGCGCCTCGACGAAGAAGCCGCCGATGCCGAAGAGGGCGAGCGGGCCGATCATGACGAAGACCAGCAGCGCGTCGATCGCCATGGCCGCCAGCCGCCTGCCGAAGCCGACATAGTCAGACAAGCTTGACCAGCTGCTTGCCGAAGTTGCCGCCCTTCAAGAGCGAGATCAGCCCGCGCGGCGCGTTCTGCAGGCCCTCGACGACCGACTCGCGGTACCTAAGGTTTCCCTGTTGAAACATCTTCAAAAGATCCCTTAGCGCCTCGCCATAGCGCTCGCGCCAGTCGAACACGATCATGCCCTGCATCCGGATGCGGTTCACCAGCACCGAGCGCAGGTTGCGGTAGCCGTAGGGCTCGGTGGCGTTGTATTCGGAGATGAGCCCGCACACGATGATGCGCGAGTGCACGTTCATGAGGCGCAGCATCGTGTCGAGCGTCACGCCGCCGACGTTGTCGAAATAGACGTCGGCGCCCTTCGGGCAGGCTTCCTTCAGATCGCGGTGCAGGTTGCCCGCCTTGTAGTCGACGCAGGCGTCGAAGCCGAGCTCGTCCTTCACGTACTCGCATTTCTCGGCGCCGCCGGCGATGCCGACCGCGCGCGCGCCCCAGCTTTTCGCGAGCTGCCCGACGACGCTGCCCACTGCGCCCGAGGCGGCAGAGACGACCACCGTCTCGCCCGCCTTCGGCTGGCCGATCTCCTTCAGGCCGAAGTACGCCGTCATCCCGGGCATGCCGAGGCAGCCGAGGTAATAGCTCAGAGGCGCGATTTTTTTGTCCACGGGAAAAGCTTCTTTCGTAGTGCCGAACAGCTGCCAGCCGAGCTGCGTCAGTACGTGGTCGCCCTTCTTGACCCTTTCGCTTCTCGATTCCAGGACCTCGCCGACCGTCTGCCCCACCATCACCTCGCCGATGTCGACGCCCTTCACGTAGCTCTTCACGTCGTCCATGCGCCCGCGCATGTACGGATCGAGCGAGAGCCAGAGGTTCTTCACCAGCACCTCGCCCTCGGCGGGCTTCGGCAGCGGCGCGCTCTCCAGCCGGAAGTTCTCCTCGGTCACCCAGCCCTTGGGCCGGCTGGCGAGCACAATGCGTTTGTTTTCCATGGTTTCCCCAGTTTAACCGGGACAACCCCGCTCGTTGTGGATTGCCGCGGTGCGCACGACGCGCAGCGCCTCGTCGCGTCCCCTGGGCTCGAAGCGGCCGTCGAGGGAGACCAGCACGGGTTGCTTTCGATTCGAATACTGTTCCTTGAGGGCTTGCGCCGCACGCGAATCGTCCAGGGCCCAGGCGAGGCCGGTCCGGCATTCCTTGAACACCTTGCCGTCGAAGAGCCCGACCATGCGGAAGGGGCCGCGCAGCGTCTCCACTTCGCTCGCGCGCTTCAGGTCGCCGCCCTGCGTGCCCGGCTGCGCCTCCAGCAGGTCGCCGGGCCGGATCGCGTAGCGGCGCGGCGCGTCGCGGCCGCCGTCGAGGTGCAGCACCGCGTCCTCGCGCGACTCGCGCCAGCGGCCGAAGTCATAGAACTCGGAGGAGCCGAGCCGCTCGCGCGCCACGTAGGCGCCGTCGGCGCGCAGCGTGAGCGTCAGCGCGAGGCAGCCGGGGCAGCTCGGGGTGTTGCGGTAGGTGGCGGGCAGCCCGGCGAGGGCTGCGCGCTCCGCGCTCGGCGCCGCTGGCTTCACGGGTTGCTCGGGTGAAGCGCACGCGGCCAGAGCAAGAACGAGAACGACCCTAAAGAGAGGCAAAGCGCTCCAGATGATGATCGGCGTCGCCGAACTGGCGCGCGAGCACCGTCAGGCGGCGGAAGCTGTGGCTCACCTTGAGCTCCTCGCTCATGCCCATGCCGCCGTGCAGCTGCACCGCTTCCTGGCTGACGTGGCGGGCGGCGTCGGCGATGCGGATCTTCGCCGCCGACACGGCGCGGGCGCGCTCGGCGGGACTCGCGGACGAATCCACCCGGGAGCAGGCCAGGCAGGCCATGGACTTCGCCTGCTCGTGGGAGATGAACATGTCGACGACGCGGTGCTGCAGCGCCTGGAAGGTGCCGATCGGCACGCCGAACTGCTTGCGCGTCTTCAGGTACTCGAGCGTGGTGTCGCACGCGAACTTCATCGCCCCCACCGCTTCGGCGCAGACGAGCGCCGTGGCGAAGTCGAGCGCTTCCTCGACGGCCGCCGCCGCGCCCTTCGCCAGCAGGTCCGCCTTCGAGGGCGAGAAATCGATGCGCGCGGCGAGCATGTTGTCGATGGTGCGGTAGGGCTGCATCGGCACCTCCGCCGCGTCGACGATGAACAGATCCTGTTCTGCAAGCACGATCAACTTGTGAGCGAGGGGGGCGCCAACCACATTCGCATTCGGCGACCCGGCAAACGCCATGCGCAGGCGACCGTCGGCGAGCGCGGGCAGCAGCGCTTTCTTCTGCGCGTCGCTGCCGGCGCGGCCGACGAGCCGCGCCGCCACGAGCGTGGGCAGCAGCGGCTCGACCACCAGCGCCTCGCCGAACGCCTCCATCACGCTCATCAGGTCGACCGCGCCGCCGCCGAAGCCGCCGTAGTCGGGCGACACCGGCAGCGCGGTGAGGCCCATCTCGGCGAATTGCGCCCAGACCTCCTCGCTCCAGCCGGCGCCGGAGATGATCTTCTTCCGGTCTTCGAACTGGTACTTGTTCTGCAGGAAACGGCGAACCGAATCGGCGAGCAGCTGCTGTTCTTCGCTGTAATCGAAGTTCATAGGCCCAACGTCATCTTGGCGATGATGTTTCTCTGGATTTCATTCGAGCCGGCGTAGATGGTGGTCTTGCGCGTGGTGAGGTACTTCTTCTGCAGCGCCAGGCTCTTCTCGTCGCCCGCCAGCGGGTCAATGCACTCCATCGCCAGCTCGGTCAGCCCCTGCTGGATCTCGGTGCCCTTGATCTTCAGCATCGACACGTCGGCGCCCGGCGGCTGGCCGGTGCGGCGCATGCGGTCGAGGAAGCGCAGGTTGGTGATCTCCAGCGCGATCAGCTCGATCTCCAGGCGGGACAGACGATCTTTGAATCTCGAATTGGTTTTGATTTGATGAGAAGCAAGCTCTTTCAGCTTGGCAAGCTGGCGCTTCGATTCGCCGATGCGGCCGGTGTTCATCCGCTCGTAGCCGAGCAGGTACTTGGCCACCGTCCAGCCCTTGCCTTCGTCGTGCACGAGGTTCTCCGCCGGCACCTCCACGTCGTCGAAGAACACCTCGTTCACCTCGTGCGCCCCGTCCATGAGGATGAGCGGGCGCACGGTGATGCCCGGGGTCTTCATGTCGATGAGCAGGAACGAGATGCCTTCCTGGCGCTTCTCGACCGTCGGGTCGGTGCGCACCAGGCAGAAGATCCAGTCGGCGTAGTGGGCGAGCGTGGTCCAGATCTTTTGTCCATTCACCACGTAACGCTCGCCTTTGCGGACGGCCTTGGTCTTCAACGAAGCCAAATCGCTGCCCGAGCCGGGCTCGGAGTAGCCCTGGCACCAGAAGTCCTCGCCGTTGTAGATGCGCGGCAGGAAGCGCTTCTTCTGCGCCTCGGTGCCGAAGCGAAGCAGCACCGGCGCGCACATGGTCAGGCCGAAGGGAATGAGCATCGGCCCGCCGGCGTAGCCGAGCTCCTCCTCGAAGATGTAACGCTGCACGACGTTCCAGCCGGTGCCGCCCCATTCCTTCGGCCACGCGGGCGCCACCCAGCCCTTCTTGGCGAGGATGCGGTGCCAGCGCAGCAGCTCTTCCTTGGCGTAGTGGCCCTTGTCCTTCAGCTCCGCGGGCAGGTTCTTGGTGAGCCAGGCGCGTGCTTCGTCCCGGAACGCGAGCTCTTCAGGGGAGTAATTCAGGTCCATTAGAGAATGGTAACGCCGCCATCTGCAACTATGCACTGTCCGGTGATGAAAGCCGCGGCGTCGGACGCCAGGAAGACGGCGATGCCGCCGATGTCGCGCGGCTCGCCCAGGCGGCGCAGGGGGGTGGCCTGGATGCGCTCGTTCCTGCGCTTCTCGTCCTCCCAGAGCGCCCGGGCGAACTCGGTCTTCACCAGCCCGGGGGCGATGGCGTTCACCCGCACGTTCTTCGGACCCCATTCGGCGGCGAGGTTGCGCACCAGGTGGTGGTCGGCCGCCTTGGAGATGCCGTAGGCCCCGATCACCGTGTTGGCGATCAGCCCGCCGATCGAGCCGACGACGATGAAGCTTCCGCCCCCGGTCATGCCGGGCAGCGTCATCGCCGCGAGCCAGAGCACGCTTTTCACGTTGTTGGCGAAGATCTTGTCGAAGGCGTCGTCCGGGACCTCGGTCAGGGGCCCGTAGTAGGGGTTGGACGCGGCGTTCGCCACCACGATGTCGATGCGGCCCCATTTCGCCTTCGTGGCGTCGACGAGCGCCTGCAGGTGTTCTTTCCGCGACACGTTGCAGGGCTGCGCGAGCACCTCGAAGCCCTTCTTTTCGAACTCTTTCCTGGTTTCCTCGCAGGCCTCGGACTTGCGGCTGCTGATTGCCACCTTGGCGCCGGCGCGCGCGAGCTCTTCCGCCATGGACTTGCCGATGCCGCGCGTCGAGCCGGTGACGAGCGCAACCTTCCCGCCGAGATCGAATATGGGATTCGTCATTTCACTATGTGAAATCCAATACGACTAAGTTGACATGGAACGCTGCGCCGACAGAATAGCGAAACGCGAAACACTCCGCCGCAACCGTTCAAATAACTCGAGGAGACCTCCCCATGGGCGCATCTGAACCCGCGGCACCGCTTTCCCCCCCGGCCGGCGCATTCAGCTACGAGCACGAGGGCGACCGCCAGTTTGCCACCACGCTGGCGCGCGGCCTGGAGGTGCTGCGCTGCTTCACGCCGCTCGAGCCGCTGCTCGGCAACAAGGAGATCTCGGTGCGCACCGGCCTGCCCAAGCCGACGGTCTCGCGCCTCACCTATACGCTCACCAAGCTGGGCTACCTGCGCCACAACATGCGCCTGGGCAAGTACCAGCTCGGCTCCGCGGTGCTCTCCATCGGCTACCCGCTGCTCGCCTCGATGAACGTGCGCCAGGTGGCGCGGCCGCTGATGAAGGAGATCGCCGACTACTGCAACGGCTCGGTGTCGATGGGTGTGCGCGATCGCCTCAACATGGTCTACGTCGAGTCCTGCCGCAGCGGCAACGGCGTCACCACGCTGCCCGACATCGGCACCTCGGTGCCGATCTCGCAGTCGGTGATCGGCCGCGCCTTCCTCTCGGCGTGCACGCCGCAGGAGCGCGAGGCGGTGCTGAACCAGATGAAGGTGAAGGACCCCGAGGCGCACCGCAAGTACCGCGCCTCGATCGACAAGTCCCTCGAGGACATCCGCCTGCGCGGCTTCTGCGCCAGCACCGGGGAGCTGCGCCGCGAGGTGCACGCGGTGGGCGTGCCGATGCGCCGCACCGTCGACGGCGAGATCGTCTCCTTCAACGCCACCGTGCCCGCGTTCATGGCGAAGAAGGGCCAGCTCGAGGAGGATCTCGGGCCGCGCCTGGTGGCGATGGTGCGCAACATCGAGGCCGCGCTGGGTCTGCACTGAAGGACCTCGTCGCCTTCTTCCGGGAGCTGGACGACGGGCTGAAGCTCGCCGCCACGCAGGCGTTCCGCATCGTCGTCATCCTGCTGCTCGCCTGGGTGCTGCAGGCCCTGGCGGCGCGGCTGATTCGTCTCTTCCGCACCTACATGTCGCGCCGCACCGGCGGCGACGAGGTCGGCCGCATCGAGACGCTGGCGCGCGTGTTCCGCAACGCCGCCGCGATCGTCATCGTGCTGGTCGCGGGCATGCTGGTCCTGGGCGAGCTCGGCATCTCGGTGGCGCCGATCCTCGCCACCGCCGGCGTCGCCGGCATCGCCATCGGCTTCGGCGCGCAGAGCCTCATCAAGGACTACTTCAACGGCTTCTTCCTGCTCCTCGACGACCAGGTGCGCCAGGGCGACGTGGTCGAGGTGGCCGGCAAGAGCGGCCTGGTCGAGGAAGTGACGCTGCGCTACGTGCGCCTGCGCGATTTCGAGGGCCACGTGCACTTCATCCCCAACGGCGAGATCAAGGTCGTCACCAACCGCACCCGCGGCTTCGCGCAGGCGGTGATCGAGGTCGGCGTCGCCTACCGGGTGGACCCCGACGCGGCGCTTGCGGTGATGTCCGAGGTGGCCGGCGCGATGCGCGCCGATCCTGCCTGGTCGACGCGCATCGCCAGCGACATCGAGATCATCGGCGTCGAGCGGCTCGCCGATTCGGCGGTGATCCTGCGCGCGCGGCTGCGCGTGGTGCCGCCGATCGAGCAGTGGAACGTGAGGCGCGAATTCCTGAAGCGCCTGAAGAAGGCCTACGACGAGCGCGGCATCGAGATTCCGCTTCCTTATCTCAATGTGGTTCTGGAAAAACGCGACAGCACTTCGTGAATGCGGCGCACGCCGTCGGTGAGCGCCGCCGGCCCGGGCTGCAGGATCTCCGCGGATTTCACTTCATGCAGTTCGTTGTTCCTGACGGCTGGAATCCGGCCCCACCCCGCCCGCGCGGCAACGCGCTCCGGCCGGTACTTCTTGCCGCACCACGAGCCGAAGATGACCTCGGGTTGTCTTTCCACGACGAGACTTCCATCGGCGATGAGGCGACCGGTCGCCGCCTGCGAAAACGAAAGCTCCCTGAAGACGTCCTCGCCGCCGGCGATCTCGATGAGCTCGCTCACCCAGCGGATGGCGCTGATCATGGGCTCGTCCCACTCCTCGAAGTACACGCGCGGGCGCCGCGGGAACGCTTTTGCGCTTTCCCGGATCGCGGCGAGATTCTTCTCAAGCCGATCGACCAGCGCCGCACCCTTGTCGCTTGCACCCACCAATGACGCCACCATCCCTATCGTGTCGAGAATCTCCTGCACCGAGCGCTGGTTGAAGAGCACCACGTTCAGTCCCGCCTTGGCGAGGTCGCGCGCGATGTCGGCCTGCAGGTCGGAGAAGCCGAGGACCAGATCGGGTTTCAATTCCGTAATGCGATCCATCCGGGCGGAAAGAAATGCGGAAACCCTCGGCTTCTCCCGGCGCGCGCGCGGCGGGCGCACGGTGTAGCCCGAGATGCCGACGATGCGGCGCTCCTCGCCGAGGAGGTAGAGCGTCTCGGTGGTCTCCTCGGTGAGGCAGACGATCCTCTCGGGGAAGCGTGCAGGCATCAAGTATTATCCCGGCCCATGGGGCCGCTTGCCGGGATCAAGGTACTGGAGTTCGAAGCCATCGGCCCCGCGCCCTTCGCGGGCATGCTGCTCGCCGACATGGGCGCCGACGTGCTGGTGCTCGAGCGCCCCGCGGGCACCGACCTGGGGCTCAAGCGCGAGCGCCGCCACGACGTCATGATGCGCGGCAAGCGCTCCGTGACTCTGGATCTGAAGAAGGATTCTTCGAAAGAGGCGGTTTTTTCTCTCCTGGAAAAAGCCGATGTGCTCCTCGAGGGCTTGCGTCCGGGGGTCATGGAGCGCCTGGGCCTCGGGCCCGAGGTCGCGCTCAAGCGCAACCCGCGCCTCGTCTACGGCCGCATGACCGGCTGGGGCCAGGACGGCCCCCTCGCGCCGCGCGCCGGCCACGACATCAACTACATCGCGCTCGCCGGCGTGCTGCACGCCTTCGGGCGCAAGGGCGAGGCGCCGGTGCCGCCGCTCAACCTGGTCGGCGACTTCGGCGGCGGCGGCATGCTGCTCGGCTTCGGCGTCGCCTGCGCGCTGCTGGAAGCGAAGCGCTCGGGCCAGGGCCAGGTGGTCGACGCCGCGATGATCGACGGCACGGCGCTGCTCGCGGCGATGTTTTCCGGCTTCCTCGCCGCGGGCAGCTGGAGCGAGACGCGCGGCGACAACATCCTCGACACCGGCGCCCCCTGGTACGACGTCTACGAGACCAAGGACGGCAAGTACGTCTCCATCGGCGCCATCGAAGGACGGTTCTACGAAGAGCTCCTCGAGCGACTGCAGCTGAAGGACTTGCCCGGCCAGTACGCCCGAGCGCGGTGGCCGGAGATGAAGGAAGCTTTTGCGAAAGTATTTCTCAGCAAGAGCAGAGACGAGTGGTGCAAGGTCTTCGATGGCTCCGATGCCTGCTTCGCGCCGGTACTGTCCTGGTCCGAGGCGCGAGCGCACCCGCAGAGCGTCTCGAGAAAAAGCTATCTTTCGGTCGGCAACGTGCCGCAGCCCGCGCCGGCGCCGCGCTTCTCGCGCACGCCGGGAGAAGTGCGGCGCGAGCCGCCCGAGCGCGGCGAGGGCGGCCTGCAGGCCCTGAAGGACTGGGGGTTCGCCGCGAAGGACATCGACGCCCTGAAGTCGCGGGGCCTGGGCACAAGGGAGTAAGAAAAGATGCTCGCACGCCTGATGCCCCGCGAGGGGCGCTTCTTCGACCTCTTCAACGCGCACGCCGAGCGCATCATCGAGGGCAGCCGCGAGCTCGCGGCGATGATCGGCACGTTCAGCGAGCTCGACGCGCACGCGCAGCGCATCGACGGCGCCGAGCGCGCCGCCGACAAGATCACGCACGAGTGCATCACGCTGCTGCACAAGAGCTTCATCACGCCCTTCGACCGCGAGCAGATCCACGCGCTCATCACCGCGATGGACGACATCCTCGACCTCATCCAGGACGTCGCCGAGTCGATCGCGCTCTACGATCTGCGCAGCGTCACCCCCGAGGCGAAGCAGCTCGCCGAGATCTGCCAGATGTGCTGCGAGCGCGTGCGCACCGTCGTGGGGCTGCTCACCAACGTCAAGCGCTCCGACGCGATCCTCAAGTGCTGCGAGGAGATCGACCGGCTCGAGTCCGACGCCGACCGGGTGATGCGCGCCGCCCTCTCCAAGCTCTTCCGCGACGAGAGCGACCTCAAGCAGGTGATGAAGCTGCGCGTCATCTACGAGCTGCTCGAGTCGATCACCGACCGCTGCGAGGACGTCGCGAACGTCGTCGAAGGCATCGTCCTAGAAAACTCCTGATGGATCCCGGCGTCACCACCCAGCTCGGCCTGGGCGTGCTGATCGCGCTCGTCGCGGTCGCCCTCGCGTTCGACTTCATGAACGGCTTCCACGACGCCGCGAACTCGATCGCCACCGTGGTCTCCACCCGCGTGCTCAAGCCCTACCAGGCGGTGGTGCTCGCTGCTTTCTTCAATTTCCTCGCGGTGTTCATCTTCCACCTGAGCGTCGCCGCCACCGTCGGCCGCGGCATCATCGACCAGGGCATCGTCGACCACTACGTGGTGTTCGGCGCGCTGGTGGGCGCCATCAGCTGGAACATCATCACCTGGTACTACGGCATCCCCTCGTCCTCCTCGCACGCGCTGATCGGCGGGCTGGTGGGCGCCGGCGTCGCGAAGGCCGGCACCTGGGGCCTCATCGCCTCGGGGATCCTGAAGACGGTGGCGTTCATCTTCATCTCGCCGCTGCTCGGCATGCTCCTGGGCTCGGTGCTGATCCTCGGCATTTCGTGGCTGTTCAGGGGCTCGACGCCGAGCCGCGTCGACCGCCTGTTCCGCCGCCTGCAGCTCGTCTCGTCGTCGATGTACAGCCTCGGCCACGGCGGCAACGACGCGCAGAAGACGATCGGGATCATCTGGATGCTGCTCGTCGGCGGCAACTACCTCGGCGCCGACGACCCGGTGCCGGCGTGGGTCGTGATCGCCTGCTACGTGACGATCGCGATCGGCACCATGTTCGGCGGCTGGCGCATCGTGAAGACGATGGGGCAACGCATCACCAAGGTACGCCCGGTGGGCGGCTTCTGCGCCGAGCTGTCGGGCTCGATCACGCTCTTCCTCGCCACCGCGCTGGGAATCCCGGTCTCCACGACGCACACCATTACCGGCTCGATCGTCGGCGTCGGCGCCACGCAGTCGGGCGCCTCCGCCGTGCGCTGGGGGCTCGCCGGCAACATCCTGTGGGCCTGGATCCTCACCATCCCCTGCTCGGCCTTCATCGCCGGCCTCGCCTGGTGGCTCGGCCGGCACCTCTTCGGCTAGGCGTTAGTGCTTCTGGTGGCCGTGGGATTCGGCCGGGGCGGGCTGCCGGCCGACCAGCAGGTCTATCTTCACCTCGCCCGCTTTCTCGAACTTCAGCGTCACCGGCACCTTGTCGCCCTGCTTGAAGGGGCGTTTGAGGTCGACGAACATCAGGTGCGCGCCGGCGGGCTTGAGCTCGAGCCTGCCCTTCGCCGGCAGGTCGAACGCCTTCACCTCGCGCATGCGCATGACCTCGCCGTCGCGGAGGGTGACGTGCATCTCCACGCGCGCCGCGGCGGGAGAGGCTGCGCCGACGAGGCGGTCCGCGGCGCCCGAACTCACGACCGTCAGGTAGCCGGCGCCCAGCTTCGCGCTCGGCGGCGTGGGCCTCGCCCACGGGTTCTCCACGGAGACCTGCGAGAAAACCGAACTCATCCAGAAGAACAATCCAACGGCCAGCATTCGTTTCACTTCCGGTTCTCCTTTTCCTGCAGCTCGCGCCAGAGGATCTTGCCGGTGGCGGTCTTGGGCAGCGCGTCGACGAACTCGACCACGCGCGGCGCCTTGAAGGCGGCCATCTTCTCGCGCGCCCACTCGATGATGTCCGCGCCGGTGGTGCCTTTCGCGTCCTTCTTCACCACCACGATCGCCTTCACCGTCTCGCCGCGGTAGTCGTCGCGCGCGCCGACCACGCAGGCCTCCTGGATCGCGGGATGCGCGTAAAGCATCGCCTCGACCTCGGCCGGCCAGACCTTGAAGCCGGCGGCGTTGATCATCCTCTTCAGGCGGTCGGTGATGAAGAAGTAGCCGTCCTCGTCGTAGTAGCCGAGGTCGCCGGTGCGGAAGAAGCGCTCGCCGTCGTGCTCGACGAACGCCTGGCGCGTCGCCTCCGGCTGCTTCCAGTAGCCGCGGAACACCTGCGGCCCTCGCACCACGATTTCACCCACGACTCCAGGACCGGCAACCTCTTTACCGGTATCTATGTCGAGGATGCGGGCGTCGGTGTTGTAGAACGGAATGCCGCCGCACTGGCGCTTGGGCCGGTGCGGCGGGTTGATGTGCGTCGGCGCCATGGTCTCCGAGAGCCCGTAGCCCTCGACGAAAGGCAGGCCGATCACGTCCTCGAGCTTGCGCGCAAGCGCCTCGGGCATCGCCGCGCCGCCGCCGCCCAGCACCTGCAGCGATGAGAGATCGTAGTCCTTGAGCTTCGGGTTGGAGAGGAAGTCGACCATCATGGTGGTGATCGCCGACCAGTTGGTGACGCGCGCGCGCGCGATCTGCTGCCCGGCGCAGTCGCGGTCCCAGCGCGAGAGGATCACCATCGTCGCGCCGAGGTGGATCGGCGCGTTCATGCCGGTCTGCATGCCGGTGACATGGAACATCGGCAGCGCGGCGAGCACCACGCTGCCGTCGCTCGCGCCGCGCCATTGCAGGTAGGGCACGGTGGTCGCCTGCACGCTCGAGTGCGTGTGCATGCAGCCCTTGGGCTTGCCGGTGGTGCCCGAGGTGTAGGGCATCACTGACAGGTCCTCGGGTCCCGCGGTATGCGGCGCCGGCGCGAGGTTTGCAGCAATTCCATCCTTCCAGCTTGTTTCCGTACCAGCAGCCTTCACGAAATCCGGGATCGGCAGGTCCGTGGGCGTGCGCAGGTAGTCCGAATACGCGGCGACCAGGATGTGCTTCAGGCCCTCGATGGGCCGCAGCTGCGCGACGACGTCCTGGCCGGCGATCGCGACCGTGGCGTCGGAATCCGAGACGTAGTGGCGCAGCTCCTCGGTGCGGTTCATGGGGTTGACCGGGACCACGACCGCGTCGGCGCGCATCACCGCGTAGTAGGCGACCACGAACTGCGGCGAGTTCTGCAGGTACAGCAGCACGCGGTCGCCTTTCGCCACGCCGCAGCGCTGCTGCAGGTATCCGGCCAGCGCCTCGACCTCGCGCTTGAGCTCGGCATAGGTCATGCGGCTGCCGTAGTAGTCGATGGCGATCGACTGGGGCGCGCGCTCCGCGACGTCCTCCAGGTTATGGACGACGGTGGTGCGCGGCACTTCGAGCGTCTTCGGCTTGCCCGGCGGCCAGTGCTCGAAGTGGCGCGTGAACACTAGAGCAGGTACTTCTGTACGGCTTGTTCGTTCCAGGCGAGCGTGGCCGCAGGCATGACCATTCCATCCTTCACCCGCAGCGGCTCCGCGAGGATCGGCCCCGCCCAGTCGACGAACTCGAGCCAGTGGCTGGTCGGCGTGGCGCACAGGAGATGCGCGCTCACCTCCGGGAAGAGATGGCTCGACATCTCCATGCCGGCGCCCTGCGCGAGCGCCGCGGCGCGCATCCAGCCCGTGACGCCGCCGATGCGCTGCGCGTCGGGCATGGCGTAGTCGCAGGCGCCGGCGGCGAGCGCCTGGGCCATCTGCTCGGGCCCCATGAAGTTCTCGCCGATCTGGATCGGCGTCGCCACCTCGCGCGCCACGCGCGCGCAGCCGGCGCAATCGTCGGCGCGCACCGGCTCCTCGATCCAGTACACCCCGCCCTCGTCGTCGATCATGCGCCCGCGGCGGATCGCCTCGGCCACGCTGAGCGACTGGTTGAAATCGACCATCAGGATGGTTTTTTCGGGAATCTGCTTTTTCACGGCCTGGAGGGCGAGAAGATCCTGTCCGGCATCCGGTCGTCCCAGGCGCAGCTTCACCGCGCGGAAGCCCTCCTCCACCAGCGCCACCGCCTCGCGCTCGAGGTCCTTGAGGGGAAGGATGCCCAGGCCGTTCGAGTTGTAGGCCGGGACCGGGCGCGGCGCGGCGCCGAGGAGCCGCGCGAGCGGCACGCCATGCGCCTGGGAAAGCGCGTCCCAGGCGGCCATGTCGATTCCCGACATCGCGAAAAGCACGATGTTGTGCACGCCGAGCAGCGTGTACTTCGCGCGCAGCTTCCGCTCGAGGTCGAACGGCGCCACCTCGTCGCCGTTCACCATCGCCGCCATGGCCTCGACCAGCCTGGCGATGGGGGCGAGGTTCTGCCGGCCGAGCCCGAAGAGATAGGTGCGGCCGGTGATGCCCGCGTCGGTCTCGAGGTCGATCAGGAGCAGCGCCGCCTCGCCCACCGTGCCGGTGCTGGTGGCAAGCGGCCGCTTCATCGGCGCGGCCACCCCGCGCGCCCTGATCGCGCGGATCTTCATCATGCGCCGGTGAAGCGGGGCTTGCGCTTCTCCATGAAGGCGCGCCGGCCCTCCTCGTAGTCGGCGCTCTTCGCGCAGCGCTCGATCGCCGCCTGCATGCGCGCGTGGTCGGCGCTGCCCTCGGACTTCACGTATTCCTCGATCTGCGTCTTGGAGTTGGCGATCGACAGTGGGGCGTTTTCCGACAAGTTCCTCATCACGTCGGAAACAAAAGATTCAAGCTCCTCATCGGGAAGCACGCGATGCACGAGCCCCATGGCGAGGCCTTCCTCCGCGGGGTAGCGCCGGCCGAGGAACATGATCTCGCGCGCGCGGGCGTGGCCGACGGTTTCCAGCAGCCGCTTGTGCCCCTCGACGCTGTAGGCGAGGCCGAGCTTTGCGGCGGGGATGCCGAACTGCGCGGAGCGCCCGCAATAGCGCAGGTCGCAGGCGAGCGCGACTTCCAGCCCGCCACCCATGCAGAAGCCGTGGATCATCGCCACGGAGGGCTTGGGCGAGCCCTGGATCGAATGCAGCACGCGGTCGAGCAGGCCGTCGTACTGCGAGACGGCGGCGCGCTCGGCGCGGATCTTGGCGAACTCCGAGATGTCGGCGCCGGAGGCGAAAGCCTCGGTGCCGGCGCCGCGGAAGGCGACGCAGCGCACCTCTCGGTCGGCGTCGAACTGCTTCATCGCCTCGGGAATGCCCCGCCACATGGCATCGTTGATGGCGTTCTTCTTCGCCGGCTGGTTGAAGACGATCCAGCCGACGGCGCCCTTCTTCTCGACGATGAGGCTCAAGGCTTGCCTCCCGGCCCGTAGATCGAGGCAACCGGGCTGCGCGCGTCGCGCGGCCCCCAGCGCCCGGCCTCGACCTGGTGCAGGAACGCGTCCAGGGTCTGGTTGAAGAGCGCCGGCTCCTCGAGGTTCATGGCATGGCCGGTCTTCGGGAACACCGCCAGCCCCGCGGTGGCGATGGCGCGCTTCAGCATGAGCGAGGTCTCGATGGTGATGTCGTCCTCGTCGCCCGCAATGATCAATGCCGGAACGGCAATGCGCTGAATGGCTTCACTTAATGAATACAGAGAGGGACGACGTCCCTGGTAGCCCTGCATGGTGTTGGCCGAGCCGGCCGCCGAGTGCTCGGCGAGCTGCTTCAGGAATTCGGCGAAGCCGCGCGGGTCCTTCGCCTCGAGCTGCACGCGCGCCGGGCCGCGGCCGTAGCGCGCGGCGAAGGCGCCCATGCCCTTCGCGCGCATCTCTTCCGCATTCGCTTTTGCGTCTCTTTGAAACACCTCGTATTGCGCGGGATGGGCGCCGCTGCCCACGCCCGCCATGGTGATCGAGAGCGCGCGCTTGGGGTAGGCAATGCCGAAGTGCAGCGTCGCGAAGGCGCCCATCGAGAGCCCAACGATGTGCGCACGCTCGATCTTGAGCGCGTCGAGCACCGCGCGCACGTCGTCGCGCGCGCGCTCCTGCGAATACCGCTCGAAGCTCTCGGGAACGTCCGAGGGCGGATAGCCGCGCGCGTTGTAGGCGATGCAGCGGTAGCGGCGGGAGAAATAGCGAACCTGCGGCTCCCAGCTGCGATGGTCGCCCGCGAACTCGTGGACGAACACCATCGGGGTCCCGGCGCCCGCTTCCTCGTAGTGGAGCGAAATACCGTCGTCGGTCTTCAGGGTGGGCATGGTTAAATTCTACTGTCCATGAAAGCCATTCTCTGCAAGCAGTTCGGCCCGCCCGATTCGCTCGTTTTCGAGGAGGTCGCCTCGCCCAGGGCCGGGCCGGGGGAAGTGGTGGTGTCGGTGAAGGCCGCGAGCGTCAACTTCCCCGATGTGCTCATCATCCAGAACAAGTACCAGTTCAAGCCGCCGCTGCCCTTCTCCCCCGGCAGCGAGCTCGCCGGCGTGGTGAAGGAGGCCGGCGAGGGGGTCAGCGCTTTCCGCCCGGGGGACAAGGTCATTGCGTTCACGACCTACGGCGCCTTCGCCGAGGAAGTGAAGACCGAGGCGACGCGGCTATTGCCCCTGCCGCAGGGCATGGACTTCGCGAGCGGCGCCGCATTCCTGCTCACCTACGGCACCTCGGACCACGCGCTGCGCGACCGCGCCGCGCTGAAGGCGGGCGAAACGCTCCTCGTCCTGGGTGCCGCGGGCGGCGTCGGCCTGGCGGCGGTGGAGATCGGAAGAGCGCTCGGCGCGCGCGTCATTGCCTGCGCCTCGAGCGACGACAAGCTCGCCGTCTGCCGGGAGCACGGCGCGGACGCGACGATCAACTACGCGGGCGAGGACCTGCGCGAGCGCATCAAGGTGCTGACCGACGGCCGCGGCGTCGACGTCGTCTACGACGCGGTCGGCGGTCCTTATACCGAGCCGGCCTTCCGCTCCATCGCCTGGCGCGGCCGCCTCCTCGTGGTCGGCTTCGCCGCCGGCGAGATCCCCAAGCTGCCGCTCAACCTCGCGCTCCTCAAGGGCGCTTCGATCGTGGGCGTCTTCTGGGGCGACTTCGCCCGCCGCGAGCCGCGGCAGTTCGACGAGAGCGTGCGCCAGCTCGGCGCGTGGTACCGCGAGGGCAAGCTCCGCCCGCACGTCTCGCAGACGATGCCGCTCGCAAAAGCCGCAGACGCGCTGAAGCTCATGGCGGCACGGCAGGTCAAGGGCAAGCTCGTCCTGACCGTAGGCTAGGTACCCATTTCATGTCCGCAGACAAATCCTACGGCATCGTCGGCCTGGCGGACCAGCGTGAGATGAGCGGCCTCGAATTCGTGCGCGGGCTCGTCAGCGGCTCGATTCCGCTCAACACCATGGCCAAGACACTGGGTTACGACATCGTAGAAGCCGAAGAAGGCCGTGTCGTCATTGCAGCCATGGCAAGCGCCGACCACCTGAACCCAAGTGGAACGATTCATGGCGGCGTTGCCGCCACCTTGCTCGATTCCTGCATGGGCTTGGCGGTGCGTACGCTCCTGCCGAAAGGCGTCGTTTCAACGACGCTGGAATTCAAGATGTCGTTCCTGCGTCCCGTGACTGCGGCATCAGGTTTGTTGCGCGCGGAAGGCAAGGTGCTCATGGTCGGACGACGCACGGGAACGGCGGAAGGCTGGCTTACCGGATCCGACGGCAAGCTGCTTGTGCACGGGACGACGACCTGCCTCAACCTGCAGTAGGCGGACCAGTGTCCGCTTGTTGTTTTTGCGAACACCGGGCGCGCGTCACAAATTGACCGCAGCATCCGCCTTATCATCGGCGACATGAAACAACCCAAATCGCTGGGCCGCTACCAGATCAAGGGCGTGCTCGGCAAGGGCGCCATGGGGCTCGTCTACGACGGCGTCGATCCCAAGCTCGAGCGCCGCGTGGCGATCAAGACCATCCGCACGACGACGCTCGACGAGGCGACCGCCAAGCACTACGCCATGCGCTTCAAGCGCGAAGTGCGCGCGGTGGCGCGCCTCAACCACCCGAATATCGTGCAGGTGTACGACTACGGCACCGAGGGCGACCTGGCGTACATCGTCATGGAGTACATCAAGGGCAAGGAGCTGAAGGACTACTTCGACGCCAAGGAGCGGCTGGAGCTGAAGTCGATCCTGCGCATGATGACCCAGCTGCTCGACGCGCTCGACTTCGCGCACGAGGCGGGCGTCATCCACCGCGACATCAAGCCGGCGAACGTGATGCTCGACCCCGGCGGCCAGGTCAAGCTCACCGATTTCGGCGTCGCGCGCATCACCGACGGCGACGGCGAGCAGGCCGAGGCAACGCGGGCCGGCGCGATGATCGGCACGCCCGCCTACATGTCGCCGGAGCAGATCCAGGGCCAGGCGATCGACCGGCGCACGGACATCTTCTCGGCCGGCGTGCTCTTCTACCAGCTCCTCACCGGGCAGAAGCCCTTCGAGGGGCAGCAGTGGGCGCTCGCGAAGAAGATCATCCAGGACGATCCGGTCTGGCCCTCCGCGCTCGCGCACACCCCGCCGGAGATCGACCGCGTCGTCGCCCGGGCGCTCGCCAAGGCGCCGGAGCACCGCTATCAGAGCGCGCGCGGCTTCGCCGAGGCTTTGCGGCGCATCGCCGCGGGCAAGCCGCCGGAGGACCCCGACGAGACCGTCCCCATCTCGACCGCCGCGCTTGCCGCAGGCATGAAAGGCAGCGAGGCGGAGACGGAGTTCTGGAACGGGGTGAAGGACAGCGACGATCCCGAGGACGTGAAGCTCTACATCGAGCAGTTCCCGGCGGGCGTGTTCGTCGAGCAGGCGGAGCGCCGGGTGGCGGAGCTGCGCGGCAAGAAGGACTAGCTTTTCGGCGGCGATCCGTCGCCGCTACCGAGCGGGCGCTGCATGAGCACGCTGTCCACCCAGCGGCCGAACTTGAAGCCGACCGAGCGCAGGGTGCCGACGCGCAGGAAGCCGAACGCGGCGTGCAGGTTGATCGAGGCGGCGTTGGCGCTGTCGCCGATCACGGCGACGATCTGGCGGTAGCCGAGCCCCTCGCAGCGGCGCACGAGCTCGGCGAGGAGCGCGCTGCCGACGCCCTTGCCGGTCATGTCATCGCGCACGTAGACCGAGTCCTCGAGGGCATAGCGGTAGGCCGAGCGGGCGCGATAGGGCGCGCAGTAGCCGTAGCCCGCCACGGTGCCGCCGAAATCGGCGACCAGCCACGGCAGCCCGCGGCTCACCACGTCGTCGTGGCGCCGGCGCATCTCGTCGAGCGCGGGGGGCTCCTCCTCGAAGGAGGCGAGGCCGCGCAGCACGTGGTGGGCGTAGATGGCCTGGATGGCGGAAAAGTCCGCTGCCACGGCCAGCCGCACCTTCACCGCCTCAGCGAGAATATCCCGGCTCCTCGCGCTCGAGGATGCGCTTGAGCGCGCTGAAGTGCGCCTCGGCGTATTTGGGCGCGTCGGCCCGCATGAGATCGTAAGTTTTTTGAATTACGTCGGCGCGCACAGCGCGCAGCTTTCCGCCCATCGAGCGCGCCAGCACCTGGAGCCGGCAGGCGCGCTCGAGGTAGTAGAGCGAATCGAAGGCGTCGGCGACGGTCTCGCCCACCACGATGACGCCGTGGCTGGCGAGGAACATCACGCGCTTCGTGCCGAGCGCGCGCGCGAGGCGGTCGCCCTCGGCCTCGTCGACCACCAGCCCGTTGTAGATGTCGTCGTAGGCGATGTCGCCGTGGAAGCGCAGCGCGTTCTGCTCCGCCATCTCGAGGCGCCCGCCCTCGAGGAGCGTGAGCGCCGTGGCGTACGGCATGTGGGTGTGCAGCACGCACGCCGCGCGCGGATGCGCGAGGTGGATGCGCGAATGGATGTAGAAGGCGGTCTTCTCGAACTCGCCCTCGCCTTCGAGGATATTGCCCTGGGCGTCGAGCGCGAGCAGGTTGGAGGCGCTGACCTCGCTCCAGTGCAGCCCGTAGCGGTTCAGCAGGAAGCGCGAGGTGCGAGGGGATCCTCCCGAGCGGACCCCATCCTCCTCGAGCATGTAGCTGAAGTGGTTGCAGACCCCTTCGTGCAGGTCCAGGCGCACCGCCAGCCGGAAGGCGGCGGCGAGATCGATCCGCGCCGCACGCTCGGCCGCGGTACCGCTCTTCAGCTCGCGCAGGTTGCCCATGGCCGTGGATTATAGTGCGCTCGTGAAGCGCACGGTCCTCGCCCTCGCCGCGGCCCTCCTCCTCGCCTCCTGCTCGAAGGTGACGCAGGAGAACTTCGCCAGGGTCGAGGAAGGCATGAGCGAGGCGCAGGTCATCGCCATCCTCGGCGCTCCCGCCGAGTCGAACAGCGTCACGGTGCTCGGCGTCTCGGGCACGACCTCGCGCTGGAGTGGCGGCGACGCCGTCATCACGGTCCGCTTCGTCAACGGCAAGGTCGCCCTGAAGAGCTTCGACAAGCCCGCCGGCAAGCCGAAATAGGAAGGGCGCCGCGCGGGCGCCCTGTCCGTGATGCGGATCTGCCCCGGCTAGCGGTTCTTGCGCTCGTCGTACTCCCGGCCGGCTTCGTGGCCGAGTACGCCGCCGCCGACCGCGCCGCCGATGGTGCCGATGGTGCTGCCGCCGGTGGCTGCCGAGCCCACCGCGCCGCCCACGACCGCGCCACCCACCGCACCCTTCTGTTCGCTCGACATACTTTCGCAGCCCGCGAGACCGATGGCGCCCGCAAGGATGCCCGCTGCAATCAGGAATCTGCCCATGTGCTTGCCTCCAATATGAGAAAGGAAAATTGCGCCGGTCCGGTCAGGTGCAGCCGCGCAGCAGGAAGAGCACGAACAGCACCGGGATCGGCACACCGAGCGCCCAGAGCAGGACCCAGCCGAGTTTTCCTTCCTGCTTGCGACGCCACTGCTGCAACTTCGCCATACCACCTCCAATGACCATGTGGGGAGAAAAGCAGCAAGGCGCGTGCCACGATCGCGGGCGACAATGTCCGGAATTTCACTACACCGAGGACGCCGGCAATGGACGAGCCCGTACTGCGCAGCGTGGATTCCCGGGGGGTCGCGACCGTGACCTTCAACCGGCCCGAGGTCAACAACGCCTACGACGGCGCGCTCGTGCAGGGACTGCACGACGCCATGGACGAGCTCGCGGCGCAGCGTGCCGTGCGCGCGGTCGTTATCCGCGGCGCGGGCCGCCATTTCCAGGCGGGCGCCGACCTGAAATGGATCGCGCAGGTCAAGGCGCAATCCGTGGCGGAGAACGAGCGCGCCTCGCGCGCCACCGCGCTCGCCGTGCACCGGCTGAACACGCTGCCGGTGCCGACGCTCGCCCTGGTGCAGGGCGCCTGCTTCGGCGGCGGCACCGGCATCCTCGCCGCGTGCGACGTCGTCATCGCCGCAGAGGACGCGATGTTCTCGATCAGCGAGACGCGCTGGGGACTGATGGCCGGCATCATCCTGCCGCAGCTCGCCGACGCCATCGGCGCGCGCCAGGTGCGCCGCTACGCGCTCTCAGGCGAGCGCTTCGGCGCGCAGGAAGCGCGCCGCATCGGCCTGGTGCACGAGGTCGTGCCGGCCCCTGAGCTGAGCGCCGCCGGCGAACGGATGCTCGGTCAGCTGCTGCAGAACGCGCCCGAAGCGAACGCGCAGACCAAGGCCGCCGCGCTCGAGTTCGCCTGGGGCGCGGTGGACGACGCGGTGCTCGAGCGGCTCATCGTGCAGCACGCCGCCAAGCGGCGCAGCGCCGAGGCGACCGAGGGTCTTGCTTCCTTCGCGGAGAAGCGCCCCGGGCGCTGGGCCTAGAGGCGGTTGCCCGGGTCGTTGATCTCGGAGCGGCGGTGCTGGCCGGTGACCACGCCCTTCTGGTCGAGGCCGAAGTGCACCACCCACTGCTGGCCCGCCCACCAGTAGTGATAGTCCCAGATCGTCTCCCAGCCGTTCATGGAGAGCCACTCCTGCCAGGGCGGCCCGAGGAGCCGGCGCAGCTCCTCGCGCGTGGTCTTGCCGTCGATGATGCGGTCGAAGCTCTTCTCGTAGAGCACCTGGTCGATGTTGAGGAGCTTCCCGTCCGGGGCGAACTCGACCCGGAACGTCTGCCGGCCGACGCGACCGCGCGGATAGAACCAGATCTCGCCGCCGTGGACCGCCTTGAGCACTTCCGCCGGCGCGCCCATGTCCGCGCGTACCGCCGCAGCATCGGCGACGCCGGGCTGCAGCTTGGTACCGTCGCTGACGCAGCCGGCCAGGAAGACGACGAGCAGGGCAGCGAGGAGCCTCATGCGGAGTAAGACAGCCGGGCGCCCCGGGAAATTCCCGCCGCTACCACTTGCGGCCGAGATAGGCGCCGTCGCGCTCGAGTCTTTCCTGGAGGCTTTTCACGTCCAGCCGCCGGGGCGCGACCCCCGCCTGGAGAGCGAGCGCCGCTGCCGTGCCCGCCGCCTGCCCCATGACGAAGCAGGCGCCGGTGACCCGCGCCGAGGACTGCCCCTCGTGGGTCATGGAGGCGCAGCGCCCGGCGACCAGCAGGTTCTCGATCGCGAGCGGCACGATCATCCGGTACGGAAGCTGGTTGAAGCCGCGCTCCTTGCGCGCGAAGACGAACTTCACGTCGCCGGCGATGTGCGCCTCGACCGGCCAGCCGTTCACGCCGATGGAATCGGGGAAATCGGCGCAGTCGAGGATCTCGGCCTCGCTCACCATGGTCTCGCCCTTGACGCGCCGGGTCTCGCGGATGCCGAGCTGCGGCGCGATCTCGACGATGTAGGACTTCTCGAACCCCGGCGTCACCTCGCGGATGAACTCGAACACGTCCCAGCACTGGCGCCGTCCCTCCACCTCGCCGTAGGAGAGCTGCACCGCGTCGATGCCGCTCACCGCGGTGCCGTCCGGGTTCTTGATCTGCGTCAGGTTGGCGCGCCATTCGATCGGGTCGCGCTGCGGCCGCACGATCGGCTTCTTGCGCGGGAAGCGCCTGCCCTTCGCCTCGGCCTCGTCCATGAGCTTCGGGATCAGCTCCCAGGCGCGCCCGGCCTTCTCCGGGTCGACGGCGTTGATGCGGAACATGGTCGAGGGATAGAGCATGTTGCCCTTGCCGTCGCCCACCTCGTAGGGCGCGCCCGCCCAGGCGGCGAGGTCGCCGTCGCCCGAGCAGTCGATGAACATCTTCCCGAGGATCGCCTGGCGTCCCGACTTCGTCTCGACGATGACCGCCTCGATCTCGCCCTCGCCCTTCATCACCACCGCGGCGGCGAAGGCATGGAAGAGCAGCTTCGCGCCCGCGGCGAGCAGCATCTCGTCGGCGGCGATCTTGTAGGCGGAAATGTCGTAGGCCTGCGCCTGGATGCGGCTCTGCACCGACAGGTGCGGCGGATTGAGCGCGTCCATCTTCTCCAGCCGCTCGATCACCTCGTCGCAGAGGCCGCGCACGACGCGGCGGTGGTCGCCGCCGACGTTGGCATGCAGCCCGCAGAAAGTGGAGAGCCCGGCCGCCGTGCCGGCGCCGCCGAGGAAGCCGTAGCGCTCGACGAGGATGGTGGAGCGCCCGGCACGCGCCGCCGCGGTCGCCGCGACGATGCCGGCCGGCCCGCCGCCGACCACCACCACGTCGAACTCGCCGAAGACCGGCGTCGCGCGCGGCTTTTCCTGGATCGTCCTGTTCATTTCTTCATGAGGACTGCACCCTCGTGGACGGGCCGTACCGTCCGCTGGTACACGGAAAGCCATCCGCGCTCGTTCTGCGCGCCGAACTTGCCCATGCGCGCGCGGCGCGCCTCGAGCGCCGCGGCAGGAACCTCGAGGTTGACCTCGCGCTTCTTCACGTCGATCGAGACAATGTCGCCTTTCTCGACCAGCGCGAGCGGCCCGCCGGCCGCGGCCTCGGGCGACGCCTCGCCCACCACGAGGCCCATGTTGACCAGGCCCGAGAGCTGGCCCTCGGTGATCACCGCCACGTCGTTCACGATGCCCGCGCCGTCGAGGGCGAACACCACCGCGGAGGTCATCGCCATGCCCGGCCCGCCGATCACGCCCAGGCCCCGGAGGATGACGACCTCTCCCTTCTTGATCTCGTTCTTCTTGATCGCCTGCAGGGCCTCTTCGCGCGAATGGAAGATGTTCGCCGGCCCGCGGTGCGAGAGCTTGCGCTCGCCCACGCCGCCGATGCGCACGATGCCCCCGCCGGGCAGCAGGCTGCCGCGCACGATGTTGAGCGTCGGGCGGGTGGACAGCGGACGATCCAGCGGGCGGATGACTTTCTCGTCGACCTTCACGCCGTTGAGGATCTCGCCGAGGGTTTCGCCGCTGACGTTGAGGACCTTTTTGTGAAGGACAGACTCCAGTTGCTTCATGACCGCGCGGGCGCCGCCGGCCGCCTCGAGCTCCTCGATCAGGCCTTCGCCGTTCGGGCGGATGGCGGCGAGGAGCGGCACCTTCGGCGCGTACTGCTCGAATAGTGCATAGACGTCGACGTCCAGGCCCGCCTCGCTGGCGACGCCCTGGATGTGCTTGGCGCAGTTGATGGAAGCCGAGAGCGCGAGCACCACCATCACGGCGTTCTCGATCGCCTCGCGCGTGAGGATGTCGCGCGGCTTCAGGTCCTGCCACACCATCTCGACGATGCGCGAGCCGGCGGCGCGCACGGCGTGCATCATCTTCGCGCTGAGCGCCGCCACCGGCGCCGCGCCGGGAAGCGTCATGCCGAGCGCCTCGGCGACGATGTGCATGGAGTTCGCCGTCCCCATGCCCGCGCAGACGCCGGGCGAGCGCACCGCCACGTCCGCCATTTCGGTGACTTCCCGCAGATTGACCGATCCGGAAGACACATAGGCGGACTTGAGGAACACCTCCTCGATGTCGACGTGCTGGCCCTTGTATTCGCCGCTCTGCTGGTAGCCGCAGGGCACGATCAGCGTCGGCACGTTCAGCCGGCCCGCCGCCATCATCTGGCCGGGCGCGGTCTTGTCGCAGGAGGCGAGGCAGAGCATGCCGTCGAGGAGCGCGCCCTCGACCTGCACCTCGATGTCGGCGGCGATGAGCTCGCGCGTCGGCAGGATGTAGGCGCCGCCGCGCCCGGCGCAGGTGACGAAGTCGCTCGAGGCCGCGGTGCGGATCTCGAAGGGCAGGCCGCCGGCGGCGCGGATCGCCTTCTTCGCTTCGGCCGCCACGCCGTCGAGGTGGCTGAAGCAGCTCGAGAGCTCGGAGGAGGAGTTGACCACCGCGATCTTCGGTTTCTCCATGTCCGCGTCGGTGAGGCCGAGCGCGCGCCACTGCGCCCGGCGCCCGGCCCACACCGGCGTGCCGGGCGCGAGGTTGCTGCGCAGCTTCCTCCGCATTACTTGTCGAGGCTGATGTTGGCGGCCTTGGCGACCTTGGTCCAGCGCTCGATCTCGTCGCGGATGAATTTCCCGAACTCGTCGGGCGAGTTGCCGACCACCGTGATGCCGAAGTCCTCCATGCGCTTCTTCACGTCGGGCTGGGCGAGCAGCTTGCGGAAATCCGCATTCAGCCGGTCGACGAGCGCGCGCGGCGTCTTGCCGGCGACGACGATGCCGTTGATGGAGAGCACCTCGAAGCCCGGGATCGTCTCGGCCACGGTCTGCACGTTGGGCGCCTGCGGATCGCGCTTGCTGCTGGTGACCGCGATGCCCTTCATCTTGCCCGCCTGCACGTGGCGGTTAATGCCGAAGGTCGGGTCGAGCTGCAGCTCGACGCGCCCCGACATCACCTCCGGATAGGCCTGGGCGCCGCCCTTGAACGGCACGTGCAGGATGTCGATGCCGGCCTGCTGCTTGAGCAGCTCGCCGGCGAGGTGCATGGAGCTGCCCGCGCCGGGCGAGGCGTAGGTCATCTTGCCCGGGTTCTTCTTGGCGAGCTCGATCACCTCGCGCAGGTTGCTCGCGGGCATGTTCGGCGCGCCCGCGATCATGATCGAGGAGGTGCCGGTCATCGTCACCGGCGCCAGGTCCTTCAGCGTGTCGTAGGGCATCTTGCGCAGCGCCGGCAGGATCACCATCGGCGTCACCACCATGCCGATGGTGTGGCCGTCGGGGTCGGACTTGGCGACGAAGTCCATGCCGATCATGGTGCCGGCGCCGGGCTTGTACTCGACGATCACGGCCTTGCCGTCCCACATCTTCTGCAGCCCGTCGGCGAAGACGCGCGCCATGACGTCGATCGAGCCGCCCGGCGGGTTGGGCACGACGAGGCTCACGGTCTTGGCGGGAAACTGCTGCGCGCCGGCTAGCCCGGGAACGGCCAGCACGAGCGCGAGAAGCGCCATTCGTGTGCTCAAATACATTCCATCCTCCTATGCAGGGTGAATTGACATCCTATGCCGGAAGCTGCCACTGCGGCGCGGTGCGCTTCGCGGCGCGCACGACCCTCGCGCCCGCGGTGCGCTGCAACTGCAGCTTCTGCCGCCGGCGCGGCGCGGTGATGGCCAACGTGCGGGCCGAGGACTTCCGCCTCCTCGCCGGGGAGGAGGCGCTCGGCCTCTACCAGTGGAACACGGGCATCGCGAAGCATTTCTTCTGCAAGCGCTGCGGCATCTACACCTTCCATCGCCCGCGCATGCGGCCGGAGATCTACCGGGTCAACGTCGGATGCCTTGAAGGCGTCGACCCGTACGCGCTCGAAGTGACGGTGCAGGACGGCGCGGCGCTCAGCTTGCATGAACGATCGGCAGGTCGCCCCTGACGGTGGTGCGCCGCAGGTCGCGGCGCTCGTCCGTGTCGGGAAACGCCGTGGCGCGGTGCATGGTGCAGCGGTTGTCCCAGATGACGAGGTCGCCGGCGCGCCATTTGTGGACATAGACGAACTGCGGCTGCGTGGCGTGCGCCGTGAGCTCGCGCAGCAGCGCGCGACCCTTCTCCTCCGGCCAGCCGACCACGTGCGACGCATGCGACGCGAGGTACAGCGACTTCCTGCCCGATGACGGGTGCGTCTGCACGAGGTATTGCGGCGTGGCGCTGCGCCGGGTCAGCTCCTCGGGCGTGAACTGGTAGCCGATCAGGCTGCGCGAGTAGTAGGTCGAGTGCTCGACGACCAGGTGTTCAATCTGTTCCTGTTTTTCTGTCGACAACGAATCGTACGCCGCGCGCATGTCGGCGAATTCCGTGTCCGCGCCGCGCGAGGGCACGACCATCGCGTGCAGCAGCGAATAGCGGGCCCCGCCAGGCACGAACGAGCTGTCGGTGTGCCACATCTCGTTGGCGAGGCGGAAGGCGCGCCGGCGGTCGTCCTCGGCGAGGATGTTGCCGTCCTCGTCGAGATTGGAGACGTCGAAGAGCTCGGGATGGCGCATGCGCACCTTGCCGCCCTTGCCGACGCCGAAGTGCGGCGACTCCTCGAGCTCGCCGAAGCGCCGGCTGAAGGCGATGTGCGCCTCGTCGGAAATGTGCTGGTCGCGCAGCACCGCGACGGCGTAGCGGTCCATAGCCTCTTGAATGTCCTGAATCCGCTCGCGATCGGCGTCGATGATTTCGCAGGCAAACACCGGATGCAGCGGCTTGATCTCCATGCTCAGCCCCGATCGGTGAGGACGGCGCCCTTGGGGAGCGGCACGACGTTGCGGCGGTAGATGCCGAGCCATCCGGGTTCGAGCGTGCGCTTGGCGGGCTTCAGGCGCTTGCGCCGGCGCGCCAGTTCCGATTGCACCACCAGCAGGTCGACCGTGCGCCGGTCGACGTCGATCGAGATCCGGTCGCCCGCCTTCACCAGCGCGAGCGGCCCGCCCGCCGCGGCCTCGGGCGAGACCTCGCCGACCACCAGGCCCTTGTTGACGAGGCCGGAGAGCTGGCCGTCGGTGACCACCGCCACCTTCTCGCCCAGCCCGGCGCCATCCAGCGCGAAGACGATGCGCGAGGCGCCGCCCATGCCGGGCGAGCCGGTGAGGCCAAGGCCGCGCAGCACGACGACATGGCCCGGCCTGATGCGGCCGCGCTTCAGCGCCTCGATCGCCTCGTCGGAGGTCGAGAAGCAGATCGCGCTTCCGGCGAACTTGCGGCTCTTGGTCGGCGAGATGCCGATCTTCACGATCGCCGCGTCCGGCGCCAAGCTGCCGCGCAGGACGACGAGCGCCGGCTTCTTCGCCACCGGGCGGCTGGCGGGGCGAATCACTTCCTCGTCCTTCACGACGTAGTTCTTCAGATTCTCCGCGACCGTCCTGCCGCTGACCGTCATCGGCTTCGTGTCGAGCATGCCTTCAAGCTGCTTCATGACCGCGCGCGCGCCGCCCGCGGCTTCGAACGCCTCGATGCTGTGGTTGCCGATCGGCCGCACGCCGGCGATGACCGGCACCTTGGCGGCCAGCTTCTCGAATAGTTTGTAAATATCGGTTCCAAGGCCGGCCTCTACGGCCGTGGCCTGCAGGTGCTTGACGGTGTTCATCGAGCCGCCGACCGCAAGGACCGCCATCACGGCGTTGCGGAACGCGCCCGGGGTGAGGATGTCGCGCGGCCTGAGGTCGGCCTCGACCAACTCGACGATGCGCGTTCCGGCCTGGCGCACGAATTCCATCATCCTCGGGCTGTTCGCCGCGACCGGGGCGCTGCCCGGCAGCGCCATGCCGAGCGCCTCGCACACCACGTGCATCGAGTTCGCGGTCCCCATGCCCGAGCACACGCCCGGGCTGCGGATCGCGTGGTCGGCCATGTCCTCGAGCGCCTCGACGGTCATGCGCCCGGTGGCGACGTGCATGGAATGCAGGAACACGTCCTCGATGTCGACGTGCTTGCCCTGGTGCTCGCCGCTCGCCTGGTAGCCGCAGACGATCACGATCGAGGGAATGTTGAGCCGGGCCGCGGCCATGAGCTGGCCCGGAACCGTCTTGTCGCAGGAAGCGAGCAGCACCATGCCGTCGAGCTGCGCGCCCTCGACCTGCACCTCGATGTCGTTCGGGATGAGGTCGCGCGCCGACAGGATGTAGCCGCCGCGATGGCCGGCACCGGTGATGAAGTCGCTCGGCGCCGCGGTGCGCACCTCGAAGGGCAGCCCGCCCGCGGCCCGCACCGCCTCCTTCACCTTCGCCGCGACGCCATCGAGGTGGCTGAAGCAGATCGCGAGCTCGGAGGAGCTGTTCACCACCGCGATCTTCGGCTTCTCCATGTCCGCCTCGGCGATGCCGAGCGCCTGGTAGTGCGCGCGCCGCACCGCCCAAAGATAGGAGCCGCGCGGGAAGTTGCTACGCAGCTTTCGCTTGCTCATGCCCGACGTTGTCCCGAAGTCGCTCGCGCAGCGCGGTGGTGTCGACCTTGTGCACGCTGCCCGTGCCGGCGAGGTCGAGCGCGTGCGCCGCCGCCGCGCCCATGGCGATGCACGGGCCCATGACGCGCACGCTGGAAAGCGCCGCCGCGTCGCCGTCGATGCAGCGCCCGGCGGCGACCAGGTTGTCGCAATCGGCGGGCAGCATGCTGCGCAGCGGCACGGTGTGGATGTGATCGTCGCCGAAGGTCTCCCAGACGTAGCCCTCGACGCGGTCGTGCAGCTCGATCGGCCAGGAGGTGCGCGCCACCGCATCCGGGAAATGCGTGCCCGCGCGCACCTCGTCGACGGTAAGGTGGTGCGCCGAGACGATCCAGCGGGTCTGGCGGATGCCGGGGAGGCCGTAGCTGCGCACCTTCGCCTTGGCGAAGACCTCGGGGTACTCGGCGCGCATGAAGGCCACCACCTTGTCCGCCTCGTCGCGGCCGATGAGCGCGTTCCTCGATGCGGCCAGGGGCTCGAGCGGCGTCTCCACGTGCGTGAGGTTCATGACTGCCGTACCGCGCCCCGGCGAGTAGAACACCACGCCGCGCTTGCGCGCGAGGCCGTACTGGTCGGCCTTCTCCCATAGCCGCTTGTCGAAGGCGTCCCGCTTGGGCACGTGCGCCTCGTCGATCCCCTCGAGCACCACCATCTGCGTGCCGTAGAGCGGCACGTCGGGCTCGCGGCAGGGCAGCCCCGCCGTGTAGGTGAGCGCCGCGTCCCCGCTCGCGTCCACGAACCCCTGCGCCTTGATGCGCACGTCGCCGTAGCGCGTGGCGAGCTCGAGCGCCGTGATTCTCCGATTTTCCAGGGAACAATTGCGAAGAACGGCCCCGAGCACCACGGTGATGCCCGCCTCGCGCACCTTGTGCTCGATCCAGCGCGCGAGCGCCACCTCCTCGTAGTACACCACCGTGGTCATCGGCCCGACGTTGTGGTGCAGGGCGCCCTTCGCGCCCAGGTCCTTGAGGATGCCGTCGGCGATGCCGTGCGTGAGCTGGAAGCGGTTCGGGCCGTTCGAGAAGAGCCCGCAGAAGGTGCCGATGATCGAGTTCACCGCCTGCCCGCCCAGCGCCGGCAGCCCGTCGACGAGCACCACTTTCTTGCCGAGCGCCGCCGCCTCGAGCGCAGCGGAAACGCCGGAAATTCCCGCGCCGAGCACGCAAATATCCGCCGCTGCATCCCAAGAATTCATTCTTGATCTGCGAACCGTACGGATGGGGATTTCCTTTTCGTATTTGTCGGCCATCGCCTTACTCGAACTTGATTCCCTGCTCGCGCACCGTCTTCGTCCATGCGTCCCATTGCGCCTTGTGGAAAGCCGCCAGCTCTTCCGGGGTCGAGCCTTTCGGCACGAAGCCCTGCCGCTCGAACTGCTCGCGACTATCGGGCCGTTTCAGGACCGAATTGATTTCCTTCGAAAGACGAGCCGTCAGGTCCGCGGGCATCCTCGCCGGCCCGAAGATCGCCGACCACGGGTCGATGGAGAGGCCCTGGATCCTCGCTTCCGCGGCGGTCGGCACTTCCGGCAGCAGCGGGCTGCGCGTTTCGAGGAGCGTGGCGAGCGCGCGCACGCGCCCGTCGCGTACCAGCGGCGGCACGCCGGTGCCGGTGCCGAACATCATGTGGATGCGGTCGGTCATGAGGTCGTTCAGCGCCGCCGCGTCGCCCTTGTAGGGCACGTGCACCATGTCCAGCTTGCCCGGCGCCAGCAGCTGCACCCCGGCGAGGCGAGCCGCGCTGTTGCTGCTGGCATAGTTCAGCTTGCCCGGATTGGCGCGCACGTGCCCCAGGAACTCGGCGACGTTGCTTGCCGGGATCCTTGGGCTCACCACGAGGAACATGGTGAAGCTGCCCAGCCGGCTGATCGGCGTGAAGTCCTTGAACGGATCGTAGGGCGGCTGCGCGCGCGCCGAGGGCACCGCAACCATCGCGGTATTCGTGCCCATGAACAGCGAAGTGCCGTCGGGCGCGGAAGTCCTGACCGCGTCCGCCGCGATCACGCTTTCGGCGCCCGGCTTGTTCTCGACCACCACAGGCTGCCCGAGCTGCGACGCAAGTCCCTGCGCAATGATGCGGATCGTCACGTCGGCGGCGCCGCCGGGCGGAAAGCCGACCACGATGCGCACCGTCTTTCCGGCCGGCTGCGCGACGGCGGGAAGGAGGAAAAAGGCAAGGCAGAGGCCGAGGAGGATGCGTTTCATGCTTACCCCTTCTTCGTGACTTCGACGATGCCGCGGTCGCCGTCGACCTTCACCCAGTCGCCGGTGGCGATCACCTCGAGCGGATCCCGGTCGAGGTCGGTGACCGAGGGCGCGTGCGTCACCACGGCGCCCAGGGCGATCTTGGTCGTCATCTCGTTGAACACCATGGCGAGCGGCGCAGCGCCGGCGAGGCGCGCGACGTGGAACTGGCTCGACCAGCCCGAAGAGCCCTTCGCCCCCGGAAACACCAGGACCTTGCCGGCGAAGCTCTTGCCGCGCAGCTCGTGGCGCGTCTCGATCACCGTGCCGGTGCGCGGGTCGATGCCGCCCCAGCCGGAGATGCGGTCCTTCGTGACCAGCGCCTCGCCCTCGGCGACGCCGCCCACCACTTTCCGTCCGCGCAGGACGATCTTGTTCGAATCACCCAAGTTCCGAGCTCCATTTGCCGGTCACGGCGGCATTGATGCAGTCCGCGGTGGTGCCGAACCAGCACTGCACGCCCATGATCGCCGGCAGGTAGTGCGCCTGCTTCGCGGAGTCGACCGCCGCGACCTTCGTGCCCTTGGGCAGCACGCGCCCCAGCGCCGAGCAGGTGTCCGACATCAGGTGAGCGCCGGCGTCGGTGATGATCTTCGTGTAGCCCTTCCGGTCGGCGAGCTGCTTCGTCGCCCGCGGCGTGAAGATCCACAGGCTGGTGTTGCCGTGCACGCGCCTGCCCTGCAGGAGGCGGCAGGCTTCCTCGATCTGGCCGAGGGTGTAATGCGGGCAGCCCAGCATGATGTAGTCGACGTCGGGGTCCTTCGCCGTCGAGTTGACCTGCTCGTAGGCCTTGCGCAGCTCGGCTTTTCCAACCTTCAAGGATTCAATCGGTTTCCTGTTCCCGAAGGCAGCCTGCACCGTCGGCGCCTCCGGCGTGAATCCGGCGAGGTGGTACATCTCCACGCCGCCGGAGGAGGCGGCGGCCGCGCCGAAGTGCTTCAGCCGCGCGAGGTCGGGGGCCTCGCGCACGCCGGCAAGCACCGGCACGCACTCCTGCACCATCTCGCCCACGTAGTAGCCGAGCAGCCCCCACTCGGCGGTCGATCGTACGTCGACGTCGAGCTCGAGCAGATGCGTGCCCAGGCGGTTCTCGTCGAGGTGGTAGCCCCAGTACGGGATCTTGCCGGTGAGCATGGCCGCGCCGGCGCTCTCGCGGCCCTCGGCATTGGTTCGGGCGCCGAGCACGGCGTTGATGTAGATGACGGCGGAGGACTCCATCCAGGCGCAGTGCTCGCCCATCTTCGGCACGTTGCCCACGGTATAGGGCGCGCAGGTGTTGAGCGGCTGCACCCCGAGCTTCATCGTGTAGGCCTCGCCCTGGCGATATACCTTCACCACTTCCGGCGGGATGCCCTGCAGCTCGGCATGGTCGGGGTCCAGTCCCTGCTGCAGGTGCGAGGCATGGACCGAGACCTTCGGGATCTCGACCACCTCGGCGCTGTCGAGGCTGAACTCGGAGAACACGGCATCCATCCCGTGTCTTGCGCCGTAGTCGCGCAGGAAGGGGGTGGAGGCGCCGACGGTGCCGCAGACGTTGTTGGTGTCGACCAGGCGCCCGGCGCCGAGCGCCTCGCCGTAGCGCACGAGCAGGTCCATCGCCTTCTGCCGCGCCGGGCCGTCGCGCCCGTCGAGCATCGCCTGCTCCTGCGCGGTGAGCTTCATTTCTTCCCTACTGCGCCTTGATGCCGATGTCGCGGATGACCTTGCCCCAGCGCTCGTAGGACTCCTTGGTGATGGCGGCGAGCTCTTCGGGCGAGGAAGGCACCGACTCGTACGCGCCCTTCTCGATGCCCGCTCGCACGTCCGGATGCGACAGCGCCTTGACGAGCGCCGCATTGAGCTTCTGCACCGTCTCCTTCGGCATGCCGGCCGGGCCGTACCAGCCGAGCCAGCCGATGAGGTCGATGCCCTTGATGCCCTGCTCGGTGAGCGTCGGCACGTTCGGCAGGAACTTCGAGCGCTGGTCGGCGACCACGCCGAGCATGCGCAGGCGGCCGGTGTTGACGTTGGGGATCGCGGTCGTCGCGGCGTCGAACATCAGCTGCACGCGGCCGGCGAGCAGGTCCTTCACCGCGTCGCCGGCGCCCTTGTAGGGCACGTGCACCATGGGCACGCCCGACTGCCGCGCGAGCAGCTCGGCGAAGATGTGCGAGGAGGTCCCGGTGCCGAAGGAGGCGATGTTGAGCTTCCCGGGGTTGGCGCGACCCCACTCGGCGAGCTCCTTGATGTTGGTCGCCGGGATCGAAGTGTGCAGCACGAGGATCTGCGAGCCGCGCGCGCCGAGGGAGATGGGCGTGAAGTCCTTGAAAGGGTCGTAAGGCACGTTCGCCTGCGTGAACGGCATCTGCGCGAACGTGCCGTTGAAGGTGTAGAGCAGCGTGTGGCCGTCGGGCGCCGAGCGCTTCACCTCGGCCGCGGCGAGCATGGTGCTCGCGCCGGGCTTGTTCTCGATGATCACCGGCAGGCCGCCGAGCGCCTCCGAGAGCCTGGGCTGCACGATGCGCGCCTGCACGTCGGTGCCGCCGCCGGCGGCGAAGCCGACTACCACGCGCACCGGCTTGCCCGGGATCGGAAAGGACTGCGCCAGTGCTGTTGAAGAAAGACAGAAGACGCTTAATAGCGAAACGAGAGCTCTCATCGGATCCTCCTCGGGAACCGGGAAGTATTTCCGCCTCTCTCCCGCTAAGCAATACGACGCTGCGCTGCAGCAGCGTGCAGAGTTTTACAATGTGAAACATGCCTCGATCCGGAACCCAGACCCTCGAGCGCGGCGCCCTGCTGCTCAAGGAGCTGGCCGCCCGGGGCACGCTCGGCTGGCGGCTCTCGGATCTCGCCAGGCGCTGCGAGCTCGACAAGGGAACGGCGCACCGCATCATGGCCTTCTTCGTGCGCGAGCGCCTGGCGCGCCAGCGCGATGGCGACCGGCGCTATGTCCCGGGGCCGCTGCTGTTCGAGCTTTCCCTTGCGCTACCGGCCCATGCCGCCTTCCAGGCCGCGTGCACGCCGCACCTCGCGCGCGCCGCGAGCCGGGCCGGCGGCTTCGCCTTCCTCTGCCTGCGCAGCGGCGGCGACTTCGTCTGCGCCGCCAACGCCGGCGACGCCTCGATCAAGGCGCTCTCGCACGAGGTGGGCCTGCGCCGGCCGCTGGTGGTCTCCGCCGGCGGCGTCGCCATCGTGCTCGCGCTGCCGCCGGAGGAAGCGCGCGCGGTGGTCGCCGAGAACATGAAGCGCGTGCAGAAGTCCGGCGAGGTGCGCGTCAAGGCGGTGGAGCGCATGCTCAGGCGCTCGGAGAGCCACGGCTACGGCGTGCACCTGAGCGACGTCGTGCCGCGCGTCAACACGTACGGCGTGCCGATCCGCGACGCACGCGGCGCCCCCTTCGCCTCGATCAGCATTGCCGGCGCCTCGGAGGATTTCCCGCACGCGCGGGCGCCCGAGCTGCTCGCCGTGCTCGAGGAGGCTGCGAGCGCCATCGCGCGCGACGCCGGCGCTCTGCTAGAGTCGCAGCCATGAAAAAACTCCTCGCCCTGATCGCCTGCGTCCTCTTTTCCGGCATCGCCGCGGCCCAGAGCTTCCCCACCAAGCCGGTGCGGCTGATCGTGCCCTTCCCGCCCGGCGGCGCCACCGACATCATCGGGCGCCTGGTCGCGGCGAGGATGTCGGAGGTCTGGGGTCAGGCGGTCGTGGTCGAGAACAAGCCGGGCGCGGGCACCGTGGTGGGGACCGACACCGTGGCCAAGGCGGCGCCCGACGGCTACACGCTCGGCATGGTGGTCACCGCGCACGTCATCAACCCGAGCCTGCGCTCGAACCTGCCCTACGACACGCTGAAGGACCTCGCGCCCGTGACGCAGGTCTCGGCGCAGCACATGGCGATCCTCGCGCATCCTTCCTTCGAGGCGAACGACGTCGCCGGCCTGATCGCGCTGGCGAAAAAGAACCCGGGCAAGATCAACTACGCCACCTCCGGCGCCGGAACGGCGCTGCACCTCACCATCGAGATGCTGAAGACCGCGGCGGGCATCGACATCGTCCACGTGCCGTACCGCGGCGGCGCGCAGGCGACGCAGGCCGCCGTCGGCGGCCAGGTGCCGATCGTGCTCGAGATCATCTACGCGGCGAAGTCGAGCCTCGACGCAGGCAAGCTCAAGCCCCTCGCGGTGCTCAGCCCGCAGCGCACCCGGGACTTCCCGAACGTCCCGACCATCGCCGAGACGGTGCCGGGGGTGAGCGCGGTGAGCATGGTCGGCATCGTCGCGCCCGGCGCCACGCCACGCCCGCTGCTGCAGAAGATCAGCGCGGACATCGCCAATGCCGTGCGCAATTCCGAGCTCACCGGCCGCATGGTCCAGGTCGGCATGGAGCCGGTCGGCAGCACCCCCGAGCAGTTCGACGCCTTCATCCGCGCCGAGATGCAGAAGTGGGCGCCGGTCGTGAAGGCCTCCGGCGCCAAGGTCGACTAGCGCCGCCGCGCTAGAAGTTCTCGCGCATGAAGATCACTTCGCCGGCGCCCTTGAAGGTGCCGAACGTCGCGCGCGCCCCCGGGTTGTCGTCGTAGAGCGGCCCCGTCCAGTTGCCCTGGAGGTAGGCGCGATCGGCGCCCGCCGCCGGGCTCACCGCGCCGCCGACCACCGTGCAGGTCGTGCCGCTCGGCGCCGCGCCGAGGTTCGCGGTGAGGATGACGCTGCCGTCGTTGGCGTTGCCGGGCGCCGCGAGGAGCAGCGTGCGCCTGCCTGAGGTCAGCGTGCCGCCGCCGCTCACCGCCGTCTCGCAAGCCGCGAGGTTGCCGGTGAACGTGCTCATCGCCACGTTGGTGCCGGCAATCGAGGTGCAATGATCGGCGGCGTTGGTGACGAAGCCCGAAACGCCGAGCCAATACTGCGTCTCCATGAGCACCGGCAGCGGCACGAGCTGCGAGCCGTTCGCGTTCCCCAGGCGCAGCCGCCCATAGCGGAAGTCGCCGCCCGAATCAAAGGCAACCCCGCTGAACACCACTGCGCTCGTGGTCGTGATCGTGCCCTGGTTGGGGCCGGCTTCCGATGCGTCGGACACGTTCCAGGTGAGGTCCAGGTTGGCGGTGAACGGCGCGAGGGGCGTCGTGTTGTCGCGCACGAAGGCGATCTTGTCGCCGGCATTGGCGCTCAGCGTGCCGGTGCCGGTATTGGCAATCTCCGTGAGCGTCGGCGCGCCGATGAGCGCCGTATCGATGGCGAGCACCGGGGCGTTCGCGACCGACTGCGAGGCGCTCGCCGCATTGAGCTTCCATAGCGCGCCGCGATAATTCGTCGTCGTGCCGCCGGAGGCGTTCTGCGCCGTGATGGTGGCCGCGGGCACCGTGGCATAGCCGAAGTACTGGCCCACGTAGGTGAAGCTGCGCCGCGGGCCGGCCGGCGGCACGCTGCACGCGGCGTCGAGCGCATCGAAGGTGCGGAAAACCGGCGCCGTCGTGGCGCCGAGCGCGAACCGGTCGGGAACGAAGCGCCCGACCGCGAGCGGCGCCGCCGACTGGCAGACATAGCGCCCGGTGCAGTCGGCCGGGGTGCCGTCGGCCGAATCGACGCTCGCGAAGGTCTGGTCGACCAGGGTCAGGTTGAATGCCCCCGCCTCGCTGTAGGTCGCGGTGTCACTCACGCGCACGCCGGTGCCGTTGAACGTTCCCACGGCAAGCCCGCCGTTCACGCAGCCCGCGGGGAGGCTGCACGCCAGCGCGCTCACCGTGGGATCGCCGGCGTAGTTCGTCGCCGTCACGGGCGCTGGCGTCGCCTGCAGCGTGAAGCCGCGCCCGGCCTTGTGCACGACGCCGCCGGCCGCGCCGGCGTTGTTGAGCGTGCGCACCGCGCCGGCGGTCTGCCAGTCGTTGTCGGAGGCGACGAGCGCGAAGCTCGACGGGCGGATGGCGAAGTTGTCGGTCGAGCACGAGGTGACGGTCGGGGCGCCGACGGGATAGCGCACGCGCACCCGCACGTCGCGCCACACGTTCGCCACGGCGGCGAAGTTCACGGTCGAGCGGCCGGTGTTGATGGTGGGATCGGGCGCGACCGTCTGCAGCACGGTGAAGGCGGTCGGGCAGTTCTGGGCGTCGAGCGCGACGCCGAGCGTGGTGTTGCCGAGCAGGTCCACGGTGACAGCGTTGGTGAAGCTCGCGAGCTGCGCCCCGCCCGAGATCGCCACCACGTCCAGGCTGAACGCGATCCCCGCCACCTTGGTGGTGATCACCCCGTTGATGGCGCCCGCCGCGGTGCTCGTCTCGAAAGCGTTGAAGCTGCCCGGGTTCACGACCACCGGCATCGTGTAGTAGACGCTGATCTCCATGTGATCGACGCTGACGGTGTGCGCGGCGCCGGCCCCGCTCGGCTTGGTGGCCGCGAACACCGCGCCGAAGTTCGCGGCATTGATCTCCGCCGGGGTCCAGGTGTTGCCCCACAGGTCGCTCGGGCTGCCGTACGTCGCCACCGCGTCCGTGGTCGTGTAGTCCGTGTTGGTCTGGTAGTCGGTGGGCTGGATGGCCCCGCCTTTGACCAGGCGCACCCCGGCGTCGTCGCTGCCGCCGTTGGCCGTGCTGCTGGACCTGCGCTCCACGCGCAGCTCGATGCCGACGATCGTGGCGCCTGCCGGGATGGTGAAGCCGTAGTTCAGGCAGCGCAGCCAGTTGCTGGTCTGCCCATCGACCGAAACAGTCGCGTAGCTATCGTTGCTCGAGATGGCGTTGCCGGTGGTTGCCCACGGCCGCGTGCCGATCCCGGCCTGGTTGGTGCAGTCGCCGGCGCCGCCCGGGCTGCCGGTCTGGTTGACGACCACCGCGGCGTTCACTGTGACGTTGCGCGTCGCGCTCCAGGGCCCGGCGAGCCCGTGCTGGTCCACCGCGCGCACCCGCCAGCAGTACGTGGCATTGGCGAGCCCCGAGCCTGGCGTGAAGCTCGCGACGGCGACGCCGGTCTGGTTGATTTCGGGAGAAGCGAAGCCGCAGCCGCTGTCGTCGGCCTGGATGTCGTAGGTCACCGTGTCGCCGTCGGGATCGGCCACGGCGCCCCAGGTGAAGTTCGGATTGGACGTGGCGACCGTGGCGCCGTCGGCCGGCGCCGTGAGCGCCGGCGCCGGCGGCGCCTGGTTGCTGTAGAAGACCTCGATCTGCACGTGGTCCACGGAAACGGTGATGTTGCCGCCCGCGGTGCCGTTCTTGTAGGCCATGAACGCCGCGCCGAAGCCGGGGTTGTCGTTGATGTCCGCCGGCGTCCAGGTCGCGCCCCAGAGATCGACGGCCGTGCCGTGGTCCTCGATCACGTCGACCGTCGTGTACGCCGTGACGCTGGCACGCTCCGCCGGCTCGGCGGCACCACCCTTGATCACCCGCACCGAGAAATCCCGCGTCGGCGCGACGCCCGCCGTGGCGCTGACGCGACGCTCGACGCGCACGATGATGCCAAGCACGGTCGCGCTGGCGGGGATGGCGAACGCGTACTGCGTGCACACCAGCGCGTCGGTGGCCTGGTTGTCGTTGACGACCGATGTGGCGACCGAGTTGTTGCTCGAAATCGCGCGGGTGGGATTGGTCCAGTTCGGATTGCCGACGTCGAAGGTGATGCAGGTCACCGGGCTGCGCACCTGGGACAGCGTCGCCTGCGCGTGCGCCGCCAGCGGCAGCAGGCTGACTGCCGCCACCGCGAAAATCAGGATTGTCCGCAAAGCGCTCATGGGCCGCCTTCATCCTCGCACGGCGTCCGTCTCGTGCCGTGCAAGAAGTGATCAGGCCGCGTGATCCAGGTCACGGCGCTTATCCGCAGTCGCAACGCGGCGCGGCGGCGGACGGATCCTTGCACTTGGAAAGCGAGGCCTGCACCTGGCGCTCGACGTAGCCGTCGGCGGGCGCGGGGTTCGGGCAGGCGCCGCCGGAAGGCTGGTTGCAGGCGGTGGCGACGATCGAGAAGACGCGCACGCTGCGGTTGCCTTCGGTGGTGTCGGCGGACTGCGCGCAGGTCACCGTGACGGTGAAAGGCGCGAGCGACCCGCCGAGCCCGGCGAGGTTCGTGGGCGAGACCGGGCAGCTCGGCATGACCGGCGGCGCGCAGGTTGCCGGGTTGAGCGCGTTGCCCGGGTCGAGCACCGCCCGCGCGCCCCACTCCATGCCGGCGCGGGCGCTGTGGTAGGCGCGCACGCCGAGGAGGTCGAGCTGGCTGGAGGCCTGCTGCACGCCGGTGATCGAGGCGATGAGCGCGCCGAGCAGCGTCAGCACCACCAGCAGGAAGATCGCCGCGACGGTGCTGAATCCCGGTTGCCGGTCAGGGAGCATTGTTGACATGGACCTGCTGGAAGAGCTGGATCGGCTCGCCGTCGCGCTCCACGCGCAGGCTCAGCGCCACCGCGCCGGTGCGCGTGCCGGCCGCGGCGTACACGAAGCCGCACGCCGTGACGTTGGTGGCGAGGAGCGCGTTGTTCGGCGTCGCCGGCGGCGTCGGCTGCGCGGCGGGGATGCCGTAGTTCCAGTAGCGGCGCAGCTCGCCCGTGGCCGGGTTGCACAGGTAGGTCACGGCGTACTGCACGACCTGGAAGCGCCGGCCCGGCGAGGGAAACGGGAACTGCTTCGCCGCCGCGAGCGTGATCGCGCCGCCGGCGTTGGCTGCGTACGCGGCGCGGTTGTCGCCGGCATAGGCGTTCGCGACGGCGCCGCTCGCGCCCAGGTTGTAGATGACGATCGACTCGCCGCCGGCGAAGGCGGGCATCGCGCCGATGACGTCGAACGTCGCATCCGGCGCCGCGAAGTCGAGGATGTCGCCGCCGCCACCGCTGTCGGGCTCCGAGCGGTAGCGCCCGCCGCCGCTCGTCTGCAGGAACTCGAGGTAGAGCACGCCGCTCGCCGGCGGACTCTCGGTGATGCGGATGCTGTTGGGCAGCGCGGTGCGCAGGTCGCGCGTCATGCGGCGCAGCGCGGTGTCGGCGATGTCGGTCAGCTCGGCGCGGCGCGCCGCGTCGATGTAGCCCTCCACGGGCCGGCTGATGAAGACGGCCACCGCCACCGCGATGATGCCGGTGATGGTGATCACGATGATCAGCTCGATCAGCGTCACGCCGCATTGCTCGAGCCGCTTACGGCAGTGCATTTGGCGCATAGCGGACGCGATAGCCGTGCAGCACCACGGTGGTGTCGCCGGGACCGGTCACCGTCACGGTGATGAGGAGCGAATCCGCGGCCGGCACCACCCCGAGCGCCTGGTTGGCGACGCTGACGCTCGCCGTGTAGGCGTTCAGCCCGGCGATGGCGGCGCCGGTCAGGTCGGTGATGCCCGGGCCGACCACCAGGCCGTTGTAGTCGCTGACGTTGTCGTAGGGCGTGGTGGCGCTGGCGCGCGTCTCGCCCGCTTCCGGGCCGAGCGGCAGGCGGCTCTCGTCGTTCGCGCCGCCGGCGCCGCCGGTGCAGTCGGCCGCGCCCAGCGCGTTCGCCGCGTTGGGGTCGTCGGGGTCGCAATGGGTGAAGGGCTGCAGCTGCGCCTCCTCGAGCATCGCCTCGGCGACCGCGAGCGCCTGCTTCTGGATCATCGGGTCCGCGCTCGAGCGCGTCGCCAGGTCGAGCACGGTCAGCACGCCCATGACGGCGGTGCCGACCACGACGATAAAGATGATCAGCTCGACGAGAGTCACGCCTCGCTGGGCGCTAGCGCGAGACATACCCCGTTTCGGAGGCGACCAGGATCTGCCGCGCCGGATCGTCGGCGATGGTGCTGGTCAGGACGATGGTCACGGCCGGGCCCGGGCGGCCGAGGCCGTCGAACTGGAAGCTGCCGATGGGGGCGAGCGTGACGCCGTCGGGGGCGAGCGAGCGCAGGTCCCCCCCCGTGGCCGGGTGCACGACGAACGCCGGCGCGGTGCAGTCGTTGTTCGAGATGGCGCTGATCTCGGTGGCCGAAACGCACACCACGATGGGCCGGCGCCAGGCGATGGCCGTCTTCTGCGCGAAGCGCACCACCGACTGCGCCTCGTCGTAGAAGCCGCGCGAGGCGAAGTTGCGCGTTGCCAGCATGCGCGGCGCCACCAGCGCGCCCAGGACGCCGAGGATCACCAGGACCATCACCAGCTCGGCGAGGGTGAAGCCCCGCTGCGGCGCGCGGCGCGGCGGCACTACTGCGCCCGCGTCGGCGTCAGCACGATCGGCGTGGCGAAGTCCTTCGGGCAGGCGTGGACCTCGCAGGCGCCGCCGGCGTAGCCGAGCCGCAGCGGCACGGTGACGCCGGTGCAATCGGCGGCGGCGCTCGGCGTCTGGCCGCCCAGCAGGCTGCCGACCAGCGCCGCGCAGGTCGCCGCGCTCGCGTAGGTCACGCCCACGTCGGGAAAGCCGGCGGCGTTCATGGTGATGGGCGTGCCGCCCGCCGGGGTCACGGTGCCGGTGCCGCCCTGGGCGAGCCAGCGCGAACGCACGATCTGCACCGCCGAATTGAGCCCGCCGGTGGTGCCGGCGCGCGAGGCGGCGAGCGCGTCGTCGCTCAAGTTCAGGAAACGCGGCACCGCCACGGCGGCGAGGATGCCGAGGATGACGATCACCATGACCAGCTCGATCAGGGTGAAGCCTGCGCCGCGCAAGTGTTTCACGCGGCGCAGTTTACCAAACCAGCAGCCTTATCCGCCGCCCGCTGTGGTCGCCTCGGCGGGCGGGGCGGCCGGCTCGGGAGCGCTCGCCGCAATCTCGGCGAGCACCGGCTCGGCGGCTTGCGCCTTGCGGATCAGGTGGTACGCGAGGCCGGTGCCGGCGGGAATGAGGCGCCCGACGATGACGTTCTCCTTCAGGCCGCGCAGCTCGTCGCGCTTGCCCATGATCGCCGCCTCGGTCAGCACGCGCGTGGTCTCCTGGAACGACGCCGCCGAGATGAACGAGTCGGTGGAGAGCGACGCCTTGGTGATGCCGAGCAGCATGTTGCGGAAGGTCGCCGCCTGCTTCCCCGCCTTGAGGGCCTTCTCGTTCTCCTCCAGCAGCTCGGCGCGCTCCACCTGCTCGCCCTGGATGAACGGCGTGTCGCCCGGGCTGTCGACCTCGATGCGCCGGAGCATCTGGCGCACGATCACCTCGATGTGCTTGTCGTTGATCTTCACGCCCTGCAGGCGGTACACGTCCTGCACCTCGTCGATGATGTAGCGCGCCAGCTCCTCGATGCCGAGCAGGCGCAGCAGGTCGTGCGGGTCCACCGGGCCGTCGACGATCATCTCGCCCTTGTTCACCACCTGGCCGTCGTGCACCAGCAGGTGCTTGTCCTTGGCGATCAGGTACTCGTGCTCCTGCTTGTCGAGGTCGGTGATCACCAGGCGCTGCTTGCCCTTGGTGTCCTTGCCGAAGCTCACGGTGCCGGTGACCTCCGCCAGCATGCCCGCGTCCTTCGGCGAGCGCGCCTCGAAGAGCTCCGCCACCCGCGGCAGGCCGCCGGTGATGTCGCGCGTCTTCGACACTTCCTGCGGGATGCGCGCCAGCACCTCGCCGACCGCCACCTGCTGCCCGTCGCGCACGGCGATGACCGCGCCCACCGGGAAGCTGATGTTGACCGCGTGGTCGGTGGCGGCGATCTTCACTTCGTCGCCCGCCTCGTTCATGAGCTTCACCGAGGGCCGCTGGCCCTTGCCGGTGGCGGTGCGCCGCTTGGAGTCGATCACCACCAGGGTCGAGAGGCCCGTGACCTCGTCGATCTGCTTGGCCACCGTCTGGCTTTCCTCGACGTTCTCGAACTTCACCGTGCCGGCGTACTCCGTGATGATCGGCCGGTGGTGCGGGTCCCAGTTGGCGAGGGTCTTGCCCGCGCGGACGTTGTCGCCGTCGGCGACCGAGAGCAGCGCGCCGTACGGCACCTTGTGGCGCTCGCGCTCGCGGCCGTTGTCGTCGGTGATGGTCACTTCGCCGGAGCGGCTGATCACCACCTTGTCGCCTTTTGCATTCGACACATATCTCATCGTCGACGTAAACCGGACGGTACCCGACGATTTCGCCTCGACGTGGCTCTGCACCGCGGTCCGCGATGCCGCGCCGCCGATGTGGAAGGTGCGCATCGTCAGCTGCGTGCCGGGCTCGCCGATCGACTGCGCGGCGATCACGCCGATCGCCTCGCCGACGTTCACCAGCGAGCCGCGGCCGAGGTCGCGGCCGTAGCACTTGGCGCACACGCCCCAGCGCGTGTCGCACGAAAGAGGCGTGCGCACCTTCACCTCGTCGATGCCGACGTTGTCGATCTGGTCGACCGCGTCCTCGTCGACGAGCGATCCGGCGGCGTACAGCACGTCCTGCGTCTCCGGGTGCAGGAGGTCGGTGGCGAGCACGCGGCCGAGGATGCGCTCCCTGAGCGCCTCGACCACCTCGCCGCCTTCCACCAGCGCCTTCATGGAGACGCCGTTCTGCGTGCTGCAGTCGTCTTCCGTCACCACCAGGTCCTGCGTCACGTCGACCAGGCGGCGGGTGAGGTAGCCGGAGTTCGCCGTCTTCAGCGCCGTGTCGGCCAGGCCCTTGCGGGCGCCGTGCGTGGAGATGAAGTACTGGAGCACGTTCAGGCCCTCGCGGAAATTCGCCGTGATCGGCGTCTCGATGATCGAGCCGTCGGGCTTGGCCATCAGGCCGCGCATGCCGGCGAGCTGGCGGATCTGCGCCGCGGAGCCGCGCGCGCCGGAGTCGGCCATCATGTAGATGGAGTTGAACGCCTCCTGCTTCACCGTCTTGCCGTGGCGGTTCACCACTTCCTCGGAGCCGAGCTGCTCCATCATCACCTTGCCGACCTGCTCGCCGCAGCGCGACCAGATGTCGACCACCTTGTTGTAGCGTTCCCCGGCGGTCACCAGGCCCGAGGTGTACTGGTTCTCGATCTCCTTCACCTCGTTCTCGGAGGCGCGGATCAGCTCCTGCTTCTGCGCCGGGATGGTCATGTCGTGCACGCCGAAGGAGATGCCGGCGCGCGTGGCGATGGTGAAGCCCGCCTGCATCAGCTTGTCGGCGAAGATCACCGTCTCGCGCAGCCCGACGCGGCGGAAGCCGATGTTGATCAGCTTCGAGATCTCCTTCTTCTTGAGCGGCTTGTTGAGCAGCTCGAAGGACAGGCCGGCGGGCAGGATCTCGGACAGCAGCGAGCGGCCGACGGTGGTCTCGTAGCGCTTGATGCGCTCGCTCACCTCGCCCTGCTCGTTGATGTCCCTTTCCTTGATGCGCACCACGACGCGCGCGTTGATCTCCACCTGCCGCGAGTCGTAGGCGCGCTGCACTTCCGCAAGGTCGGCGAAACTCATGCCTTCGCCCTTCGCGTTGATGCGCTCGCGCGTGGCGTAGTACAGGCCCAGCACGATGTCCTGCGAGGGCACGATGATCGGCTCGCCGTTGGCGGGCGAAAGCACGTTGTTCGAAGCCAGCATCAACGTGCGTGCCTCCATCTGCGCTTCCAGCGACAGCGGCACGTGCACCGCCATCTGGTCGCCGTCGAAGTCGGCGTTGAAGGCGGCGCACACCAGCGGATGCAGCTGGATCGCCTTACCCTCGATCAGCACCGGCTCGAAGGCCTGGATGCCCAGCCGGTGCAGCGTCGGCGCGCGATTGAGCAGCACCGGGTGCTCGCGGATCACCTCCTCGAGGATGTCCCACACCTCGGGCACTTCCTGCTCGACCAGGCGCTTGGCAGCCTTGATGGTCGTGGCCAGCCCCAGCAGCTCGAGCTTGTTGAAGATGAACGGCTTGAACAGCTCGAGCGCCATCTTCTTCGGCAGGCCGCACTGGTGCAGCTTGAGCTGCGGGCCGACCACGATCACCGAGCGGCCGGAGTAGTCGACGCGCTTGCCGAGCAGGTTCTGGCGGAAGCGGCCGCCCTTGCCCTTGATCATGT
>Ga0247825_10000093_pt1 | contig 48743 bp, 41 predicted proteins | sample 13C_Vanillin_Day_FD_194413 | JGI IMG/M metagenome (GOLD analysis project Ga0247825, IMG submission 194413) | Soil microbial communities from agricultural site in Penn Yan, New York, United States - 13C_Vanillin_Day48 | ecosystem: Environmental > Terrestrial > Soil > Agricultural land | place...
CTGGACGATGAGATGTGGAGGTCGCGATCGAGTCTGAGGTTGAAATTGGCCTCGTCATCAATCGGGAGGGTTCGGCATGCCGGTTCGTGCTCCGCCGCTCGAGTGAATGCGCGTGTCCTCCTATGTGGTACTTACGAAGAAAGATAGTCTGATCCGCCCACGTAGATGGTGTCGCCCGTGACGTTGCAACTGCGAGTGGCGTCGGCGACTGCGCGCCCGAATTCTTCGATCGTGGGTAATGGCCCGTGCTCACGGCGTTCCTGGACAGCGACCCTGTTTCGGCGTTCGAGTAGCCGACACGATGATCGTGTCGCCGGACACGACTACGAGGTTTACATCGTAATTGGAAAGTTCGGGAATCATCGCCCGTAGAGAGTCTTCGCCTGCCCGTTTGCTGGTGGCAAGGCGGTGGGTGGCGAGAACGCCGGTAGGTGGTGTGGTCATGGTGTCGTCTTTCAGAGTAACGAGTTCGGGGAGAGGCGTGTTGATCGTCCTCAAGACAGGGTTTTTGAAGAAGGGCACGGGTTCGGCCGGTGGCCCGGCAGTATTCCGGCACGGCCAGGCGGATCGAGAACAGCCAGATCGGGGTGTTTCTCGCCTACTCCTGGAGACCGGGATCGGGCGCTGATCAATCGGGAGTTGTACCTACCGAAGGCCGCGACCGTGGACCGCGATCGGTGCCGGGCCGCCGGGATCGGCGACGAGGTGGCTTTCACGACGAAACCCGAACTGGCGCAGACGATGATCGAACGGGCCCTTGATGCCGGTGTGCCGTCGGGTGGTTCACCGGCGATGAGCCTACGGGCAGGTCGGCCGACTCCGGAGGTGGCTCGAATCCCGTGGTGTGGCCCATGTTCTCGCCGCTGGAGAAGTCGCAGATGATGATCTCGATGGAGTTGTGCAGCGCCGAGCCCACGCCGTGACCGCCGACCTGCCGGCGACCGCGTGGCAGCGAATCAACTGCGGCGACGGCGCCCACGGAGACCCAGGTTCTACGACTGAGCGGTCGTCGACATCCGGCCGCTGCGAGAACGCGGTCGCGGTCATTGGCTGCTGGCTGCTGGCTGCTGGCTGCTGGCCCGACGGTCGATCGCCGATCCCGACGAGATTGCGTACTACATTTGCTAAGGCCCCGCCGAGTCCGAACCCCGAGCTGGTCCGGGTGGCCGGCAGTAGGGATTGTGCTCGAGGGCCGCTGGTATCCATTGGACCGAGTTGCTCTGATCCGGGTTCGCGATGTCGAACCGTATCTGTCAGGAAAGAACGCGTATATGCGTACTTTCCGAGGCGAGCCCGACCGGTCAGGGATCGATGACCGGTACTACCCGAGGCCGAGGGAAGGGGAAGTCTGCCACCCCCACCCTCGCAAGGGAAGGAACTAAGCAGCGACCCGCTACTAGGTGAGATGGTTCCCTTGCCTGGCCTGCGGCATGGCGAATGAGACCAGTGACGAACGTGAGAGTTCTCCGTTAAATGCGCACCGCATGCCACAGGCCCCGCGGGCCCACCTCGCCGCGACCTCGAAACCGTATGTGGTCATCGTTTTACGCGTGTTTCCCGACTTGCGATACCGGACTCGATTTGGGGGAGCTGGTCACGAGATCGGCGAGGATTTCGACGACATGGCGATATGGGCTGCCGGTCGCACGAGTCATCGCCATCTCACATGTCCGGTTGCAGGACGCGTGCGCGTCGGTGGGACGTTCGCGGATCTGCGCGGCCTGATTCGCGGTTGCCGACGCGGTGAGTTCGGGGTGCAACATCCCGCGGTCGCCGGCGAAAGCGCAGCAGCCCCATTCCAGCGGCACCGAAACGTCATCCGCGACCTCGTGTGCGAGTGCGAGCAACGCGTCGTTGGTCCCGAGCTGGGTGGACGAGCATGTGGGGTGCACAGTCAGAGAGGCGATCCGGGGATGCTCTTCTAGATGCGGCACCACTCGATCGGCGACGAATGTCACCGCGTCGATCACCTGGATCTGGGGGGCTTCGTCGCGAAGCATCTTGATCAGACCCTCGGTGCAACTCGAGGCGTCACAGATCAGCGGCAACGCACCCCCGCGGGTCGCGGTCATAATCGCGGCCGTTGTGCGCTCTTGCATGGTGCGGTAGCCGGTGGCCATTCCCTTCGACGACCACGGTGTGCCGCAACACAACGCGTCGATGTTCGCGGGTACGAGCAAGCTCACTCCGGCCGCTGCGCACAGTACCTCGAATCCGATTTGAACTCCGGACCCGTGGTCGGCCGGCCCGAACATGGCATTGACGCACGCGGGCAAGTAGACGGCTTCCGGCTCGTCGACAGGTGCCGGCCGAATCCGCGGAGCGCCGCCGCCAGGCAGGTCAGGTGACCACTGGGGCATGGTGTCGGCATCCGCCAACGCGCGCCCGGCTCGACTGGCGGCCGAGGGCAACGCGGCGGGTACTGCGGCAGCCGCGGTCAGGGCGGCACCCGCGGCGCGGGTCGCTCCGCTCCAGTGCCGAGCCGCCAGCGTCCATGTCTTGTCCGCTAACCGACCGTGATCCTCACGTCTGAGCCTGCGCACCAGGTCACCGGTGTTGATGTTCACCGGGCAGGCGGTGGCGCACATCCCGTCGACAGCGCATGTCTGGATGCCGGAGTATTCGTATGACTGGGCCAGCTCCTCCGCCAGTGCGATGTCGCCCGCGGATTCCGCAGTCGCGATGGCGCGTCGCACGACGATCCGCTGCCGGGGCGTCAAAGTCAAATCTTTGCTGGGGCAAACCGGTTCGCAATATCCGCACTCCACACACCGGTCCACCTCATCCTCGACGGTCGGGGTGACCTTGATGTGCTCGAGGTGGGCCTCGGGTGCGTCGTCGAGCAGCACACCCGGGTTCAGGAGGCCGGTGGGGTCGATTAGGCGCTTGATCCTCACCATGACGTCGTAGAGTTCGTCGCCGTACTGGCGCCGGACGAAGGGGGCCATGACTCTGCCGGTTCCGTGCTCCGCCTTGAGCGAACCGCCCTGTTCCAGAACTAGGTCGACCATGTCTTCGGTGAAATCGGCATAGCGACGCAGTGGTTCCTCGTCCGCGAACCGGTCGGTCAGCAGGAAGTGGATGTTTCCGTCCTTGGCGTGGCCGAAGATCACCGAATCGCGATATCCGTAACGATCGAACAGATCTCCCAAACCTGAGCAGGTGTCTGCAAGCTGGTTGACCGGCACCACGACGTCCTCGAGCAGTGCGGTGGTACCCGATTCGCGGTGGCCCGCGACCGCTGCGTACAGGCCCTTGCGTAGTGTCCACAAACTTCCCCTGGTCGCTGCGTCGCGCGACAGCTCGACCGGGTCCCGGAGCGGCAGGCCGTCCAGAACCGGGCGTGCCGCCTCGGTCAGGGCGATCAGTTCCTCGGCAGCGGTGGCCTGGTACTCGAGCAGCAGGGCCGCCTGGTGCGTGACGTCCAGAGCGGTGACCTCGGTGGGGGCGTTCGGCAGGCCCTGACCGACGCGAAGTGATCTCGCGTCCATCAGTTCGAGGGTGGCCGCGCTCGTGCTCACCAGTGCGGGAAGCGCACGGTTGGCGGCGTTCAGATCGTCGAACACCAACAGCGCCGAGGCAGCGTGCGCTCGAAGAGGAACGGAGCGCAGCGTGACCTCGGCGACGAAACCGAGCGTTCCCTCGCTACCCACGACGAGATGTCCGAGAATGTCGCACGGACTGTCGAAATCGATCAAGGAATTGATGCCGTAGCCCATCGTGTTCTTCATCGCGAACTGGCGGCGAATCGTGGCGACGGAGGCAGCGTCTGCCCGCACGCGATCACGCAACCGCAGCAGGCCGTCGAAGATCTCGGGCTCGAGATGACGCAGCCGCGTGTCGGCGTCGGCGGCGCCGGTATCGACAACCGTGCCGGACGGCAGCACGATGATCATCGAATCCATCGTGCGATAGGTATTTTCGACTGTTCCGCAGGCCATACCGCTGGAGTTGTTGGCCACGACGCCCCCGATGGTGCACGCACTCTCGCTCGCAGGATCGGGGCCGATCTTGCGGCCGTAGCCCGCCAGTTCAGCGTTGAGTCGTCGGACCGTTACACCGGGCTGCGTCCGGATTCGTGCGCCGTCGTCGAGAACCTGGGTGGTACGGAATCCTTTGCGGACGTCCACGAGGATGCCGTCGGTCACGGCCTGACCAGACAGGCTGGTTCCACCGGATCGAAGGGTGAGCGGAACGCCGTGACGAGCGCTGACCGTGAACAGTCGACCCACCTCTTCGGCATCCCGGGCCGTGACGACCACGCGAGGGGTGAGAAGAAAGTGTGAGGCGTCGTGTGCTGCCGCGTGCCGATCGAGCGCTCGTGTGCCGACTCGGCCGTCATCTCCGACAGCGTCGATCAGGTCAAGGGTCAGTGCATCCTGCGTCGACGACATTTCAGGACTCCATTGTGTTCGGTACGAGGGCGAGCGACCCCATTGCGGGGCCGAATAGCTGTTGGAACTGGGACATATATCCCGATGGACGGTCCGGATCCGACACTGCGGACCGGTATCGGCGTCCCCACCGCCACGTTCTTCCGCTCGCGCCGACGGGGGCCGCAACGATCGGCGGAGTCACGCGCGGGAGAACCCGGCTATAGTATGGCTCATGGATCCAGGATACAGACCCGATGGTTGGCGCGTCCACCTCTTCCTGGGAATGACTACCCCCGTAGGTCGAACTAGATCGGTGCCGGTCGACGCGGTGCTCCGAGCTGCACTGTGTATTCCCACTCCACTGCTTGTCGGAAGACTTACAGGTGAGCCGATTGCCGGGGTCATCATCGCGATGGGCGCATTGTGGGCCATCGCGCAAGATGTCGGCCAGTCACACTGGATCCGCGTGCGACGCATTTCGACCGGGGGAGTTACGAGCGCGGTTGGCCTGGCGGTCGGACAAGTGGCGGTACGCACGGGCCACGCATCGGTAGTCGCCGTGTGTCTGGTTCTTGTCGCGGCCCTAGCAGGCGCGGTGAGTTACAGCGGCACCTACGGCTCGATCGGTGGAGTGCAAGCACTACTCGGTGTCGTCGTAGGGTCGGGCTTTGCCCTACCGGGGCCCTTCTGGCTACCACCGGTACAGCTATTCCTGGGAACACTGTTGGTGCTGGGCTGCCTGCTGTTGAGCTGGGTATACCAGCGCCATACGGCTGAGATGCTTGCTGCAGCGCGCCTATTTGACGCCGCCCACTCGGTGGTGGCGTCCGCTGGCACCGTCGACGCCGATACCGCTCAGCGGTCACTGGTCACCGCGGCCAACGAGGCGCACCGAATCCTCTCGCGCTACAGACGAGGGACGGGCGCCAGGACGCGAACGACAGCAGCAAATGATGTTCTGCGCGCATACGACATCAGCTACGAACTCGGCGCTATCGCGACCGCGCTCGCGTCGGAGGGTGCACGCGTGTCTCCTGTCCTCGTCAACGACTGCAAGAAGCTCCGCGGTCAGTTGAACTTGCCTACGACGTCACAAACGCGAGATGGCGCAGCTGAGGTCGCCGGATCCGCTCCGCCTGGCGGCACTCCAGCTGTTCACGCGTTGAGATCATTGGTTTCCGACGTTCACGTCGGAACCCCAGCAACCTTTCCGGGCGGCCGCGCCGTGAAAGCCGGCGTCGGTTGGCAGATACGCGCATGGTCTGCTGGTGTTCTCGCCACCTGCATCTTTGCTGCGGTCATGGCCGCTGGCTGGATGCACGGCTCACGTGCCTATTGGTTACCGCTCGCAGTGGCTTTCATCTACAAGCCAGAGCTCGCCCCGATCCCGGGTCGAGCTCTGCATCGCTGCATTGGCACCATCTTGGGCGCGGTTCTGGCAATTACGGTCGCCAGCACCGGCTTCAGTACGTACCCCTCGGTCTTCCTGGTAGCACTGTGCGGGGTTCTCCTCGCAGTCGGCCACGAGATTCATTACGTCGTCAGTACCCTCGCCTTGACCACTATCGCGTTCGTTCTGGTCGATTTCCTCGGTGACAGCCGAAATCTATTGTGGGACCGCATCCTAGACACGTGTATCGCGGCGGCTATCGTCTTCGCAGCCTATGTTCTGGTTCCACCGATCTCGTGGGCCCATCGAGCGCGTCGGGCGGTGACGCAGGCCGAGGCAGCCTGCGCACGTTACGTCGAGGAATCGCCGTTCGCCGACGACGAGCGTCAGACACTGCTGCGCCGAGACGCAGACTCACTTACTGCGGACGCACGGCTGGCAGTAGGCCATGCCCAGAAAGAATGGGGACGCAAAGGTGACTGGGCCTCAGCGCTCAAGCTCATCGAATCCGCGGAGCGGCGGAACGCCGCAACCACCGCACGAATCGTGGCTTCGCAGCACAGTGCCTCGCTCTGATCCCGATTTCGGCGATATCGATCCTTCAAATAGAGCGTGTGCGGCGCGGCAGCAAAGATCAGATGCTCTGGATCCAGGGATGGTCCACCCTCGATGATGAACTGCAAGGAACGACAGATCCGACCAAGATCACCGCGCCAACGATGGCGGAAAGGTACCCCGCGCTCCCGGTAACCTAACGACAGCGGCCCGGGACGAGACCGGGAGCGGAGGGTCTGCTCGACCAGATTGCCCGCGGGGTATCCGCAGCGGCTGGCAGCGGCGTTACTGTTGACTGCATTGCTCGGCACGGGGATTCGACGGGTGACGTCGTCATGGCGACCAGCGTGAGCTGCTCGACCGCCGCTGAGGACGGCAGTCCGGGCGGGCTCACTGGCGTCGCTGATCGAGGCCAGTGAGCCCGCCACCCGCGTGGGCGAGAGGTGCTCCATCAGCGCTCCGTCATCCCCTGGGCCCCCGACGTGACACCGTTCCGCGACGGTCAACGGTCTACCCAAACCGTGGAGCCGGTTCGCGGATCATCGACAGAGGATCGTGGTGAAGGTCAGCACGTCGAGGGCTCCTTGACTGGCGGTCAAGGGAACGGTTTGTCCTCGACGATGAACAATTCGAAGGTGACGGCAACGAGGTTTCGGCCTCGGATCAATCGGCCTGCGTGAACTGCGCCGTGACGGTCGACAAGGATCGTGGACAGCTCGGTGTTGTCGCGGTTGACGGTTCCAACAACGTTGACGACTTCAGTTGCGGGGCCGTCGACAAGCACGTCCTCGTCGTCGCCGTGCTGGAGGTGCGCGCCGACGAAGCTGCCCAAGCTTGCGCGTACGACCGCGTGCTCGAATCCCAGTGATTCGCATACCGCTTCAGCCGCCTCGACGATGTCCTCGTTTGGAAGGATTCGGCAGACACCGGACCGGCTGAGTCCTTTGCCGTGTTCGGCCAACGACCCCGTCCCTTCGCCATGAGGCACGAACGTGGGCATCTTGGTTTCGGGATCGTGAGAGCTGAGCAGCGACACCCCGGGAAGGGTATGCATCACTGCATACATCGGTACGGGCCCGATCGTGGTTTCGGGCCACAAGTGCCCGGCTCGGATCTCGCCATCCGCGTCCAACCATGCCGCGTGGCAGTGCATGAAGCGTTCGCCATCGCGGTAGCCGACGGTTGCGGATGCGGTCAGAAGTTGGGCCGGCACCTTCGCCTCGCGCCTGTCGCTGTACGACATTGCCGTACTGCCGTCAGCCGAGCATGCGGGTATGCAATGGGAAATGCGATCGAACACGCCACCTGTGAATTCGATCTGAGCGCAACCGATCCCATGGGCATCGAGCGCTTCATCGACGGCGTCGATCAATCGTATGCCAGGCCGGAGCACGATCTGGACCGGCGTCGTCACGGTCGCGACCGCCTGCCGACGATCCTGCTGGGGAGGTCCTGGATGACGCAGACGTTCGATCGGGGGCATGGAAGACAGGTTCAGCACGATGTCACCGCCTCGCCGCGTACGGTCGTACCAGGGGAGTGGACGGTATGGAGGGGCACACCATCGCACCTGCGATTGAGCGTTTCAGTGAGGGCCGTCATGTGATGTTCCTCTGGTTCGGTTTTGCCCGGCAGGTCCGTACCGGGATTGTGTCCCAACAGAACCTGCCGGGACTCGCGTCCCTCGGGGGTGATGAGGGACTAGGTGAAGTATCGATTGGCAGCGCGAGCGGCAACACCTCTGACTGTCGTAAGGTCGATCGCCGCTTTTCTCTGCTTGTCGAAAACTGCCGAGGTGTGCGGAACTCGTTCGCGGCTGCGAGTGACGGCGGTCGGGGGCAGCGCGTGGCAACCCGCCCTGTATATCTGGGTCCCCATGTGACGCTGTCGGAAACTCCTTGCGAAATTCACACAGCTCCCCGGGTACTCGGAAGAAAGTCGTTGCTCCAGAGGGCGCTGTGCGCCAGCTCCAGCCCCGGCCTGGCATGTTGTGTCCTCTGGCTGGCTCACGATCTGCTCGATGGCATCCATGAGAGGGTTCAGTTCTCGGTGCACCCCCCGGTGTTTGGTCGGGTGATGTCGCGTTTCACCGCCTGGGTCGTGCCGCGAGAAGTCCCGGCACCCATCCTGTGGATTGTGGATCCATGAGCCAGGTTCCTCGGTATAGTGGATCTTCAAGGGAGCGCTACAAGGTGCTCTGTGCTGGGTTTTGCTATGAGTGTCCGAGTCGTCGCTGTCGGCCACTATCGAAGGGTGGAGGGGTGACGTTGTCAGAACAACCGGAGTTGAAGGTCAGCGCGGCGGACTTCAATCTGCAGGAATCGGTCCTGGCCGAGTTGCCTAAGCGTGATACGACCGCGTTGGTACGTAATGTGCGCGACCGTTTGCGGTTGGCCATCGCCCTGGGGGAGATCCCCGGCGGCTCCCGGCTGAATCAAGTGCAGTTGGCCAAGCAACTCGGTGTGAGCCGGATGCCGATACGGACGGCCACGGCTGAACTCCTCGCCGAAGGACTTCTCGAGATCGTGCCCGGTGGCGGCGTCGCGGTTCGGCAATTTACCGAACGCGACCTGCGGGATGTATACGAGGTACGCGGTGCGCTCGAGACTCGGGCAGTACGGCACGTCGCGGAACAGCAGCCTCCGTGGGGCCTGGCGCACATCGAGAAAATCGTGCAGACCCACAAGCCGCTCGTCGGCTCGTATGGGCCCGCGCAGTTGCTCGAGGCTGATCGTGAATTCCACATGGCCATCCTCGATGCCACGGACAATTCGTTCTTCCGCAGATCGATCGTGCCGGTGTGGTCCAACGTCGAGCGTGCCATCGTGCAGTTGCTCCATATCAAGGAAGTCTTTGCGCGGGCGTGGGACGAGCATGAGGAGATCGCCCAGGCGCTGCGGGCAGGCGATCCCGATCTGGCGGAATCGCGCATGCGCCAGCATCTCGAACACGCCGCCTGCGATCTGGCCAACACGATGCCTGCCCAGACAGGGGCTGTCGCTCGCTGATCGAGACGGGCTGCGATCGGTTGCGGCAGGACGCCGTGGCGAAAACGTGTGAAAGGGTGGTCGCTGCCGGCACGCGGGATGACCGTCCTCTCGATGCTCAACGCGCCTCGTGGATCCGGGCCCGTTCGATGGCGGAGGTTCCGCCCCATATTCCATATGACTCTTCAGTTCGAAGAGCATGTTCTCGGCATGCATCCCGCACCGGGCACAGGGCACAGATGTGTCGTGCAGTGCGTTCGCGGCGGACCCGGGCCCCTCTCGTCTCGCCCTCCGAACCGTAAAAGGTGTCGGTTCCCAGGGACCGACAGCGGGCGTGAAGCTGCCAGTCCCAGAGGAAGGTGTAGGGGCGCAGGGCCGGGCGGTCGATGACCGCCCGGCCCTGCGGGAGACCTCTTTCTGGTGCAACCATCGATTGGACGTCCTGTCTAGTGGCACGCTGCCGAGTGCGCGGCGGCATGCCTCATCCGTGCGGCGCGGTAGTTCGCTGCGTTGGCTCGAATGTTCTCGACCTCGGTGTCGGTGAGTTCACGACGGATCTTCGCGGGAGCGCCGGCTATGAGTGAGCGCGGCGGAACAACCATCTTCTCGGTCACCAGGGCGCCCGCAGCCACCAGGCTGTCTGCGCCCACGTGGGCACCATTCATGATGACTGCGCCCATCCCGACCAGAACGTTGTCCGCCACGGTGCAGCCGTGCAGGACAGCATTGTGCCCGACCGAGACTCCGGAGCCGATCACGGTCGGACTTCCAGGATCGGCGTGCACAACGCAACCATCCTGAATGTTCGTCCCGTCTCCGATGGAGATCGGAGCGTCGTCGGCGCGGATTACGGCGTTGTACCAGATGCCGGTTTCGGAACCGATGGTGGCTTGTCCGATGACCGTCGCGGTCGGGGCGATCCAGGAGTCGTCCGCGACGGTGGGGGCGGCGGAATCCAGGGACAAGATCATGATTACCTCGTGTTTTCACTCATCGGAGTCCTTGTCGAACAAGGTGTTCGGGTTCAGGATCTGTTGCGGTCCAGCGCTGTCACGATGGTGGGATCGGTGACAACGACCCGTCCCCGATCAGGCTCCCGCGCTGGGTGAACAGTGCGACCGTGCGCCTAATGGAACCGGCTGGCGTCCCGGTAACGGTCATGAAACCGCCTCGGCGGGCTGGGGCGGCCACACGTCGGCCAGGAGTTGGTCTCGGATCGTGCGCTTGACGATCTTGCCGTATCCGGATTTCGGCAGATCTTCCCAGATCAGGAAGTGTCGCGGCATCTTGTAGCGGGCGAGTCGAGGCCCGAGCCATTCCTCGAGTTCGCTCACGCTCACCGTGCTGCCCTCGGCCGGGACGCAGATCGCTACCCCACATTCGCCCCATTTGGGGTCAGGCATCCCGAGGACGGCTACTTCTGATACCGCCGGGTGCAGAAGCAGTTTCTCCTCGATGTCACGGGGGTAGACGTTGGAGCCGCCGGAGATGTACATGTCCGAGGCTCGGCCGGTGACGTAGAGGAAGCCGTGCGTATCGACGACTCCGAGGTCGCCGGTGCGGAACCATCCGTTGCGGAATGCGCCATCATTGGCCGCATCATTGTTCAGGTAGCCGGCGAACACTGCAGGTCCGGCGACACAGATTTCGCCTTGCTCGCCGACCGGCATCTCCTGGCCGCCGTCATCCTGGATGCTGACCTGCATGCCGGTGCGGGGATACCCGCACGTGCCGATCTCCACGCCCTCCGGTCGGGGATGATCGTGCAGGTGGGGTGGGAGGACAGTGATGTTGCCGGTGACCTCGCCGAGCCCGTAGTACTGGACCAGGACGTCACCGAGCACCTGGCGTGCATACTGCTGGTCCGCGGTGTACATCGGGGCGCCGGCATAGATCACGTGCCGCAGTGAGGAGTGGTCTCGTGTGTGCGCGTCCGGATGTTCGCTGATCACCTTCAAGATGGTGGGCACGGTGAACATGTTGCTCACCCGCTCCCGCTCGACCAGATCCCAGACCTCGGCGCCGTCGAGCTTGTTCGACACGGTCAGGACGGTTGTTGCACCCGCGGCGACCTGAGGCAGAACATGAATACCCGCACCATGTGAGAGGGGTGCGACCACCAGCGAGGCGTCCTCACTCGTGGTCCCCGGCATGAGGTCACAGAGATGATTGGTGACCACGAAGCCCATCTGATCGTGGGTGAGGATGGCGGCCTTGGGGGCGCCGCTGGTACCCGAGGTGAAGAAGTACCAGGCGGCGTCACCCTGGACGACGGGCTCGTTCGGGAACACGGTGGTTTCCTGTTGCGCAGCCACCGAGTCCGGGTCGTTCGCGTCGGCGTCGATCCACAACACACCCGCCGGTACCTCGACCTCCGAGGTGACCGCGTCCGCGTGCTTGGAGAAGTCGCGGTGGCACAGGATCGCACTGGGCTTGCAGGTCCGCGCAATGCCGACGACATCGGCGGGGGTCAGGCGCACGTTGGTCGGCGCCATCACCGCACCGACCCGCCACACGGCGAACATCGCCTGGATGTACTCCACGTGGTTGGTGCTGTGGATGAGCACGCACTCACCCTTGCCGACTCCGCGTTGGCGCAGGCCGTGCGCCAACGCGCTCACGGATTCGTCGAGTTCCCGCCAACTGACCCGTACGTCTCCGCAGACCACAGCGGTCGAGTCCGGCAACCGAAGTGCGGTCTTGGTCAACAGATGTGCGAGATTGACTGCGCGGTATCCCAACGGGGTCATCGTGCCTGCTCCAGAATCGTTGCGTAGTTGGCGACTGCCGCGCCGCCCATGTTGAAGACCGCGGCAAGGTCGGCCTTGGGAAGTTGCATCTCGCCGGCTTCTCCGGTCAACTGCATCGCCGCGAGAACGTGCTGGGACACCCCGGTTGCACCGATCGGGTGACCCTTCGATTTGAGGCCACCGGACACGTTGGTCGGCAGTGCACCCTCACGGTCGGTGATGCCCGCATCGATGACGGTGGCGCCCTTACCTTGTTCGGCGAGTCCGAATGCCTCGTATTCCATCAGCTCCGCCTGGGTGAAGCAGTCGTGGGTTTCGAGCAGGCTCAGTTGTTCGATGGTCACTCCGGCCTCGGCCAGCGCCCCGCGGAAGGCGGTTTGCGCTCCATCGAAGAACAGAGGGTCGCGGCGGCTGGCGAGAGGAAGCGGTTCGTTCGCGTGCACGCGACCGCGGACCAGTACCGAGCGCCGTGATGTCCGAGCCACCTCGGGGGCGGCGACGACCAGTGCCGCCGCGCCGTCGGAGACCAGGGAGCAGTCGGTGCGAAGCAAGGGGCCGGCGACCACCGGGTTGCGCTCGGAGACGGTAGAGCAGAACTCGAATCCGAGATCCTTGCGAAGGTGCGCATAGGGATTGCGTACACCGTTGCGGTGATTCTTCGCTGCGATGCGGGCCAGCGCGTCGTGCTGGTCGCCGAACCGCTGGCCGTACTCCGTTGCCAGTCGACCAAAGATTCCGGCAAAGCTTCCCGCTTCTGCTTCGGATCGACGGTGGGCGGCCCCGAGCAGGATGTCACCCACGTCGGCGCCACTGACTCCGGTCATCTTTTCGGCTCCGATGACCAGGGCGACGCGCCCGCGGCGAGCCTGAATGTGGTCGAGTGCCGAGAACAGTGCTGCACTACCGGTCGCACAGGCGTTCTCCACGCGGGTGGCGGGGGTGCGGGCGAGTTCGGGGTGTCCGACGCCCACCAGCGCCGCCTCGAAGCTTTGCGGAGAGAACCCGTTGTTGAACACGCCCACGTAGATGGCGTCGACATCGGCGGGGATGATGCCGGCGTCGTCGAGCGCGGCGACCGCGACGTCGGCGATCAGGTCTTCCACGTCCGGGAAGTCGAGCTTGCCGAACCGCGAGTGCGACCAGCCGATGATGGAGGGTAGGTCAGTCATGAATCGAGAGCCTCCGCGTCAGATAGGGGAGTGGATGCGTTCGAGTATCGGCAGCACCTGCGGGTAAAACGACCGCCCTCTGTCGGGATCGTCAGCGAAATGTTCCTCCCCAGAGAGGAAAAGCCTGGTCGGAGTCATTTTTGGAGTCCGCTAACCGTTCGATTCCGGGGGGAACACGCCGCGATGTGACCCCCAATCGGTGCCCTGCGACAGACGGGACCCCGCCGGCACCGGGGTGAATCACGATTCGACAAACCGAGGAATTATCCGGAATCTTTCCCACTCGGCAACGGTGGTAGGTGCGGGCCCTTCACACGAATACTCCTGAGGTACGTCCACTTCCGTGGACGAGGCACCGGTTCCCCGTTTGGTCAACATCCCCCGTTTGCCCACGGTGTCTGCCTCGAATCGACCCTGGAGAGAGTTTCGGCAATGAACACTTCCGCGATCTCCGGTGACGTCACCTTTCTCGGCATCGGCGCAATCGGGTTCCCCATGGCGACCCGGCTCGCAGCGAGGGGCTATACGGTCACCGCGGTCGATCCTTCCGCCGACCAGCAGACACTCGCGCGAAGTGTGGGTCTGCACGCAGTCCCGACGCTCGGCGAGGTCCCAAATCTTGACACGGTCGTCGTCATGGTTGCGACCGCGGAGCAACTCGTCGAGGCGTGCACCGCACCGGGACGACTGTTCGCGAGGATGAAACCGGGATCGCTGTGCATCGTGATGTCCACGGTCGGCCCCTCGGTAATCGAGGAACTCGCGGCCAAGGCCGCCGACCGGGGGATCGACCTGCTCGATGCGCCCGTCACCGGAGGGGTGCCCCGGGCCGAATCCGGAACGCTGACGATTCTCACCGCTGGCCGTCCCGAAGTGATCGAGCGCGGCCGAGAACTGGTGAACGCGCTGGGCACTGCCCATAGCTGCGGTGCACACCCGGGGCAGGGCCAATCCTTCAAATTAGTCAACCAGCTGCTCTGCAGCGTGCATCTCGTTGCAGCAGCCGAGGCACTGGCGTTCTCCGAAAGCCTCGGGCTCGATCCCGACCAGGTTTACCGAACGGTCTCGGCCGGGGCCGGGGCCTCCTGGATGCTCCTCGACCGCGGTCCGAGAATGCTCATCGACGACGACAACGATGTCTGCACAGCGCTGGACATTTTCGTCAAGGACAGCGATCTGGTTGCCCGAGCGGCCCGCGAAGCCGGATTCGACGCACCACTGCTCACGTCCGCCCACGAAACGTTCCAACTCGCCGCCGAACTGGGCTTCGGGCGCCGCGACGACTCCCGCGTCAAGGCCGCATACAAACACCGGCAACCGCGTCCGTCCCAGACCGTCTGACCGGATCGCTCATCGCCACCCAGCTCGACCGGGTGAACACGGTTCGGCACATCCCCCACACCCACCAAGTAAGGATCGGAAATGACCACAACAGCTGAAGAACTGCTGCACCGCAGCTCCGTCATCGTCGGCGGCGGCAGCGGCATTGGACTCGCGGTCACGCGCGCGGTCGCCGACAAGTCGAAATCCGTCTCCGTCATCGATCTCGGATCCGAGCGTCCCGCAGCGTTGACCGAACTGCCGGGCGTGTCCTACCTGCAGGGTGATGTCGTCGACGCCGACGGGCTGGCCCGCTCCTTCGAGACGATCGCCGAGGAAGGCCCGATCGGCAACATCTTCGTCTCCGCCGGGATCACCCTTCCAGTCAGCATCGTGGACGTGAACACCGCCGAAGCACAGCGGTGCCTGATGATTAACCTGATGGGCTCGATCAACACGATCAAGGCAGCACTGCCGCACCTCGCCGACGACGCCTCGATCGTGTTGTGCGCCTCGGTCGCCGCCTACACCGGGGGCGGCTTCGTCGGTGGATCAATCTACGGCGCCTCGAAAGGCGGCGTGATCAGCCTGACCCGCGGGGCTGCCCGCGAACTCGCCCCCCGACGGGTCCGCGTCAACTGCGTCGCACCGGGCCCGACCACGACCGGCATGGTCGGCGATGATCCCGCCGTGGTGGAGCGCATGACGAATACGACCCTCCTCGAACGCCTCGCCAGCCCCGACGACATCGCCAATGGTGTCCTGTTCCTGTGGTCCTCGGCCGGGTCGTACCTCACGGGCGCTACGTTGGACATCAATGGCGGCTCACACCTGGGCTGAGCGTCATCGAGACGTCAGTTGCTGCGCCCGCCCCGCCGGCGTTCGATCATCCGCACCCCGAGGTGCAGCAACAGACGATTCTCGCCGTCGTCGAGATCCAATCCGGTGATCTCGTGGATGCGCTCAAGGCGGTAGTACAGCGACGTTCGGTGAATGTGCAGCGCGGCGGCGGTGCGCGGCGCTGAACCGGCATGGTCGAGATAGCATCCGAGCGTCTCGACAAGCCACTCCGGCTCCCCTTCCCCGAGTAGCGCCTGAACAGGACGGGGAAGGAGAGCGGGCGCGAGAGCGGCGGTCGGCAATTGCGCCGTCACGGCATAACTACCGAGATCGTCCCAGACGGCGACCGGTGCCAACTGTTCGACTCGAGCGGCGGCTCGCACCGCAACCTGGGCCTGCGCGTACGAACGCCACGCCTGCTCGAGCCCATCCCCGGTGCCGCCGATACCCGCGACAGCGATACTCCCCGACCCGAGGAGCTGCCGGAGAGATTCGAGGAGCTGCTCGGCTCGGCGTCGGACGTCGTCGAGAGCGCAATGTCGATTCGAGAGCTGAAGTACGCAGGCACTCTCCTCGTCCATGACCACACCGAAGCGGTCAGAAGCCGAGTTGAGGTCGTTCAGGGCCGCCCGCAGCGCGGCCCCCACACTGATCGGGCCCTGCAGCGGGGCCTCCACGACCTTGAGGACGGTGACGTGCACCTCCAGCGGACGGTGCACCCACCCGGTGTCGTGCAGGTACTCGATGCTGCTCTCGCGCTCGGTCGGCTCCCCGCTCAACAGGGAGCGAAACGCGTTCTCCCGCGCCCCGCGGAACTCACTCACCGCCAGGTGCGAAGCGAATTGATGCGCACCGATCTCGGTGGCGATGCGCTCGATCTGCGCGATTTCCTCGGTAGTGAGGGTGCCGTCCGCGTCGATGACCAGGAGCAACCCGAGGAGTAATCCGCGATGCCGGATCGGGGCACACAGACGCGCCGCCATGCCGAGTTCGGGATCCGCAGGGATCAGTCCCGGGCTACCCCATCTCGTCACGCCCTGACTGAGGATGTGGCGGGTGGCGGGGAAACCGACATCGCGCTGGAGCACCGCCCGGATCCGCTGGGCGTCCTCGTCCCCGTAATGCCGACTCGCGCAGAGTAGATGCAACTCGGCATCGTCGAGGACGACGGCCCGGCCGAGGTCCTCGGCGAGATCATCTACCAGCGCCTGTAAAGTGTTGTCGCTCATCGTGTTCCTCCAGTGCGATCTACCGGGAAAAGCCACGCCGAGAAGGACCGTGTCAGGACGGGTGTACGTCCGCGTACCATCCCTGCGGTCCGGTGGTGTGCTGTGCGCGATCGATCGAGGTCGAATGTGGAGAGCGGCGGGACTGAGCACATCAGACGAACTGCCGCATACAGGCAGTTCAGGATTGCAACATCGGTGAACCCGTCCGAGAAGACGTCCTTGACCAGGTCGGCGACGCGGGTGCCGGCCCGACCGTCCTTGTCGCACGTCGCCTCCGGCCGCTGCGCGATCGCCGAGTTGCGTGGGTGATAGTTCGGCTCGTACGACGGAGTCAACGCCGCGACGAGTTGGTCCGCCCAGTAATCGTCCAGATGCGGAAGAAGCGCACTCGACGAGGGGAGAATGGGGTGCACATCGCAGTCCACGACTGCGGGCCGGGCGGTCTGCGTCACGGCGTTGGCATTTTCGGCTACGACGTTGGTAACCATGGTGGATGCCACCTAACCTATCCGACGGCTCGCGAAGAGCGAGATTGAAACGTGTCCGGACGCGGGACTGAATATGCGCCGGAGTCGTGCAGTTCCCGGGGGAGAACGTGAATCACGGCGATCCCCGACTACCTTTAGCGGCTATCTGGGCGGGTCCGGGTCGCGGCCCGCTGCGGGTGGACGAACCGCCGGCCGGGGGAGGCGAAGAGCCGTTGGCGCCCATACCGGGCCCGGTCCTTTCGCCTCCGTAACGGCTGGGTGATTCATTGACGTCCCCTACATAGGTTGTTAACCTCATCACTGTGTGGATCCAGGATCAAGGATACACACGTTCGGAATCTTTCGACAAGACGCGGGGGCGACCGCGGCGAGTGCGCAGACAATGGGCCTCAGCCCCAAGGAGTTGATCTTTCGTGCCAGACCTTGACGCAATGTCGGTTAACGACCAGGTGACCCACCCGGCGCAACCACACCAGCAGAACCCGCGAGCGAACCAAAAGAAGCGCTTGCGCAGGGTGGCCACTGCAAGCTCGATCGGAACCACGATCGAGTACTACGACTTCTTCATCTACGGCACCGCCTCCGCACTGGTCTTCCCCGCCGTCTTCTTCCCGGGAGCGGACCCGGCCGTCGGAACCATCGCAGCGTTCGCCACTTTCGCCGTCGCTTTCATCGCGCGGCCGGTCGGTTCGGTTCTCTTCGGTCACTACGGAGACCGGATCGGACGTAAGCGCACCCTGGTGTGGACGCTTCTGATCATGGGTTTCGCCACCGTGGGGATCGGCTTCATGCCCGGCTATGACGTCGGCGTGTTCGGCTTCTTCGAGGACGGTATCGGCGTCTGGGCGCCGGTGATCTTGGTGGCCATGCGCTTCCTGCAGGGCTTCGCGGTCGGCGGAGAGTGGGCCGGGGCGACGCTCTTAACGGCGGAATATGCCCCGGAGGGCAAACGGGGAAAGATGGCGATGTGGCCGCAGCTGGGGCCTTCCTTCGCGTACTTCCTCGCAAGCGGAACCTTCTTCGTCGCGTCGGTGACAGTAGGCGCCACCAGCTCCGCCTTCGTCAATTACGGCTGGCGAATCCCCTTTATCGCGTCATTCCTCCTGATCGCCGTCGGAATGTGGGTGCGCTTGGCGGTCGAGGAGACACCGGTGTTCAAGGCGCAGCAGAAGAAGCAGGAGTTGACCTCCGCGCCGCGGAAACTGCCATTCGTGGAGGTCTTGCGGCTGCAGAAGAGGGAAGTCCTGCTCGCATCGGGAATGATGGCGAGCCTGTTCATCCTCTTCTACATGGGCACCGCGTTCCTGACGAGTTATGGAACCGGACGTCTCGGAATGGACCGAACCACGATCCTCGCCATGGGTATGGGTGCGTCGGTGGTGTTCGGCGCCGCTACTGCAGTGTCGGCGACCCTGTCGGATCGGATCGGCCGACGCAAGATCATCATCGTCGTGTTGGTGATCGCCGTACCGTGGACTTTGCTACTGTTCCCGCTCCTTGACACCGGCTCGTCTGCCGCATTCTTCATTGCCGTCACAGGTACGCTCACCTTGTACGGAGCCGCGAACGGACCGATGGGTGCGTTCCTGCCAGAGATGTTCCATTCCCGATTCCGTTACACCGGCGCCGGACTGAGCTACAACCTCGGCGGCATCCTCGGTGGCGCGTTGCCTCCGATCTTCGCCGCACAGATCATCGCGTCCTCTTCGAGCATCTGGGTGGGCGTCATGCTGGCCGGTATAACGGTGATCTCGGTTGCCTGTGCCTTCGTGATCTCCGAGACCAAGGACCGCGACATCGAGACCGGGCTCGCCACAAGCTGACCCACCACGCGCGCGGATTTCCCTGGTGCAGAGCACAACAGGAACTCCATTGGCATAGGGCACGCTCGAAACACACCACGCGCCGGCAGCAGGCGCCCACTGATGCCGCCCTCCGCTCGCCCGCGGAGGGCGGCTCTCGCCGTCGAGGTACCCGCGTGATCCGCGTAGGCACCTCGAGGGCGCACCTTCTCCCCCCGCCTGGCGGACAGCCGAGACCGCAGAGCGCAGCAGTCCCCGGGCAGGGGCCGCTGTTCTCGCCGGCGCGCCTCATCGAAGTACGCACAGCTGTGTGCCGCTGCGGGACTGGGGCCGGCCCGAGCGGTACAGAAGTCGCTGAGTTCGACGACCGTCATCGACCCGATGCGCTCGAAATTGGTGGAAACTCGGGACGACGACGGCGTTTAAACCGAAAGACGCTCTTCACCAGTGCTGTTCAGGCCGATCCGTCGATGGATCGAGCGTCGGTCGGGCTGCCGGTCCTTCGGTAAGTTCTGGAGGTCCTCGTCCTGAGCATCCATACGAGGACGCCGTCGATGCATACGACAAATGTGGTGGTGTGGGTTGATCGTCCTTGCACCCGCACCACCACGTTGTTGCCTGCACCCCGCCGCCTCATAGCCCCGCCCCGCCCCGCGACGGGGGCGGTATAGCTATAACTAAGGCGTTGTTCAGGCGTACAAGCCGGGAAGTACTCGGTTATCTATCCGCTGACTTCCTGTCAACTGGTGCACTTCGCGCATGTGTGTGTCGAGCAAGATGCTGAAGTGATCCACTTCGCCCGCGCGGACATGGTCAGTCAGTTTCGTGTGATCGACGATGATGCGATGCAATTGTGACGGGTTGCGACGGACAGAGGTGGCGGTCATCCGTCGCTGTCGGTCGCGAAGTGCCGTGTATACGCTGGTCAGCAGCGGGTTTCCGCAATAGCGGACGACAACTGCGTGGAAGTCGGCGTCTTCGACGCTGAAGCCACCACTATCGTCGGCGGCGGCGAGTACTCGTTGTCGCGCCAAACTGGCGAGCATCTCGTCGGCGGCGTCGGCTCGGTGGTCTGCGTCGGCAGTAAAGGACCGCAAGCATCCGCTCTCAATCAGAAGGCGAGCCTCGACGAGGTGTTCGGGTTCGTCCTGCGGAATAGGGTTCACCAAAGCTCCACGTTTCGGATAAAGGGTCATCCATCCCTCGGTTTCGAGTCTCAGAAAGGCCTCTCGCACAGGGGTTCTGCTCGTACCTGTGCGTTCGGCGATGGCGCCCTCGCTGGTGAGTTCGCCGCCACAGAGTTCGCCGGCGATGATCAACTCTTTTACCGCTTCATAGACATATTCGGACAGCGTTCCGTGCCTTGACGTGCGATGCGTCGAAGCATGGATGCATGTGGTCGGGTCGGACAAGAAAGACCCCCTTGGTATCTATCAGCATCCTATGTATCCTGGATCCACACTCTACAGACGCTGCTCAGCGGCCCACAAGACCTGCTCGGACAGTGCTCGGCTAGCGCGGCGTGACACACGTGCAGGCGCGGTCCCATCGGTGGCACAACAGCGCACACGCGTTCACTGCTCCGTGCGCGCGCCTTCACAATTATTAGGAAGAAGGAAGTGCTTTGGCAGCGAAGATCTATTACGACGACGACGCCGACCTGGACATCATCCAGGGAAGAAAGGTAGCCGTCATTGGCTACGGCAGTCAGGGACACGCGCACGCGCTGAGCCTGCGTGACTCGGGAGTCGACGTGCGCGTCGGTCTCTTGGAGGGATCGAAGTCCCGCGCAAAGGCGGAGCAGGAAGGTTTGCGGGTGCTCACCCCCGCCGAAGCGGCAGCCGAGGCGGACGTCATCTCGATTCAGGCGCCCGACACGGTCCAGCGATCCCTGTACGCGCAGGACATCGCTCCCAACCTGCAGCAGGGCGATGCGGTGTTCTTCAGTCACGGTTTTAACGTGCGATTCGGTTACATCACCCCGCCAGAGGGAATCGATGTCGGATTGATCGCGCCGAAGGGGCCCGGTCATTTGGTCCGCCGCCAGTTCGTGGACGGGCACGGGGTGCCGTGCCTGGTGGCGGTCGAAAGTGATGCCTCGGGTAAGGCTCTCGAGCTGGGTCTGTCTTATGCCAAGGCGATCGGCGGTACCCGGGCGGGGGTGATCGAGACGACCTTCGCCGAGGAAACCGAGACGGATCTGTTCGGTGAGCAGGCCGTCCTGTGTGGTGGCGCATCGGCGTTGATTCAGGCCGGGTACGACACCCTGGTCGATGCCGGATACCAGCCCGAGATCGCGTACTTCGAGGTGCTGCACGAACTCAAGCTCATCGTCGACCTCATGTACGAAGGCGGTATCGCTCGGCAACGCTATTCGTGCAGCGACACCTGTGAATACGGAGATCTCACCCGCGGACCGCGCATCGTCAACGACGCCACCAGGGCGGAGATGAAGAAGATCCTCGGCGAGATCCAGGACGGCACCTTCGCGAAGGAGTGGATCGCCGAGGACGACAACGGTCGTCCCAACTTCCTGCGGCTGCGCGGGGAGGGTAAGGCGCACGGAATCGAGGAAGTCGGTCTGAAGCTGCGTGGCCTGATGTCGTGGGTCGACCGTCCGATCACCGAGACGGTCTGAGCTGAGCGGGGATACGGATGTCAACTACCGGTATCCGTATCCCCGCCGTCGTCACTGGGCCCGTTCCGGAATGAGTCGATGGCGCTCTCGGCGGGCGGTCTCCATCAGGTGGTCGCAGACGGCGATCACACGCTCGGTGTTGAGTAGCCGCGTGGGAACCACCATCCAGAAGCTGCGTTGAGCGCGGACCTGATCGTGGAGGATTGGGCGAAGGCGTTGATCGTGATGGGCGAGAAAGCAGGGGACGAGCGCCAGTCCGACACCGCTGGCGGCGGCCTCGACCTGGGCGAAGAGGTTCGTCGTCCGGAAGACGATGTTTGCCCGGGCGGCGATGTCCTCGGCGCTTTGGAGTTCGGGAAGGTCGAGGAGCGATTCGACGAACCAGACAATGTCGTGCGCGGCTAGGTCCTCTGGGCCGTTGATCGGCGGGTGTCCGGCAAGATTCTCCGGACTTCCGTACAGCCGTAAATCGTAGTCGCACAAGTGGATCATTTTGAAACCGGGCCGTTCCGGCCGGTGGATCGTGACTGCGATGTCGAACTCGCCGACGCCGTAATTGAGGAGGTGGCTGGTGGTGACCAATTCGATCTCGATGGCCGGATGCTCGCTCCGTAGCCGGGCCAGTCCCGGCGCGATCACCTTTCCGCCGAAACCGTCGGTCGCGACGATACGGACGGTCCCCTGCGGGCTGTGTTTCCGGTCGCTGATGGCTGCCTGAGCGGAATCCGACTCGGACTCGATCCGTTGCGCGAAGGGCAACAGGCGCTGGCCGGCGGCGGTGAGGATCCAGCCCTGCGGGGTTTTGTCGAAGAGCCGAGTGCCGAGATCCTTCTCGAGCGCGGTGACCCGACGCCGGATCGTCGTGTGCTCGACGCCGAGGCGTTGGGCGGCGACAGCGAGCTTTCCGTAGCGCGTCAGGGCGAGGAAGTACCGCAGATCTTCAAGGTTCACACTGTGCATCTTTGCACAGCGGACATGCGCAGTTTCTTCTTGTCTGTGCGTTGTTCCCTACTTGATAGTGAACTGCACCACCCCCCAACGAACGAAAGCAGGATGAGATGACCACAATCGGGTTCATCGGATTGGGCACGATGGGACGGCCGATGGCCGCGAACCTCGTCAAGGCCGGCCACGAGGTGATGGGATTCGACGTCGTCGCCGACGCCCGCGACCGCGCTGTCGAGGACGGGATCAAGGTCGCCTCGTCCGCAGTCGAAGCAGCGACCGATGTCGATGTCCTGATCACCATGCTCCCCAAGGGCGACCATGTCCGACAGGTGCTTCTCGTCGACGATGGACCGCTCTCCGTTCTCGCAGCGGGCGCTGTCGTCATCGATTCGTCGTCGATCGATGTGCCGACCTCGCGCGACCTGCACGAACGCGGCGTCGAGTTGGGGATCGAGGTGCTCGACGCACCGGTCTCCGGTGGCCTGGCCGGCGCTCAGGCCGGAACGTTGACCTTCATGATCGGCGGCGCGGCTGAGACCGTGGAGAAGGTGCGGCCGTTGTTCGACGCGATGGGATCTCGCACTGTCCTCACTGGCGGGCCCGGCTCCGGACAGGTCGCTAAGGCTGTGAACCAGATGGTGTTCGGTAGCAGCCTCGTCGCCCTCACCGAAGCATTCGTCATCGCTGAACGGCTTGGGCTCTCGCCACAGAAGCTGTTCGACGTCCTGAGCACCTCCTCCGGAGACTGCTGGGCGCTGCACAACTTCTGCCCGCGGCCCGGACTCGTTGAGGGCTCGGCCGCCGACAACGGCTACGCCCCGAAGTTCGCGGCCGCCCTGCTGGCCAAGGACCTCGGACTAGCCGCCACCGCGGCCGAGAGCGCCGGCGTCGAACTCGTCGTCGGGCGCGGCGCGAAGGACAAGCTCGACGAACTGTCCATCAAGGACGGTCACCTCGACGCGTCCGCGGTCATCACGAAGGTCGGACTCAAGTAGCAGCGCCCCCGTCGTCGATGTCCTCGGCGTATCGGACACCGGCACCTGACCCGAGACTCCACACGAGCATCCAGCACACACGGAAGACTTCAAGAAAATGGCTACAGTAACTGCAGAACTCGCAGGCGAGTACCTCAATCTGGTCGACGGCCAGTGGGTCGGCGCCCGTAATGACGAATGGATCCCGGTCGAAAGCCCCCGCGACCGTCAGACGATCGCCCGCGTGCCCCGAGGCGGTGAAAAGGACGTCGCCGACGCCGTCAACGCCGCCGGACGAGCGTTCCCCGGCTGGCGGGACACTGCCCCCCGCGCACGAGGTCGCCTGCTTCAGCAGATCGCCGACGCTCTCGAACCGCACGTCGAACGCATCGCGCGCATCATCTCCCTGGAGAATGGCAACGCGTTGCGAACCCAGTCGCGGGGAGAGGTCAACTTCGCGATCGACGTCTTCCGCTACTTCGGATCGGTCGCCGGCGAGGTCAAGGGCGAGACCATCCCCCTCAACGCCACGGTGCTCGACTACTCACGTCGTGAGCCGCTCGGAGTGGTCGGCGCGATCACCCCGTGGAACGCCCCGGTGCAGCTTGCGGTCATGAAGATCGCCTCCGCACTCGCCGCTGGAAACACCCTGGTACTCAAGGCCGCCGAAGACGCACCGCTCGCCGTCCTCGAGATCGCCAAGATCGCCGACAAATTCCTTCCGCGTGGCGTGTTGAACGTCATCGTCGGCTACGGCACCGAAGCAGGCGAAGCCCTGATCACGCACCCGGACGTGCGGAAGCTCTCGTTCACCGGATCGACCGCGGTCGGATCCCGGGTGATGGCCGCCGCCGCTGACCGGATCCTCCCGGTCTCCCTCGAACTGGGCGGGAAGAACCCGCAAATCGTGTACCCGGACGCCAATGAGGACTGGGTAGCACAGGGCACCATCACCGGCATGCGCTTCGTCCGCCAGGGCCAGTCCTGCACCGCCGGGTCCCGGCTGTTCGTTCACAGGAGCATCCTCGACTCCTTCGTCGACAAGGTCACCACCAACCTGGCGAAGCTGAAGGTCGGCGACCCCCTCGACGAGGAATCCGATATCGGCGCCATCGTCAACAAGAAGCAGTTCGATCGGGTGTGCGGGTACATCGACGACGGCCTGCAGCGCACCAATACCACTGCTGCCGTCGGCGGGTTGCCACCGACCAACGGCCCGCTGTCGGAGGGCTACTACGTCGAGCCCACGGTCATCGTCGGCGTGGAGAACGAGTGGCGCATCGCGCAGGAAGAGATCTTCGGCCCGGTGATGTGCGTGATCCCATGGGAGGACGAGGACGATGTCATCCGGATGGCCAACGACACCCACTACGGACTGTCTGCGTTCATCTGGACCCACGACATCGGACGTGCCCTGCGCGCGGCCCATTCGATCGAAGCCGGCTGGGTTCAGGTCAACCAGGGTGGGGGACAGGTACTAGGCCAGTCCTACGGCGGGTACAAGCGCAGTGGAATCGGTCGCGAGTTCTCGCTCGAGGGGATGATCGAAAGCTTCACCCAGCGCAAGCACGTTTCGATCGACACCACCCGCTGAAAGCCCATCACCGTTGATGGGTGGTTGATGCCGCAGCCGACGAGCCGGAGCCTTGGGCAGTCCTGAACCGACTTGCACGGCTCCAGGCCCGGCTGCCGACGGACGGAGGCGGGACCCAACCTCCCCGCCTTCGTCCGTCCCTCTACCGGCTTGACCCCACCACCAACTCGCCCGTACCGCCGACCACTTCGGTCGAGGCACACAGGCGAACCCGCCTCGCCCCGACGCTCGAGATCAGCGAACAGGGTGGACCACTGCGACCGCGAGGAAGAACTGGCACCATGACCATCACCCAGGAGCCGACCACGGCGACCGATCCGGAAGTCGCCCTTCGGCAGTTGCTCGAGAACGATCCACCGGCCGACATCGTGACCGACCGCGTCGCCCTCCAGCGTCAGGGGAGTGTCGCAGTGGTCACCCTGAGCCATCCTCAGGCCCACAATGCCCTGGCCCTCGCGAGCTGGCAGCGGCTCCGGTCGGTATTCGACGGCCTGGCGCACGATTCGACGTTGCGTGCCGTCGTGGTCCGCGGTGCCGGTTCCAAAGCCTTCGCCGCAGGGGCCGACATCAAGGAGTTCCCACACACTCGGATGACGGCCGCCGACGCCACCCACTACAACGAGTTCGTCGCTCAAACCCTGCGGGCCGTCTCTGCCGTCCCCGTGCCCGTGATCGCGGCGATACGAGGACTGGCGGTGGGCGGTGGCTGTGAACTGTCCACCGCATGCGATGTGCGCATTGCCACCGAGGATGCCCGATTCGGTATTCCGATCGGCAAACTCGGCGTCATCCTCGGATACACCGAGGCCGCGGCGGCGGCCCGGCTGATCGGCGCGGCGGGCCTGAAATACCTCCTCTTCAGTGGTGAGCTGATCTACGCCGAGGATGCCCAACGGCTGGGGTTGGTGCAGAAGATCGTTCCGGCCAGCGAACTTGCCGGCGCCACTGCCCGGTTCGTCGCTCAGATCTGTCGGCAGTCAGCGACCACCATGCGCGCCTCGAAACTGGTTGCCGACATGCACGGGCGCGCACTCACAGCGGCAGACACCGAGTTGCTGTCGCGGCTGAGTATCGAAGCCTACGAAGGCGCGGATCTCAAAGAAGGGGTGGCGGCCTTCGAGCAGGGACGCCGACCCGTGTTCAACCAGCAGGAAGAGAACTGACATGGCTGCACTCGACGGAATCCGCGTCGTAGACCTCACCCGCTATCTGTCTGGACCCACCCTGACCATGCAGCTCGCCGATCTCGGCGCCGACGTCATCAAGATCGAGACCCTGCCCGTCGGCGACCCGGCCCGCCAATCCGGTCCGTTCCAGGACGGGGAGAGCGTCTACTACATGTCCTCCAACCGGAACAAGCGGTCGATCGCCCTCGACCTGCGCACCCCGGAGGGCATGGACGCGTGCAAGGAACTGATCCGGACCGCAGACGTGTTCGTCCAGAACTTCAAGCCGGGCACCACCGACAGCATGGGACTGGGCGTCGAGGAACTCCATGAACTCAACCCCCGGCTCGTCTACGTCTCGCTCAGCGGATTCGGCCAGCGCGCCCCGGGCGCGGAACTGCCCGGATTCGACCAGACCGCCCAGGCGATGTCGGGGCTGATGAGCATCACCGGCACCGCCGAGACGGGCCCCTTGCGAGTGGGTATCGCGGTCGCGGACTCGGTCACCGGAGTGTTCGGGGCGGTCGGTGTGCTGGCCGCACTCTACGAGCGCGAACGCACCGGGGTCGGTTCCGTCGTCGAGGGCTCGCTGATGCAGTCGATGCTCACCATGCTCTCCTACCAGGCGCAGAAATACCTCAGCCTCGGCGTCGTGCCTGGCCAGGACGGCAACGACCATCCGATCATGTTCCCCCAGGGCACCTTCAAGACCGCGGACGGCGCCATGACCCTGGCCTGCGGCAACGAGAAGATGTGGCACCGGCTGTGCGAGGTACTCGACTTGAAGGCCTGCGAGAGTGACGAACGATTCGTCGACAATGCCGCGCGGATGACGAACCGTGGTGAGTTGCGACGGATCATCGAGGACGTCCTCGCCGAGAAGTCGACCGACGAATGGCTGAAGGTGGTCGGAGCCTCGGGTGTTCCGTGTGGTCCGGTCCTGACCGTCGATCAGGCTCTCGATCATCCCGTCACCGCAGGCCTGGACATGGTCCAGGAGACAGAACACACCACGCTCGGCACGATGAGGGTCCTCGGGCAGGCGGTCAACATCACCGGCAGCGACAAGAACTGGTTGCGCCGCCCACCCCCGCTCCTGGGCGAACACACCCGCGAGGTTCTCTCCGAAGCCGGATTCGACGACCAGCGTATCGACGAGATGATCACCGGAAAACAAGCCCTGCAGTGGAACTCGGCACAATGACCACCGCCCAACACGAGAGTCCGACATCCCGGCCGGCGGCGGGAATGCGGGTCGCGCTGATGGCGACCTGCCTCACCGACACCCTGTACCCGCACACCGCCAAGGCCGTCGTGCGGCTGCTCGAACGCCTCGGCTGCACCGTCGAGTTCCCTCTGGAGCAGACCTGCTGCGGGCAGATGCATTTCAACACCGGATATCGTGATGACGCCACCCGGCTCGCTGCCCGGCTGAACGATGTGTTCGACGGCTACACCGCGGTCGTGGCGCCGTCGGGTTCGTGCGCCGCCATGGTCCGTGACATCTATCCGAAACTTCCCGCCGTGGGTGACGGACTCTCCCGCCGGATGTATGAACTGTCCGAGTTCCTCGTCGATGTACTCGGGATCACCGACGTCGGTGCCTACTTCCCGCACCGGGTCACCTACCACCCGACGTGCCACTCGTTGCGGATGCTCGGCGTCGGCGAGCGCCCCGCGACGCTGCTGAAAGCGGTCCGCGGCATCGACCTGGTCGAACTGCCCGCAGCGGAGTCGTGCTGCGGTTTCGGTGGCACGTTCGCGGTCAAGAACGCGGAGACCTCGAGCGCCATGCTCAGCGACAAGATGCGGTGTGTGCTCAACACCGGCGCCGAGGTGCTCACCGCTGGCGACAACTCGTGCCTGATGCACATCGGCGGCGGCCTCTCACGCCTGCGTACCGGAGTGCACACACTGCACCTGGCCGACATTCTCGCTTCGACGGAGGAGGACCCGTGGCGCGCAACCCGGTGACCTGGATGGGTGTTCCCACTTTCCCCAAGGCGGCGCACGAAGCTCTCGGTAATCCGCAGCTCCGCAGCAACCTGCGCCGCGCCACCCACGCCATCCGTGACAAGCGGGCCGCCGCGGTCGGCGAGGTGCCCGACTGGGAACGGCTTCGCCGCGCCGGCGAGGCGATCAAGGACGAAACCCTCGCCAATCTCGACACCTACCTGCAAAAGCTGGAAGCCGCAGTCACTTCCCGCGGCGGTGTCGTGCACTGGGCGCGTGATGCCGCCGAGGCCAACGCGATCGTCCTGAGCCTGGTGCGGGCCGCGGGGGCCGACGAGGTGGTCAAGGTCAAGTCCATGGCGACCGCCGAGATCGGGCTGAACGAAGCCCTCGAGGAAGGGGGCGTGACTGCGATCGAGACCGACCTGGCCGAACTGATCGTGCAGCTCGGCAACGACCGCCCCTCCCACATCCTCGTTCCGGCCATTCACCGCAACCGCGCCGAAGTCCGCGAGATCTTCCGGGACCATATGCCGGGTGCGCCCGCAGACCTGTCCTCGGAACCGAAAGCGTTGGCCGAGGCGGCGCGGCGTCACCTGCGCGCGAAGTTCCTGTCCGCGAAGGTCGCGGTCTCCGGGGCGAACTTCGCTGTCGCCGACACTGGTTCGATCATGGTGGTCGAGTCCGAGGGAAACGGCCGCATGTGTCTGACGTTGCCGCAGACCCTGATCACCGTGATGGGGATCGAGAAACTGGTTCCCACCAGCCGGGATCTGGAGGTGTTTTTGCAGTTGCTGCCGCGCTCGTCGACCGCGGAACGGATGAACCCGTACACCTCGATGTGGACCGGTGTCACCCCCGGTGACGGCCCACAGGAATTTCACCTGGTTCTCCTCGACAACGGCCGGACCGCCACCCTCGCCGACCCGGTCGGGCGCCAAGCGCTGCGGTGCATCCGGTGCTCGGCGTGCTTGAATGTGTGCCCGGTCTACGAGCGCACCGGCGGCCAGTCCTACGGATCGGTGTACCCCGGACCCATCGGCGCGATCTTGACCCCGCAACTGGTCGACGACCCCCACGACAAGCAAGCCGCCTCACTACCATTCGCATCATCGTTGTGCGGAGCCTGCTTCGAAGTGTGCCCCGTGCGCATCGACATCCCCGAGGTCCTCACCCACCTGCGGGCCCGCGCGGTGGCGGACAAGAGCAAAGCATCCCCGGAAGCGCTGGCGATGAGCGCGATGGCGACGGTGTTCGCCGATCCGCGCAAGTACGCGCTCGCCCAGCGGGCAGGGGCCGCGGCCGCCAAGCTCGCCCCGTCCGGGACGGTGTCCCGACTGCCGTTTCCCGGTTCGCGGTGGACGGCGACCCGGGACATGCCGATGCCATCGTCCGAGTCGTTCCGAGCTTGGTGGAAAAAGAACCGGAAGGACCACCCCGATGAGTGACGCCCGGACTGCAATCCTCAGTCGGATCCAAGATGCGCTCAGCGATCGGCCGAAGGCCGGCGTGATCCCGCGTGACTATGACCTGCTCCGCGAGTATCCAGACCTGCTCGAGTTGACGCAGGAACGGATCGCCGACTACAAAGCAAACGTGCGGCGCGTCACTGCGGCGCACCTACGCACGGCGATCGCAGCGGCACTGACCCGCCGCAATGTCGCCCGGGTGATCGCACCGCCCGGGCTGCCCACCGCGTGGCGGAGCCCGGAAGTGACGTGGCTCGACGACGCGCCGCTGACGCTCGACGAACTCGACGGCGCTGATGGGGTGGTGACCGGATGCGCCGTCACAATCGCCGAAACCGGAACCATCGTCCTCGACGCGGGTGCGGCCCAGGGGCGGAGGGCGCTGACTCTCGTCCCCGACTACCACCTATGCGTGATCGAGTCGCACCAGGTGGTCGCGACCGTTCCCGAGGCCCTGACCCGCCTCGACACCACCCGGCCCCTGACGTTCATCTCCGGTCCATCCGCGACCAGCGACATCGAACTCGATCGGGTTGAAGGCGTGCACGGTCCCCGAACCCTCGACGTGTTGCTCGTCGAACCGTAAGCCCCTGCACCCCCGAGCGTCGTGGATTGTGGATCCAGAATCACTCTTTCAGCGGTATAGTGAGCAGCAAGGACCACCAGCCGGTACCGGCGATGGGCTGGCTACGGCCGTCGTCGGAGTGTCGAATCGTCATCGCCGCCCGCGATCACTGACACAGCGGAGGGGCAACCATGTCAGAGCAAGTCGCCGAAGGCACTGGTCCGATCGGTTTCGACTTCGGGGAGTCGGTACTCGGCGAGTTGCCCCCTCGCGACACCACCGCCCTAGTCCGCGGCGTACGCGACCGGCTCCGCCTTGCCATCGCGCTGGGCGAGATCCCTTCGGGTTCCCGGCTCAACCAAGTGCAACTGGCCAAGCAACTCGGCGTGAGTCGCATGCCGATCCGCACCGCGACCGCCGAACTCGTGGCCGAGGGCCTACTCGAACTGGTACCCGGCGGCGGGGTCGCGGTGCGCCGGTTCACCGAACGCGACCTGCGCGACGTATTCGAGGTGCGCAGTGCTCTGGAGTCGCGCGCGGTCCGACACGTCGCCGAGCACCAGCCCCTCTGGGGCCTGGCCAACATCGACAAGGTTGTTCAGACACATAAATCTCTGGTCCCGACGTACGGGCCGGCGCAACTTCTCGCCGCCGACCGCGAGTTCCACATGTCGATTCTCGACGCCACCGAGAATTCGTTCTTCCGACGGTCGATCATGCCGGTCTGGTCGACCGTCGAGCGAGCCATGGTCCAAGTCCTGCACCTCAAGGAGGTCTTCACCACTGCGTGGGACGAGCACGAGCAGATCGCGCAGGCGATGCGCGCCGGTGACCCGGAGCTGGCCGAGACCAGATTACGCCAGCACCTAGAGCATGCCGCGTCGGAATTGGCCAAGGTCATGCCCGCCGAGGACGCGGTCACTCCTACTGCCGAGGATTGATCGCGCTCACAGCCGATATGCGGTCTCGACACCGGCCATCTCGTCGAGGAAAGCCCCGGAAACGGGGGACCATGCCGACAACCACCGTCCCTCGTCCAGGTCGCGGCGCAGCTCGGCCACCAGCGCTGAGATACCCGGACCGCCGTCGGGAAGGAACCGGACCATTCCCAAGGGCATGCACGTGGCGGCGATCGCAGTAAGCAGTTCCTTGGCTGCAGAGCCGCGGCCGGCGCGCACCAGAGCGGCCAGGTACAGCCGTTGCGCCTGCAGCAACGCACGCGGCCGGTTTTGTTTCTCGAGATCGTGGACCCAGCGCTGAGCCCATTGGCAGGCCGTATCGACCTGCTGTGCACTGGAGGTCGGCCTGAGCTGGGTCCGGGTAAGGGTAGCTTCCCTGATCTGCGCGGCAATCGCCTCCATCCCGTGCAGTGCAGGGCGCGGCCACCTCGGCGCTGGGACGGAGACCGGTGCGACGGACAGACCCAGACGTAGCAGTTCATGCTCCACGGCAGCCTGTAATCGAGGTAGACCCATCAAGCGGGCGATCCGGGCGCCGTCCTGCAGCCGACGCAACGCCTCGTCCCGGTCACCTCGGAGGGCTTTGATCAGTGCTCCGGTCACGTACCGTGCGAGCTTGAAGTCGACGATGCCGGCCTCGGCGCCCAGGTGGTATCCCTCATCGAGGAGTCGCTCGGCCTGGGCAAGGTTGTCACGCTCGTACAGGACTTGACCGAGCAGGCTTCCGGCGAGGCGGGCCGGGTGCGAATGGACGCCGCCGGCTCGGCGGGCGACGTGGAGTGCTTGCCGGAAGTTGTCCTCTGCGCCGTCGAGGTCGAGCTCCTCATGGTCGGCCAGTCCGAGACAGCACAACCCGTGCACCACGTTGTACGGGCCTCGATTGCGTTGGTGGTAGGGCTCAGCCCAGCGCTGGAACCGACGCGCGGCATCGAGATCGAAGTGGTAGATAGCTCCGAACGTCGCGACATTCGCTGCGACGGAGGCGACCCAGGGGCGCAAAGTGTCCGGTCGGGCCTGGCAGACCGCGACGAGTTCGTCGAGGCCCTCGATGCGGTCGGCGCGGATCTCGGCTACGCCCCGCACCACGACTACTTCCGTTCGAACGTCGGCGATCTGGGACTCTGTGAGCGACGAGTGGGTCAACGCTGCTTCGGCGTGTTCGAGTGCGCGCACCATCGCGTCCGGGCGGTGAAGCAGACTGTTCGCCCACGCCAGGGCGAGTTGAAGGCGTGGCCGTGCGTCGAGCATCTGCGGCGGGAGCTTTTCGACCAGCCCCTGCAGGGTGGAGATCTGCGAATCCTCGAGCAGGTGGACGCCGTCGACTTCGACGAGCTCCGCTGCGGACTCCGGGTCTCGGGCGGCGAGGAAATGATTGACGGCCTCGTTGAGGTATTGGTGGTCGCCGAACCACCGCGCCGCAGCGGCATGCAATTGCATGACTCGTCCGGGATGATCGCGCTCGAGGCGCTGCTGCAGGAACTCGGCGAACAGGTGGTGGTAGCGAAACCATCGCCCGTCGTCGTCGAGGCGGCGCAGGAAGAGGTCGGACCGCTCGATTTCCTCGAGCATCACCTGTGCGTGACCGCGCTCCGTCTGTGCCAACTCTGCGGCCAGCTCTCCGCTGATTCGTGCTGCGACGGAGGTGGCCAGCATGAACTCGAGTAGGTCGGGTCGGAGGGTGTCGAGGACGTTTTGGGCGAGGTATTCGTCGATGGTGTGATGCCTGCCGGATAGGTGGTCGATCAGTTCGGCAGGGTCGTCGCTGTTGCGCAGAGACAGCGTGGCGAGTTGGAGCGCGGCCACCCAGCCTTCGGTGACATTGGTGAGGTGGCTGACCGCGATGGCGTCCAGCGCGAGTCTGTTCACGTCGAGCAGGAGGGTGCGCGCTTCATCCTCGTCGAATCGCAACGCTGTCGCATCGATCTCGATCAATTCGTCGCGAACTCGCATGCGGCTGGTGGGAATGCCGGATTGCGTTCTACTGGTGATGACTGTCTGCAGATGATGGCAGCCGTTGTCGAGGAGAAATTCCATCGCCCCGAGCGTGGCCGGATCGGTGATTCGGTGCCAGTCGTCGATGATGAGCACCAGCGGTTCGCCTCGTGCATGGATCTGGTTGAGCAGCTCCGCCAGGACGTACTGTTCGGCGTCGGCGCCGTGTTCCTCGAGTGTCTCGCCCAGTTCACCGGCCAGGTCGGGGCGAGTCCTGCGGATCGCCTCGATGACGTGTGCCAGCAACCACACGACGTTGTTGTCGTCGTGATCGACGGTGAGCCAGGCGACGGCAGTTCCGCTCTCGGTCAGGGCGTCACCCCATTGCGCGGCGACCGTGCTCTTGCCGAATCCTGCTGGGCCGTGGATCACGGTGAGGAGACGTCGCCGGTCGGTGCGTAGCATGCCGATCAGCCTGGATCGCTCGACCAGGGGACGCACCGCATGCGGTGGTCGGAAGCGGGTTGCCGGTGCGGGCGGTGGCGTAGGCATGGTGATCGCTCGCCGATATGGCTTCCGCGGGGAGACCGGGGGCTCCGCGTCTGCCGGATCATGGGCGAAGTGTGTATCGGGATCGATCGCCAGTGCCAGGTCGTCGGCAGGTAGTCCGTGACGGTGCTGAGCTTGGCGGAGGAGTTCGCCAAACGCTGCGGCGGAGTCCGGTCGCATCGCCGCGTCGCTGGCCATCGCGTGTTCGATGCCGTCGCAGACGTCGTCGGGAATGTCCGAGCCGCGCAGGTCCGGGACGGGTTCGGTGGTGATTCGCACGAACTGGGCGACTATCTGTTCGCCCTCGTGTCGTTCGAAGGCGGCGTGGCCGGTCAGCGCACAGAACAACGTGGCGCCGAGTCCGTAGACATCGGATGCGGGTGTCGGTGGGGCACCGTGGAGAACTTCCGGTGCGGTGTATGCGGGGGAGCCGGTGATCACCCCGGTGGTGGTTTCGAAACCTCCGGTGATTCGTGCGATTCCGAAATCGGTCAGCTGGGGATCGCCGTACTCGGTGAGCAGGATGTTCCCCGGTTTCACGTCGCGATGCAGCGTGCCGGCGCGGTGCGCTGTTTCGAGCGCACTGGCCATCTTTACCCCGAGCCGAAGGGCTTCGGCCCAGGAAAGTGGCTGGTCGCGGATCCGGGAGTCGAGGGATCCTCGTGGGTGGTATTGCATCACGATGTACGGGTATCCGCTGTCGAGGGCGCCGACCTGAAAGACGTTCACAATGTGTGGGTGCCCGGACAGGCGTCCCATCGCTTGCTGTTCACGCAGGAAGCGGTGGCGGTTGTCCGAGTCCAGTCCGGCGGTCAGCACCTTGACTGCGACAGTGCGGTCGAGCGCAGGCTGGTCGCATCGGAAGACGGTGCCGAAACCGCCACTGCCGATTGGCTGCGCACCGTGGAGGCCGACGGCCCGCAGTTCGTCCGCGAGCGCGCCCGTCAGGTCACGCTCGGTGGCGCGGGAATCGTAGTCGGCCATGGTCCGCCCCACACTCGGGTTGGGGCGCCCGTATCAGCGCGTACATGCACTCACCTCTTTGCTGTCACCCTCGAGGATATCTCCGGTCCTGGTTCGGTCGGCGGGCACGGCACATGCGGACCGTGGTCGACCCGAGACGTCCCGGCCAGTATGAGGGTCTAGGGCCGTTCGTTCCGCCGGCGCAGACGAGACCGTTCGATGGCGGAGGTTCCACCCCAGATTCCGAACGATTCCCCGATCCTCAGCGCATGGTCGCGGCATTCGGACCGCACCAGGCACTGCGCGCAGATGGCGCGCGCACTCTGCTCGCGGCGGATCCGTGCCCCGGTTGATTCATCGCCGGTGCCGAAAAAGGTTTCCCAGCCCAGATATCGACAGTTAGCATTTAGCTGCCAGTCCCACAGGTGCGTGTACGCGCGGAGCGAGCCGCGGCTCAGCCCACCACTCGCTTGGCCGTCCTGGGCATCTTGCGCCATGAGATCGAGACCTACCCGGACGGGGTGGGCGCGGCCGCGTGCAGGGCCGCGTGGGTGCGCCGCGCGGTGAGATACCCATCCGCATTCGCTCGGATGCTGTCGACTTCCGCATCGGTGAGTTCGCGCCGCACCTTGGCCGGAACGCCGGCCACCAGGGACCGCGGCGGTACGACCATGTTCTCGGTAATCAGTGCGCCGGCTGCGACCAGGCTGTCGCGGCCGATATAGGCGTCGTTCATGACCGTCGCCCCCATGCCGACGAGGACGTTGTCGCCGACGGTGCAACCGTGGAGCGTTGCGTTGTGGCCGACAGAGACGCCGGAACCGATCGTGGCCGGGCTGCCGGGGTCGGCATGCACCACACAACCGTCCTGAATGTTGGTGCGGTCACCGATGGAGATCGAGGTGGTGTCCGCGCGGATCACGGCGTTGTACCAGATGCCTACTTCGGATCCGATGGTGGCGGCGCCGATCACCATGGCGGACGGTGCGATCCAGGAATGCTCACCAATTGAGGGAACGACGGAGTCGAGAGCAAGAATCATGGGTTCATTGGTCTTTCAGTCGTAGGGTCCGGGGCGGTGTCAAACACTGCAGACGGGTACAGGATGTGCTGAGGGTCGAGAGCCAGCTTGACCGCGAGGTGGACAGCGAATGCCGTCCCGTCCAATTCGGCGGCCAGCCACTGCTTCTTGAGCCGACCGACACCGTGTTCGCCGGTGACCGTGCCGCCGAGCTCGAGCGCACAGCGCGTGATGTCGTTGAACGCCGCAAGCGCGGCACCGCGGCTTGCCGAGTCGCGTTCGTCGTAGATGATGGTCGGGTGCAGGTTGCCTCGCCAGCATGCCCGAACACCCCGATGGTCAGCGCGTGGCGTTCAGCGATCAGCTCGATCGACTCGATCAGTGTGGTGACTTTTGTCAGTGGGACACAGACGTCGTCGAGTAGCCAATCACCAAGCTGTTCCAGAGCGGGTAAAGCAAGGCGTCGGGCTTCGAGCAACATCGCCCCTTCATCAGGATTGTCACTGATCGCGGTTTCGCCGGCACCGTGATCGAGGCACAGTTGTTCGATCCGGAGAAGGGCGTGCGCGGCGTCGGGGTCATCGCACTGGAGCAGCAGCAGGGCCCGGACGTCGTCACCGAGACCCATTCGCGCCATCGCGTCGACCGCGCGCACGGTTGTGTGATCGAGAATTTCCAGCATCGATGGTGTCGGGCCGGCTTCGATGCTGGCCGTCACGGCGCGGCCGGCACCGGTTACGTGTGCAAACGATGCGACCAGGGTGTGGGCTGGATGTGGCATCGAGGTAAGTCGCATGGTGGCTTCGGTGATGATGCCGAGAGTGCCTTCCGAACCGACGAACAGCCGGGTCAGGTCGTAACCGGCGACTCCCTTGACGGTGCGATGCCCTGTGCGCAGTACTCGTCCGTCGGCGAGAACCACCTCCAGTGCGAGGACGAAGTCGCCTGTGACACCGTATTTTACGCAACACATTCCGCCGGCATTGGTGGCGATGTTGCCGCCCACGGTGCTGAAGTCCACGCTGCCGGGGTCCGGTGCGATCCGCAACACCTGGGCGGAGCGGATCGCCGCATCGGCAGGTTGCCCGAGAACTCGGAAGACGGTGACAACGAGCTGTAGCGCGGAGACCTCCCACCCGATGTCGTGGAAGTACCGGGCACCAGCACGGCGGGTGGCCTCCTCGCGACTGAGTAGATCCCGGACCGCGGCGGCGCGGGCGCTACGCAGCTCCCGCGCTGCAAGGTGTGGGGCGTAGAGGTGGGCGCCGACGTCGGTTGCGGTGGCCTCGATCTGCCTGATCTCATCGGCCGTGAGAGAACCGTTCGCGTCGATCATCAGGAGCAAACCCAGCAGGTGCCCGCGATGCCGGGTCGGTGCACACGGCCGTGCCACCATGCCGAGATCGGGCTGAGGTGGGATGACCGCGGGTCTCGTCCACTTCGACACACCCTGACTCAGGACGTGCCGTGTGGCGTGTAGTCCCACATCGCGTTGAAGCACCGCCCGGATGCGTTGTGCGTCCTCGTCGCCGTAATGCCTGCTGGCGCAGAGAAACTGGACTTCGGCGTCGTCGACGACTACGGCACGGCACAGGACTTCGGCCAGATCATCGATCAGGCGTTGCAGTGCGGCGTCGGTCATGTTCGTCCTTCCGCGCGCTCAGGGTCGGGGATCGTGATTCTGTGACGACCGGGCGTCGGATCGGTGCGTGAACCTTGGGTGCCCGCGGTGCCGATGCGCTCGCACCTGAATGTCGGCGTGGCGACCATCAGCCGACGACTGAGTTGCAAGTGGCGCTCGCGTGCTGCATTCACACGAACCGATGTGAAACCTCAACGGACAAGTGGGGATCGCCGATCGCTACCGAGGTGCCGACCGATCGCGGATAGTGCGGCATGCTGTCACAGGTCGAGCACGAGTCTGCTGCACTTGGCACGCGAGCAGCACAACATCATCACTTCGTTGGACTGCTTCTCCTGCTCGGTGAGGTAGGAGTCACGGTGGTCGGGTGTGCCGTCTAGGACCACGGTCTCGCAGGTACCGCACGTCCCTTCACGGCATGAGGTGGGTACGTGCACACCCGCCGTCTCGAGAGCATCGACGATGGACTCGTCTGCGCCGACGGAAACGACGATGCCGGTCTCCTCGAGTTCGACCTCGAAGGAGGTGTTCTCGCCGTCCAGTGCGCCAGCCTTCGGTCGGAAACGCTCCAGATGCAGTGATCCCGCGGGCCAGCTCTGGCATCGTTCCTCGACTGCGTCGAGGAGTACTCCGGGACCGCAGCAGTAAACGCCTACATTCTCCCGGGGGGTCCCGAGAAGTGTTTCGAGGTCGATGATGCCGCAGCTGTCCTGTGGCCAGAAGGTCACCTTGCTGCCGTGAACGGCGAGGACGTCGGCGAAGGCCATCGACGATTCTGCCCGTCCGCCGTACACGAGCCGCCACGGCACCCCGTTCGCCTCACACCTCGCGATCATCGGCAGGATGGGAGTGATGCCGATACCGCCGGCGATGAAGAGGTACTCGGTCTCCTCGACGAGATGGAAGTTGTTGCGCGGGCCGCGGACTCTGATGCGGTCTCCGACAGCGAGCCGCTCGTGGACCCACTCCGAACCGCCGCGGCTCTCGGGTTCCCGCAAGACCGCGACACGCCAGGTGCTGTTGTCGTCGGGGTCACCGCACAGCGAGTACTGCCGTTCGAGGTCGGGGGAGAGGAGCAGATCGATGTGCGCCCCGGGCTCCCACTGCGGCATCTTGTCCCCGTCGGCGGACGCCAGTTCGAGGGATCGGACTCCGTGTGCTTCGTTGGTGATGTTGACGATGATCGCCTCGAGCTCGGTGACGTCACCGTCATGTGCGTGTTTATTCACTGGTGCCATCCGTAGAAGAGAATCGACTTGGGCAATGACTGACCACATGGGGTGGGTATGGTCGCCGACGGCAACGAAGTCCGGGGCGACCGACCCCCGCGGCCGGGTCGGTGAGGAAACGGTGGAGCGGTCACCGACCCGGCGCCAGGGCGAATGTGCGACGCTTACGCCTGCGGGGCAGGAGAGGTATCAGCGCACGGCGCTGTCGGGGCCTTCTTGCGCTGAGTGCCGGCGCGCCGGCGGCTGGTGTCGACGACCACGACGTCGCCTTCGATCGATACCGCGTATCCCTCCATTACGTGCGGCCCCTGCTGCAGACCGCCGTCAGGATCGACCACGTCCTCGGGAGCGCCGGGGACGACCTCCACCTCGTACTTGCGGACCTTGGTGTTGCGCGGGTCGTACCAGGACTGTCCTGTGCGGATGTCGAACTCCCACTGGTGCCACGGGCACCGCAGGGACTTTCCGCGCTGGTAGTCGATGCGTTGGTCGGGACCTTCCGCGGCCGAGACACCGAAGATGGTGCCGTGTTCACACAATGCGGCACCGGCGTGCGGGCACTGGTTCAGCAGCGCGAAGTACTCGCCGTCGAGATTGAACACCCCGATCGAGCGGCCTTCCAGTTCGATGATCTTTCGCTGGCCCGGCTCGATCTCGGTCGCGTTGGCCACTATGTACTTCGTCATTACCCTGTCACCTCGAGTCCGAAGAACTTCTGGCCGTTCTTGCGGAGAATCTTGTCCCGCAGCTCCTTGGGGAAGCTCGGGGGGAAAACCGTTTCGGGCGAGTCGAAATCGAAGTGCGGGTAGTCGGACGCGTAGAGGACGTTGTCCGCGCAGAACTCTTCGATCATCTCGGCCAAGTGTGCCGGGTTGTCCGGCTCGTCGATCGGCTGGGTGGACGCCCAGATGTGGTCCTGGATGTACTCGGACGGCTTGCGCTGAAGATCGGCGACCTCGCTGCGCAGTGTCTTCCAGTGGTACTCGAGTCGCTGGAGCACCGACGCGAAGTGGACGACGTTGCCTTCGACGAACATGATCTTCAGCTCCGGGAACCGGTCGAAGGTACCCGTCAGGATCAGACTCAGGATCTGGGACTGGAAGCTCTGCACGTGCCCGACGTGGTACTCGGTGTGGTACGACGTCCAGCCGGTACCGGTGTTGGCGTGCCCGCCGCCGGTGGACAGGTGGAACTGGAACGGCAGTCCTGCCTCGATCGCGGCCTCGTACAGCGGCCAGTAGCGGCGGCTACCGAGCGGTTCGAGGGTCTTGCTCAGGCCCAGGATGGAGATCACTCCGGGGTCGGAACCGACCCGCTTGATCTCCCGGATCGCGAGATCCGGGCAATCGAGCGTAACCGGCATTGAGGCGCGCAGACGCGGTTCTGGATACACCAGATGCTCGAGCTGCCAGTCGTTGATCGCGCTGCACAGGGCGGCACCGAGCTCGGGGTTCAGTGCCTGTGAGGCCGGGTTGAGGGTCTGCCCGCCGGGAGCCAGGCACTGCAGGACACCGAGCTGGACGTCGTGGAGGTCCAGCAACTGCTTCTGGATGAGTCCGAGGTCCGATCCCGGGTAACCCGAGTCCGGCCAGGCGTCGGCACGCATCGCGCCGCCGTACATCTGCGGGTACTCGCCGATGAACTGGAGACCGTTGGTGGTGCGCACCCCGTATTCACGGATGTGGTCACGCCACTTCTTGGGCAGGTAACCGTTGATCAGGCCGTCCCGCGGTACGGGGTGGATGTCGACATCGATCACTCCGGTGTCGACCACGGGAGCGCTCAAAGTGCCAGGGGTAGCAGCGTGTTCGATGGTGGTCATAACCTATTCCGCCTTTCCCGAGGTGGTGGGGACTACGAGGTTGTAGAGGTCTGCGGCGTTGTGCCGGTAGATGCGGTCGAGCAGCGTGGTGTCGGTGGTTCCGGTTTCGATGTCACGCGGCCCGGAGTGGTGGTTGTGTGGATAGTCGCTCGAATAGACGAGCATCTGGTCCGAGCCCATCCGATCGACGATGCTGTCGAGGCGGCCGGGTTCTTCGGCACCGTCGGAGGGGGCGGTGGTGAAGCGGACGTGCTCTCGGATCAGTTCAGACGGGAGACGGTCCACCCAGGGCAGGTCCGGGCGGTAGCTCTTCCACAGCTTGTCGAACTTCCACAGGAACGGCGGCAGCCAGTTGAAGCCAACCTCGGTCACGACGATCTTCGTGGCCGGAAACTTCTGCAGGATGCCCTCGGACACGATTGAGCAGAGCTGCGCTTCGAGGTTGGCCTGCTGGCCGACGTACCACTCGAGGTAGGACGTCGGCCACCCAACTGACGTCGGTGCCTGCCGGAAGACACCGCCGATGTGGATCGCGACGGGCAGGCCGGCCTTCTCCGCGGCCTCCCAGATCGGCCAGTTGCTTTCGCGGCCGAGCAGAATCTCAGACTGCCCGAGCACCAGCACCTGGACGAACCGGTCGTCCTGAGCCGCCCAGTATGCGATTTCGTCAGCGGCGGCCCGCGGCGTTCCCATCGGCACGACGATCGAGGCGCGCAGCCGCGGATCGTGGTCGAGCCATTCGCGGGCGATCCAGGTGTTCAGTGCCCGCGCATGGGCTGCTTCGCGGCGTGGCTGATGAATCTGCTGCACGGCGTACAGGCAGTTCAATATCGCGAAATCCGTGAAGCCATCCGAAAATACGTCGTTGACCAGTCCCTCGACGTGGGTCGCCGCACGTCCTTCCTTGTCGAGTGTGGCGCCGGGCCGCTGTGCGATGGCGGAACCACGCGGGTGGTAGTTGGGCTCGTACGACGGGGACAGTGCCGCGACGAGCTGGTCGCCCCAGTACTCATCCAAGTACGGGAGCAGGGAAGTTGATGAGGGGAGAATGGGGTGCACGTCGCAATCCACCACTGCTGGTCGGACGGACTGCGTCACCGCGTTGGCATTCTCGGCTACAACATTTGCAACCATGGTTTTGACGCCACCTAACCTTTCCGATGACTCGCGAAGGACGCGAGCGTGAACATGCCCGGCTTCAGGGCTGGATGTGAGCCGGAGTCGTGGGCTCGTGAAAGGCAGGGCTGTCTTTCACGGCCGTAGTGCGTCGGCACGAAAGGGTGAGTCTTCCGCCACCGCTTGGGTTTCCGGGATTCGTATCTACGTCTACGTCGAGTCGGCTACCGTGCCCTCTCGGGGCCGAGCTTCCTGTTCACCGGGCGCACCGTGTGGTGTGCTCATTGACGTCCTCCCGGCTGATTGTTAGCCTGATCACTCCGTGGATCCAGGGTCCAGGATACACACAACACCAAACTTTGGACAAGACGCGGGGGCGACCGCGCCGAGGACGAAGACACATTGGGCGTCAGCCCTGAGGAGTTGATCTTTCGTGCCAGAACTCGACCAAAAGTCGGTAGCAGAACCGATAACCTCGCCCGTAATGGCGCCGTCGCGCTCATCCAAAAAGAGCCTGCGTCGCGTCGCCGCGGCCAGCTCGATCGGAACCACGATCGAGTACTACGACTTCTTCATCTACGGGACGGCCTCCGCGCTGGTATTCCCGACCATGTTCTTCCCGGGCGCGGATCCGGCCATCGGAACCATCGCTGCCTTCGCGACCTTCGCCGTTGCGTTCTTCGCCCGACCTGTCGGGGCCATCCTCTTCGGGCACTACGGAGACAAGATCGGACGTAAGCGCACCCTGGTCTGGACGCTGCTCATCATGGGCTTCGCCACCGTCGGTATCGGTTTCATGCCCGGCTACGATGTCGGCGTCTTCGGATTCTTCGAGGATGGAATCGGAATCTGGGCGCCCGCGATCCTGGTGGCAATGCGCTTCCTGCAAGGCTTCGCCGTCGGCGGCGAATGGGCCGGCGCAACGCTGCTCACCGCCGAGTACGCGCCGGAGGGTAAACGCGGGAAGATGGCAATGTACCCCCAACTCGGGCCGGCGTTCGCCTTCTTCCTCGCCAGCGGAACCTTCTTCATCGCCTCGATCACCATCGGCGCCACCAGCACGACCTTCCTCACCTACGGCTGGCGGATCCCGTTCATCGCCTCGATCCTGCTCATCGGCGTCGGTATGTGGGTGCGCTTGGCGGTCGAGGAAACTCCGGTGTTCAAGGATCAGCAGAGAAAGCAGGCTCTTTCCGCAGGTCCCCAGAAGCTGCCGTTCGTGGAGGTCATCCGGCTCCAGTGGAGGGAGATCCTCATCGCCGCGGGCGCCATGGCGACCCTCTTCTCGCTCTTCTACATGGGTACCGCATTCCTGACCAGCTACGGAACCGGCCACCTGGGCTTCAGCCGCACGATGATCCTCGGGATGGGAATGGTCGCGGCCGTGGTATTCGGGCTCGCCACCGCTGCAGCGGCGATCCTGTCGGACCGGATCGGCCGACGCAAGATCATCCTGGCAGCGGTGGCGGTCGCGGTGCCGTGGACGTTGCTGCTCTTCCCGCTGCTCGACACGGGCTCGCCGGTGGCGTTTCTCATCGGAGTCACCGGCACGCTGGTTCTCTACGGCGTCGCGTACGGCCCGACCGGGGCTCTGTTGCCGGAGATGTTCCGGGCGCGGTTCCGTTACACCGGGGCCGGACTGAGTTACAACCTCGCGGGCATCCTCGGTGGAGCTATTCCGCCGCTACTTGCAGCGCAGATCGTCTCCACCCACGCGAGTATCTGGGTGGGTGTGATGCTCGCCGTGTTGTCGGCGATCTCCGTGGCGTGTGCCCTCGCCATCTCCGAAACCAAGGACCGCGACATTGAGGCAGGGCTCGTTTCGGGAGAGTGACGAGCGGCTCGGCTCCGGCCTTCAGATTTGACGCCTGAACATCGATACGAAGGTCCGGAGCGTGCGCTCCGGACCTTCGTTCTGAGGTCAGTGGAGCCTCGACGTGCAAGCTGTCACGTCCCGTTTGGAGCCCGCCCGGCGCAGACCTCGGATTGACGACCTCGAATCGTATTGTTACGGTAATCACTGAATGGATCCAGGATTCATCCCCTTGTTTATGCTGCAGGCAGCGAGCTGTTCTCACGAACCTTCGCACGTCTGCGCGTCCGCCAGATGGGGATCGGGACTGCAACGCTGTACACCGATCCCAATCGCCACGTCGTGTGTCTGCGACGAACACGCCATCGTTGGCGCCGTTACGGATGGCGACAAAACACGGGCACACAACGGAATCCAGAAACACCTCGACTCCACCAGGTACGCATTCTTGCGCGCTTGACGACGAAGCGGGAATTCTCACCGGCAGCTTGAATACGCCGCACTCTCCGCTCCAAGCGCCTGCGCTGCCGCCCTCCGTTCGCCCGCGGAGGGCGGCTCCCTGTTCCGGTCCGCCCGGAGAACGCGAATGGCACGAGATCAACGACCGAGAAGGAAGGTCCATGAGCATCACCTACACACCCCCGGGACGGCGCCACCGAGTCGTCGTCATTGGATCCGGTTTCGGTGGTTTGTTCGCCACGAAGGCGCTGCGGCGGGCGGATGTCGACGTCACCGTAATCGACCGCACTACGCATCACCTCTTCCAGCCCTTGCTCTATCAGGTAGCTACCGGCATTCTCTCGGAAGGTGAGATCGCTCCCTCCACACGTATGATCCTGAGACAGCACACCAACACCGCTGTCCGGTTGGGGGAAGTCACCCGAATCGACCTGAACGGTCGCACCGTCACCTCCACGGATCACGGAAAGACGACGGTCACCGGCTACGACAGCCTCATCGTGTCTGCCGGCGCGCAACAGTCGTATTTCGGCAACGATCACTTCGCCGAGCACGCGCCAGGGATGAAGACCATCGACGACGCCCTCGAGCTGCGGGGCAGGATTCTGGGTGCATTTGAATCCGCCGAATCGACAACCGACCCTGCCGAACGGGAAAGACTCCTCACCTTCGTCGTCATCGGCGCTGGTCCCACGGGGGTCGAAATGGCAGGACAGATCGCCGAACTGGCTCACCGTACCCTCGTAGGCGCTTTCCGCAACATTGATACTCGCGACAGCCGGATCATCCTGCTCGACGCCGCGCTCTCCGTTTTAAGTCCTTTCGGAGCGAATCTCGGTGACAGGGCAACCCGAACGCTCGCCAAGATCGGTGTAGACGTGCAGCTCGGGGCCGCGGTGACTGGAGTCGATCGGCACGGCCTCACCGTTCGTCAAGTAGATGGAACCGAACGGAGAATCAACGCAGTCTGCAAGGTCTGGTCCGCTGGCGTCGCAGCGAGCCCACTTGCCCGACAACTCGCCGCTCAAACCGGCGCCGCTCTCGACGGAGCGGGCCGAATCAACGTTAATGAAGACTATTCCCTTCCAGGTCACCGCGACGTCTTCGTCATCGGCGACATGGCCGCCCGCGACGGCCTCCCCGGTGTTGCCCAGGTCGCCATCCAGGGCGGACGGTACGTCGCACGCCAGATCAAGGCCGATGTGACAGCCGCCGCGACGAGCAGTCCGCACCCGGCACGACCGCCGTTCGTCTACAAGGAAAAGGGATCAATGGCAACGATCTCCCGCTTTCACGCTGTCGCCAAAATAGGGCCACTGCAATTGTCCGGCTTGATCGCATGGACCCTATGGCTGGCTGTTCACGTGGCGTACATTGTGGGGTTCCGTAGCCGGCTGATGACCCTGCTGTCGTGGACGTGGACCTTCCTAGGCTCCTGGCGTGGGCAGCTGACCATTACTCAGCAGCAGGTGGCCGCCCGAAACGCTATCGGGAGACTTCATCGGATCCGTCGCGAGGAAACGACGACATCTGAGGTAGTCACTCGTGCAAGCTAGTACGAATCGTACGTCGAGGGCGAGCCGATTCGTCGCCTTCGTATTGAAGTGGCAGTGTTGGCAGTGCTGGATCGTGGATGCTGATCCCATCACCTAGCCCCGGATGGCATCCGTGTCACTCATGATTCGCGGGATTGGTGCTGTAAAAAACCTTCACGCAACGTCTCCGCCGGATTACTGCAATCAACGCCGTCCACGTGGCCTACGGGCATTCGTCGCTTGGACGCGCCGAGATCATCCAACAGCTGATCAACGATGCCCCTCGTCATGAGCAATCCACGCGAGGACGCCGGACACCGCCGCACCGCCAGGCGAGGGGCGGAGCAGCTAGCCGACAACCCCGTTCAGTTAGGGCTTGCAGCTAGCCGCTCGTCACGGGATCTCCCCCGTGAGGCTTGACGACCTCGACAGGCGCCGGGGTCACACGCGGGCGGCGTTCAGTCGTCGTGATGATGGTGACGCCGGTGCAGCGGCGCGTAGTACCGGCCCCGCGTGAAGATCATCGTAGGAATGTAGAGGATCGGTCCGACGACCATGGCGATGAATGAGGCGTAGTAGGTGGGATACAGACCGAACACCCCCGCACCGCCGACCACGATTCCGGCCGTCATCGCGAGGATCCCGGCGGGATTCCAGTCGCGTACGGAACCCTCACGATATTCAATGCTTTCGCTCGGTGCCAGACGAAGCCACTTGCGGCACACGAAGTAGTCGGCGAGAACAATGAAGATCCAGGTGTTTGTCATGATTCCGGTGACCGCGAGGAACTTGTCGGTGTACTGCAGGACGTTGAGCGGGTATACCCCGATACCGACGACGATCAGGGTGACCATCCACCACTGTCGACCGATTCGTCTGGTGGTCAACGCATCTGCGGCGTTCGACAGCGCCAATGAACCGGAGTAGAGGTTCATGACGTTGATCCGTACCTGGGTGACGACGGCGAAGATGACGCCGAGCAAACCCATGATCACCGCGAAGTACAGGCCCGGGTCGGTTGCCGCGAGTTCGGCGTTGACGTCGGAGCCTTCGAAGTGCCGGAGCATGGTGAAGCCGAAGAACGCTCCGATCAGTACGACCACTGCGCACATCGACAGTTCGGCAAACATCAACCCGGCCGTGCCCCGGTAGCCGACCGTGGTCTTGACGAACCGGCCGTAGTCGGTGGCGATCAGCCCCCGGAAGACGATCTGGCCGTTGACCAGCCTCATCGCCTGCCACATCGCGGCCGCACCGACCGCGCCGGTGACCTCCCACTCGCCTGGGCCGACCAGTACATAGCCCTGAGCAAGCATGTACATGCCGATTACATGCCGATCACGAACAACACCAAAAAAATGGGTAGACCAGAACTTCTGGAGCACATTCATCGAGTGCATGCCCCGCCAGGAGCAGTACAGGGCGATCAGGGCGACACCGGCGAAGACGAGGGTGGCCATGAAGGAGTCGATCGGAATCCCGGCCCACTCACTGAGGGCGTGGGAGACGAGCTGCTTCGAAGATGAAGCAGAACACGTAGTTGACGCCGTACACGATGGACGCGACCGCCGAGCCCTTCGTACCGAATCCCAGACCCCGGCTTAACAGCGGTAGCGACAGTCCCTGCTTGCTGGCGATGCGCATCACCATGCCACCGATGACCGTAGCGCCGAGCACCATGTAGGCGATCGGGATCAACAGCAGCGGCCAGCCGACCAGAAGGCCGAGCTGGCCACCGAGCAGGAACCAGAACATCGCGGTGACGTTGCCGGTCAGGACGAGCAGGATGGCCGGGCGGGGCCAACGCATGTTCGCTGGCACGCGCCGGGTGGCGTAGCTCTCGATCTGTTCGTCGAGGCTCGTTTCAGGACCTTGAAATCCGTTGAAAGCTCATGTTCTGCGTGACCTTTTCGATGGAAGGGGGCAAAAGGGAGGGGCATTCTTCGAAGCTCCGGGGAGGGGCCTCTCGGGAGCTGTGGTGCCACCGGAGCGTCGACGCGGACTAGGGTGAAGCTGTGCTCTGATGCTGCGTGGGGAGCCTTCGCTTACGGCGGTGGCCAGGTCCAAGATGCGTACACGGGATTCCGGTTAGGCGGCGCAACGTGATCGCACGACCGCAGGATCGCAGGACGCCATCGAACTCGCGTGGTGAAGGCTTAGCTCCTGTGCGGCCGATGCCAGTCTGCGGTGAAGCGCAATATCGGGTACCGCCCGGTAGCGGACCGAATGGGTGAATAACCCCGACGTCGGGCACCGGGCGCGGCAGCAGGTCGGATTGCGCCGGCCTAGGGCCGATCGGCGCCGGAACCGTGCCGGCTGGTCAACGCGGCAATGGTCCAGATGAGGGCAAAGGCGCCGACAACTGCGTAGCCGAGAAACTCGAAATTGTCCGAGAGCGCACCGACCGGTGCAATCCATCCAAAGTTCGGCAAGACCGAGAGGATGCCGGCGAGATAGATCCCCGCGACCAGGAATCCGATGGCAACGGTGGCACCGGTGGTGGCGGTGTTGAAGTGGAGGCGGCGCTGCGCATCTCCATAGGACCAGGAGTACGCGCGGGTCATAAACAATGAATCGGCCGTGTCGAAGGCGGCCATTCCCGCGGCGAACAGGAGCGGAAGACTCAACACGGCTATCACGGACAGATGCCCACCGGTCGCGGCGGATGCGGTCAGGGCTAACAGGGTGACCTCCGACGCGGTTTCCAGGCCGAGACCCATCAGCAGACCGATGGGATACATGTGCCAGGACGAGCTGATCAGGCCGCGCACTCTGCTCCCGAGCAGACGAACGAGCAGTCCACGGTCTGCCAGGCTGCGATCGAGGTCTTCGGAGATGTTCTCACCGCGTCGAGCTCGCCGGGACAACCGGAGCAAGTTCCGCAGGACGAGGCTGTTGAGCCCAGCGGCCAGCAGCAAGAACATCACCGCGACGCCGGTTGCGACGTACCCGCCGACCTGCTCGATCCCGGCCAGTTCCATGGAGTCGAGCCTGCTCGCACCGAGCGCAGCCACGATCGACAGCCCGAGCACGACCGTCGAATGCCCCATAGCAAAGAAGAACCCGACGCCGACCGGACGGCGGCCCCGCAGCAACAGGATGCGAGTGGTGTCGTCGATGGCGGCGATGTGATCGGCGTCGAAGGCATGCCGCACGCCCAGGACATAGGCGAGCATCCCGGCCCCGGTGAGGGCTCCGGCCGTGGCCGGATCGTTGGAGTATCCGAGATACAGAGATGCGCCCAGAACGTGCAGGAGGATGATGACGCCGACGATACCGACCAAGCGGTGACGTTCCGGGCGGGTCCACGGTCCTGAGATGGACTGCGGCGGAGCTTGTTGCGTCGGGATGGTGGTCGTCACTGGGTTTCACTTTCTCGCCGGTTGGTAGCGGCTCGTGCCCACCCGGCGGGCACATGTCGGAGGCCGATCCCGATCACCGCAGGCACACCGCTGTTCCGGCACCGGCCGGGACAGCGGTGTGCCTGCGG
>Ga0247825_10000094_pt1 | contig 48577 bp, 29 predicted proteins | sample 13C_Vanillin_Day_FD_194413 | JGI IMG/M metagenome (GOLD analysis project Ga0247825, IMG submission 194413) | Soil microbial communities from agricultural site in Penn Yan, New York, United States - 13C_Vanillin_Day48 | ecosystem: Environmental > Terrestrial > Soil > Agricultural land | place...
CCCGATTCGCCGGCTGTTGCACCGCTGCCTGCAGAAGGATGCCACGCGCCGGTTGCGCGACATCGGTGACGCGCGCGTGGAGATCGACGAGGTCCTCGCCGGCGCGCCAGAAGAGATCGGTGAGGCCCCTATCGCGCGTCGGGTGCCGATCTGGCGACGCGCCCTGCAGCTGTCGATCGCGACGCTCGTCGGCGCAGCAGCTGCGACCACCGTGATGTGGACGACAACGTTACGTCCGTCAGCAAAGCCCGTGTTGAGGATGACGGTTTCGCCTTCCAGCTCAGAGGCCGTGAGCATCGGGGGGAGTGATCGAGACATTGCGGTGACGCCGGATGGCACGCGAATCGTTTACATCGGGAATAGCGGGACCCAGCTTTTCGTCCGTTCGCTCACTCAATTTCAACCCGCAGCACTTTTGTCCGCCTCCCGTACTTTGAGTGGCATTTTCACGTCACCAGATGGAGATTGGGTCGGGTTCGTGGAGGGCACGAACACGCTCAGGAAAGTGGCGACGACGGGTGGTCCAGCGATAACGCTATTGACGATGGATGGGAATTCGCTGGGTGCCGCTTGGGGAACGGATAATCGTGTCGTCTTTGCCACTGCCAATGAGGCTACGGGGCTGCAGCGAGTACCGACGGAGCCTGGCGGCGCCGCCGAAGTGCTGAGCACGCCTAACCGGGATCGAGGGCAAGCCGACCACCTTTGGCCAGAAATACTGCCGAATGGCCGTGGTGTGCTCTTCACTATTACGGCTGCCAGTGGCGGTCTCGACAATGCGCAGATTGCCGTATTAGACCCTTCGACAGGCACGATCAAGACGATCCTGCGAGGAGGGCATGACGCCCACTATGTGCCATCAGGTCATCTCGTCTACGCCGCGAACAATGCGCTCCGTGCCGTCGCATTTGACATCGACCGGATGGAGGTGCGCGGTACACCTGTACCGGCTGTTCCGCGCTTGGTGACGACGGCCGCTGGGGCGGCCGATTTCGCGGTGACGGCGGACGGCACACTTGTGTACGTCGACGCTCCTACCGACGCTACGGGTCTCGTGCCGGTATGGGTGAATCGGCAGGGACAAGAGACGCCCTCTGGCGCACCACCAGGCTCGTACCAGTACCCACGGTTCACACCAAATGGCGAGGGGATTGCGCTGAATGTGAGTGGCGGTCAGAGCGGCATATGGGTGTGGGATCTATCCCGTAAGATGTTGAAGCCCCAACCCGGAAACCAGGCGATTGACGTCTATAGCGCCGACGGAGCGCGCAGGGTGTCTGCGTCGGGACGCGACGGTGGAGGCGTCAATCTCTACATGCAGGACGCGAATGGCTCCGGCGTCCCTGAGAGGTTAACCGAGAGTCCAAACACCCAGGTGCCTACGAGCATCACACCTGACGGCGGCAGCGTAGTCTTCCATGAGATTACGCTGGCGGGTGGGCGCGACCTTCGTTTGGTGAGCTTGTTACCATCCCGCCAGTCCGTACCTTCGGAGACGTTGATCGCGACGCCCTCCGATGAACGAAATGGGATCGTGTCGCCCGACGGTCGTTGGCTCGCGTACGAGTCGGACAAGTCAGGTCAACTTGAAGTCTACGTGCGGCCATACCCTTTGGTAGACGATCGGGAATGGCAGGTTTCGACGGGTGGCGGCCGGCAATCGGTTTGGACGCGGAATGGCGACGAGTTGTTCTATGTTTCGCCTGACGGATCGCTGATGACGGTTTCAGTCGAATCACGCGGCTCTGCGTGGAGTACAGGCGCCCCACAGAAGCTCCTTGACAACCGTTACTTCTCCGGGGGCGGTGTGCCACGCCAGTACGATGTGGCGCCAGATGGTCAGCGGCTTCTGATGCTCAAACAGGCGAGTGACCACGGGTTACCAGAGATAGCTGTCGTCCTCAACTGGCACGAAGAGCTGAAGCGCCTCGTGCCGACAAATTGAACGTTCGCGCCTGCAGACGCGGGTTTCAGTTCTTCTGATTACTCCCGTGTGGTCGGCATATGTCTATTACGCCCTCGAGACAGGACAGTCAGCCCGCGTGTTGGCGCCGCGATCCGGCCAGATCACCTACGCGTGTGCGGAAGTTTCACGGCAGGAAGCGACGAGCAAGCGCATGTCGTCGTCGATGTGCGCGGCCTTGGGGAACCGAACCGATGCCGTTTTATATCGGCTGGTCACCTGACGGAAAGTTCGTCTACTGGAACTTCACCAATGCAACCTACGCGATGCCGTGGCCGTCCGGTCGTGTGTTGCCCCCCATGCCCGCCGGAGGAATCCGATTCGAGGGAGGGTGTCGCCGCGCTCCCGGGAGCACGGTTGATCTCTGAACAAGACCGCACGGTGCCTGTGCCGAATCCGTTCCACGTACGTCTTAGTCAAAGTTTCAACGCAGCGGAATATTTACCGCGTTCCAGTTCCGTAGGTCCACGTGCGGGCTCTCACGCCCGTTTCTGATCGTGGAACCCGTCCCGTATCAGTAATCGGGTCAGAACTCGGCGCCGGAATTGGCGGGTTTCTCGAACAAAGTCTCGTGAAGGTCCGCACATTCATCCGTAGTTATAAACGGTGGTATTGTGATACATTCGGGCTTGGAGGCAGCGACTGAATGAAGCCCATGAAAGTTGCTCTTTACGTTCGCGTGTCGCGGCTCGATCAGAACTCGGACAACCAAGTCAGCGAGTTGCGGCGGTATGTGACCGCGCGAGATTGGCAGGCCACCGAGTTCGTAGAGCGCGGCGTCTCGGGCAGCAAAGACCGCAGGCCACAACTCGACGCGATGATGAAGGACGTTAAGCGTAAGCGGTTCGACGCTGTTGTCTGCTGGAAGCTTGATCGGCTCGGGCGGGACATTCGACACCTGATCAACCTGTTAGACGAGTTGCGCGCCCTCAACGTGGGCCTTGTCACGCTGGGCGAAGGGTTGGACACGACGACACCAGCGGGCCGCATGGCGTTCGGCATCTTTGCGAGTGTCGCGGAGTTCGAACGCGAGCGACTGCGTGAGCGCACGCTGCTCGGGCTCGATCGCGCAAGGGCTAAAGGCAAACGGCTCGGTCGACCCGTAAACACCAAGCTGCGAGCTAGTATCGCGGCGTGTGCGGGATTGTCAGTGCGTGACGCGGCTCGTCGAGTCGGATGTTCGACCGCCACGATCCAGAAAGTGCGAAAGCTGGCAGCGTAAACGGGGCACGCCCAGCCGTTCAATAACTTTCGCAAGCGAGGCGGGCACGCGATCGCGAAGCAATGCCTCGCCACGTAAGTTCGCTGACTCGAGGTCTTTTGGAGCAGCCGTTGACGCGGGATGAGGCTCATTTCGAGAGGGTGAAAGGCAGCCTCGTGCCACCGATGGCGAGCGCCAGCAGCCCGCCCAACACGGGCGGCCCGTAGGCGTTCGTAAGGTAGCTGTAGTGGAACAGCACGTCGCTTGCGAAGTGGAAGTTGAGCACCATCAGGAGTGACACGCTGGCGGCCAAGCGGACTTTGATCCCGCACAGGAGCGCCGCACCTGCAGCGAGTTCGCCGACAAGCACGAGGCGCGCAAAGACGGAGGCGCCAGGAATCGCAATGGTGTCGAGATACCATCGGACCATCGGGGGAGCCGACCCGCGCCACTCCTGCAGACGCCTGACCAGAAGGCTGCTGTCCATTAGCCAATCAGCTTTGTCGACACCCATGAAGATCAGGAACACACCAAGCGCGATCGACAGCACACGGAGGCCACTCGCGCTCGTCACGTCGCCCCTTCCTTGTAGAGTGAGTTGATCGGCCCTGATTCAATCCTCAAAGGGGCGATTGGTCGCCACCCGCTCCCGCAGAACCGGCAGAGGGCCTTGCAGGGCGAGATGTGGACGCGCTGCATTCCCAACAGCATGAGTGGCTCTCTGTTCGCACGTCAAGCGCAAGCGGGAGATCAGGCTCCTGTAGTCGGCAAGGGTATTCCATTGCAACGAGTAATCGCCCACGTCGGTGTAGAGAGCCAATCGAACCGCGACCAAAGATCCGGTACTGAGTTTTAAGGGATAACGCCCTTGAAACGTACCAAGTGCTGGTGGCCCACCGTTGCGTTCGTGAGGGTGCTCTCGGAAGGCGCGGATCCTCGCAAGTCGTTCCAGAGGGTAACAGCTCTGGGTGCGATAGCGATTCTCTTACCTTGCAGCTACATGGGACATGCCCAAGGAAAGGGCGAGCGACGAGCGACTGATTGCTGTGATACCCCTTGTCGCCGACCACCTCTTGCAGGCCGTCGCCCGCGGGCCGCACGATCTCAATCTGCTCGGCCGCCTTGATCAGCGTCTCGATGCTCGTCTCCGTGTCGCCGTCATCGGCGTCCTGCACGGTCACCCCGACGATCGCGCCGGTCTCGAGATCGACGGCATGCTCGGCTTTGTGGGCCAGGTGCGTCCGCCCGTCTTTCATCTTCGTGATCTTCGCGTCGGGATCATGCGGATGGGTCCAGTCTCGTTCGACCCTTTCTTCTTCCGCTTCCGATCGATGCGCGCCAGATCCGCGCGCGTCGGCGTCTCAATGCCCGACGCCTGCGCGAGCTTCGTGAGGAAGTCCTGGTAGCTCTCGCCCGTGTCGCGCCGCACGATGCTCCGCAGGGCGGCATTCGCTTCCAGGGTCGTCGCATCGATGCCGACGGTCTTGCCCTTCACCAAGCCTGCGTCAGCCAGTCGTTGCAGCATCCAGGTGAAGACGGCCTCGTGCGTCTCGAGATCGATCAAGCGACGCGTCCGAGAAATCGTCGAATGATCCGGCGGCGCGTCCGGCAACACCAACCCGAGGAATTCGCGCAGGGCAAACGAATCGGCCGCCCGCCAGGCAATCGCGCGCTCCGCGTCGAGCCCTTCGAAATAGCCGATCAGCAGCAACCGGAAGTAGCGCCCGGGCGGCAGCCCGGGTCGGCCGTCGTCCGCGTAGAAGCGCTCGCACAGACCTTCGACATAGCCATCGAAGTCGTGCTCGTCAAGAATCTGGTTCAGCCGCGCGTAGAAGGGATGCGCCGCACTGCGCGGCAGATCTTGAGTCGCCACCCACATCGATACCTGCTTCGCGCGCCGCTTTCGTTTGCCCATCGCCATCGGCGACAGTGTAGTACGCGGGATCGATCGAGTCGATCCCTAATTCAACGTTTCATCACGGGCGGCTAGGAGACTTGTTGCCAGAAGTTCCACGCCGTCACCAACATATAGAATCGCGTCAGTGGAGTTCGACTCCCGCCGCCTCCACCATCATTCTCATCAATAAAAATGGGCCATGACAGCGGTTGAAGAAGCCGCTGTACCTGTTTTGTCCCTTACTTCGAGGCCGAACTCTGGTGGGGGAGTGTCAGGAGGCTTGGGCAGCTCGAGCCATCGCTTGATGCAGGTCCCAGTCGGCCTGGAGCCGCATCCAGAACTGTGGCGAGGTTTTGAGCAGGCGGGCAAGTCGGAGCGCCGTATCCGCTGTGATGCCTCGCTTGCCCAACACAATCTCGTTCAGGCGGTTGAGCGAGATCTCGAGTCGGCGGGCGGCCTCGAGCTGGCCCAGCTCGAGCGGCTTCAGAAATTCCTCGAGCAGGATCTCTCCCGGGGGCACGGCCGGTCCGAGCCAGTTCGGATCCCTAGTGATAGTCTTCAACCGTGACTTCGAAGGCATGCCCGTTCTCCCATCGAAACGTGACGCGATACTGATCGTTTAAGCGAACGCTGTGCCGCCCCTTCATCTGGCCTCTGAGATGTTGCAGCCGGTTTTCTGGGGGCGACTCGAGGTCATTCAGTTGCGCCGCGACGTCCAGCATCTTCAGTTTACGCTGCACGACCCGCCACAGCTCCTTCGGAATCTGCCGAGCGGCCTTGGTGTTGCGCTCCCGAAAAATGTCAGCCGTTGTCTCGTCGGCAAACGACTGAATCATGGATCATTCATCGTTACACGGTGAATGTGTAATAGTCAACACAAACGTTTAGCGAGGGCCTGTTTGACGCGCCGAAACCATTGGTCAGCCGCGTAACTATGCGTCGCCTGAGTTCTGGGAAAGTACGAGTACGAGCTACTGCTTTTCTCCGACAGTTCTCGCTGGAACGGTCAGTTGCGCTCGGGCACAGGCTCCAAGTCGAGTTCCGCTCGGGCCGTCATGTCCGCCGCCACTTCGACCGGCATGCCAAACGTGAGGTAATTGGTCTGAGAGACGAAGAGCTTGTACGCACCCTTCGCCACTCGGACCCGCGCCACACCATGTGTGTCGGTGACGACCCGATATGGGTGCATGACCACACGAGCCCCGCTCAAGGGAGTTTGAGTAACCTTGTCAACCGTCTCGATCGTCACCAGATACTCGGGATGCCCGACAACTCTCACTCCAAAGTCGATGGAACTTTCAGCATGTGGAACCCCGATACCAGATTGCTGGGACTTGACGCTCCAGGTGTAGAGGCCCTCTGACGCTGGCGCGTCAAGTTCGACCTCCGCAACATGCAGGCCGGCCGTACCGGGCCAGCGTTCATCAGGCAGTGTCCCGACCGCTACTCGTGTCCCCTCGTGATCGTAGATCCCAAAGTCGTGGTTCGTGAGGCGGCACCCAGTCGAGCACTTGATGCCAACCTTTATCTTGAATCGTTCGCCAACGACGATATCCGATGGTATGTCCCACGCGACGACGTACGTTGTGTGCGGTGTGACCGTGAACGAAATCGGTGTTGACGCTTCGATGTATGACGTGCCTTCCTTCACAACCGCCGGGCACATGGCCGACCATGTGTATCCCCCGGCGTTCACGGGCGCTTTCAGGACGAGCGCATTGGTTCTGTTTGTCTCGCCATCGAATTCAGTGAGCTCAACACTGCCTGCGTCAGCGCCGGCTTCGTCTTTGACCAACAGGGTATGCCCGCGCAGGTCGCACGAAGGGGAGCACGACACCTTCCCCCGCAACGTCATCTCGGCCCCGGCATCGACGACGTCGGGCGAGACGTCGACCGCACACGTCACGTGACCGTGCATTTCATCGCTGTGCGAGGCCATGTTTACTAGCGAGGCGGAGCCTCGCTAGGTTGTGCCCTCCTTGGCGGCGTTCGTCCCGGCGATGTAGCCGTGGACGAGCGCTCTGCCCAGACCATGTTGGTTGCCGCCGCCACTTGACTCTCCGCCAGCATAGAGACCAGGGATGGGCTCACCCTGCATGTCTATGACCTGGGCTCGCCCGTTGATCCGCAGACCACCGTACGAATCGTGCCAGACCGGATAGAGGGTTGCCGCGTAGAACGGCGGTTTGTCGATCTTGTACATCGGAGCGTCTGACCCACGGGCGAACTCCGGATCGGTGCCCTTATCCACGTACGAGTTCCACTTGGCCACCGTTACGGCCAGGTGAGTCAGCGGAACCCTCTGGAACTCGTGGTCGGCGTGGATCTTCGCGGCCAACTCTTCGATCGTGTCGGCTTTGAAGAAGAAGCCATTGGTTGGTGAAGTGAAGGGCGGATCGATGTTCCATCGGTCACGCTCCACTGCGGCTCGATCGAAGATCGCCCAGATCGGTCCGGAGAAGAAGTCTGGAGCCCTCGAACCCTCGTTCATGGCCAAGGCGGCATGAATGCTATTGGGATCGGCGTAGGTTGCCCTGATGTTCTCGACGCTCGCATTGCGCCAATCCAGCTGCACGTGGTCGAGCCCCGACTTCGGCTGACCCCTGGCGGGCCCCGCCGGAAAAGCGGCGCCACCTTTCCGGTCCGTGATGAGAAGCTCGTTGAAGAATCTCTTCCCGACCTGGTTCACCACGATCAGGTGTTGGAACGAATCGTTGGGAAGATTGATGCCCGTGGATCCCCGCAACGAGAAAGTCGGGTGGCCGGGAAACATGTCAGTGTAGGAATCGCGCGTGGCCAGAATTCCGGGGATATGGAACGTGTTGGCGTACGAGAGGTTCTGCTGCATCCCCGCGAGGTTCGCCCCGACCCTCATTCCGGCGATGATTCCGCTGGCGTCCTGGCCGCGTGGTCCCAGAAGAGCCCAGCCGCTCGACACGAACGCGGGCTCTCTCCACGCCGGGTAGAACATACTGCGGAACTGCGGATTGGCTCCGTGACCCCCGGCACCAATGATGACGGCCTTGCGAGCTCTGATGAATATCGTCTCGCTGCGGTCGTCGATGTTGCCGTTTTGCCAGAGGCTCTCCAGCCGCGCACCGGTCTGCGGATCGAGCCGCGGCGAATAGCTGGCCCGGATACCCAGCACTCTGCCCGAGAACTGCTGCTCCCGGACGATCTCGTCCATATGCCGATTGAGGATGAACTGGACGCCTTTTTCACGAGCGCTGAACTCCAAGGGTCTGGCGAGTGCGGCGCCGTTCGTGCGTGCGCCCGGGCTGGCGACCTTGGCTCCGTCGCCCATCGGCCGTGGCGCAAAGTGGCTCGAGCTCGCGTTCGGGATTCCGGCATCCTGCCGCGCAACGGTTCCCTTCTTGATGTCCGTCGTGGCACCTTCCATGAGGAAGCATACGGCCCGCCTGGCGCGCGACACGCCGCCATTCCCATGCGTGCCGGATATGCGGCCCATGCGCACGTGATTCGCCATCAGGAATTCCCTGGTGGCGTAACAGTTGTCGGCATAGGCGCGATGAAGGTCGCGTTCGTTGTACCTGTAAGGGGCCTGGGCCGCAGCATCCATGACCGACCAGTCGGTATGGTCCCTGAACAGGAAGTCCGCATCCTCGGTCAGTTCCTCCACCGTATGCTGCCGTGGAGCCGTGACGAACCCCTCTTTGTCGCCCTCGCCTGCGATGTCCCTCAACTGGAGGGGATCGCCCCCGCCGAAAGAGACCTGTGCGCCGCTGTGCAGCATCTTGCCGCCAGGGTCGAAGTTCTGATCGACGACGATCACGGACGCCCCAAGATCTCGCGCCCGAATCGCGGCGGGCAGCCCCGTGCACCCTGCTCCAATCACGACGACGTCGGCCTCGTAGTTCCATTGAATGGCGTCGGCGGGGGACACCTGCGACAAAGCCGTTCCCGACGTCGACAGGACAGTCGCCCCTACACCGGCTGCCGCGCCTACGCCGGCGACAGCTCCTGTCTTGACGAAGTCTCGCCTGCTAACCGCCTTCTCGCCCTGGAGTTTCCGTTCTTTCTGATCACTGTCCGGTTTCTTGGCCATGCGTTTACCTCGCTTGAAGCGCTACCGGGTAAACTGCCAACCCACTTTCACCGTCTGGTTCGCAAGAAATGACGCTGCGATCGCCTCGAGAGGGTATTCATGATCAGGTGACGTGGAATCGGTTTCGCGGTGACACGATGCGCGCGGTCTGGTGACTTTCGGAAGTCGAGCGCGAGGAAGCTTACACCCGGCGGAACCGAGCTGTCACGACCACGATTGCGGCCAATCATGTCGCTGACAGATCAGCGCACCGACGGCTGTGTAGAGGGACGAGTTCGCAGAGTTGTTGATGGTTGGGACGACGAGAAGTCATGCGCACGGGGAATCAGGCCATACCTGGTCGCGTGAGGTGACGAGCAAGCTCACCATCGAAAGCTGATAGGATCAAGCCATTTCACAGACTCACGCCCGGATTGTCGGCGTCCTACTGCTCATCACTGCAGCCGCGGTCGCTCCCGCCCGATCGGTCCGTTTCAACGAGACTCGGCCGATTGTGATCGAACTGGCGGGCAAGCTCCCTCCCGAGCTAAACACGCTGACCTCAGCGCAAATAGACGCCGCATGGCCAGCTTGGATCGCGCGCCACGATCGGGAGATTCGCGCGCGGCTCGAGCGGGGCGACGAAGACACGATCGTCAATTGGCTGCTATTCGGCACGTCGTTTACCTCGAGACCACGCGCAGTACTTGGTGCCGTCGAGACGGGAGCGGCAGGGGATCGGGAGCAGGTGTTGCGGCGGACAATCGAGCTGATCTCGGCCCGCCTCGAGGATCTCTTGCGGGCGCTTGCGGCCCCTGGCACTGACGAGCGCCGGCTGTTCGCTCGTGCCTTTCTCGAGCGAAAAGGACTCCGTTTCGCGACCGCTGCGGACACGGAAGCCGCTCGAGATTATCTGCGGGCGGCGGTCGTGCGCGTGGCAACCGAACAGGACCAGATCGATCAGGAACTTGGTGCGACGAGCGGCGACCCCCTCACGGAGTTCGTCCAGCGGTCTACGCTGTTCCGCACGCGCGGTCTGTCTCTTGACACATCGCTCGTGTCCAACTACTCGGTCGAGCAGGCACTAGCGGCGATGAAGGCGCGCGGGTTGCTCAAGCCCGGCGCCGTCACACGTGTGGCGATCATCGGTCCCGGACTCGATTTCGCAGACAAGGACGTTGGCTTCGACTTCTATCCTCAACAGACGCTGCAGCCTTTTGCGGTCGTTGATTCGTTGGCGCGGCTGGGTCTCGCGCTCTCCTCAGGCGGTCCGGAGATCGTGCTTCTCGACATCAGTCCGCGGATCATCGAACACGTCAAGCAGGCTCGAGCGCGCGCCGCGAAGAATATCGGTTACACGCTGAACTTGCCGCTGCCGACGAGCACGCCGTGGGTCCCCGAGGTTCGCAGCTACTGGCAGATATTCGGCGATCGAATCGGCGCCCCCGTCCCCGCGCGAACGTCGACAGCGATTGCAAAACTGGCCGAGTTACGGGCCGTGCGTGTGCGGCCGTCTGTCGTCCAGCAGCTGTCGGTGTTGGACGTGAACATCGTGACCGATCGCCTCGATGGGCAGGCGTTCGATCTCGTGATTGCCACAAACGTCTTCCTCTACTACGACGTGTTCGAGCAGGCGCTGGCGATGTCGAACGTGGAGGCCATGCTGAAGCCCGGCGGGTTTCTGCTCGCGAACTTCTCCGCGCCGAATCTGACCTCGCTCACGATCCGGCCGCTCGAAACCACGACCACGCTTTACGCTCGAGCCGTCAACGAGAACATCCGCGATTTCATCGTCTGGTACAAGGCGCGCGCGAATTAGACTCTCAATACAGATCCACTCCAGTCGATCGTCGGAAAGATCGAACTCTCGTGCCCAATTCGAATGACCTCCAGGGACTAGAATCGCGACCAGAAGTGTGACTCGGCGGGGTTAGGATTAGCCATGGTCGCCGCGCACTCGCGCGACTCCGTGAGAGGGCTTCTGGCCCTGGCGCTCTTGGCCGCCTCATGCTCCGATCGCCCCGCGTCTGTTGGGGCCGAACCGGAGAACTCGGTGGACGCCGGGGTGGAGGAGTGGTTCACCGACGGTGCCCACGAATCGGGACTCGACTTCGTCCACTTCAACGGCATGACTGGACGGTTTCATTTTCCCGAAGTGATACCGCCTGGCGTCGCCCTGCTCGATTACGACGGTGACAGCGACCTCGATGTGTTCGTGGCCCAGGGGCAGATGCTCGGAAAGCAGGCGCCCAGCGAGGCGCTCCAGCCGCCGCAGGGTCCGCTCGGAAGTCGGCTGTACCGCAATGACCTCGACATTCACGTCGACGGCACGCGCACGCTGCACTTTGTCGATGTCACAGGTGCCAGCGGCATCGCGGTTCACGGGTATGCCATCGGGGCCGCGACCGGTGACTTCAACAACGACGGCTGCGTAGACCTGTACGTGACCAACCTCGAACGAAGCCAGTTGTTCCGCAACGACTGCGACGGATCCTTCACCGACGTGTCGACCGAGAGCGGAGCCGGGAATCGCGGGTGGAGCGTCTCGGCGGCGTTTGTCGACTACGACCGAGATGGGTGGCTCGATCTGTTCGTCGGCAATTACGTGTACTACAGCGTCGAGGGAGACAAGCCCTGCCTTCACCCGATCGGGAGCCTCGTCGACTACTGTCCGCCAAGTGTGTACCGTGCGCAGCCGGACCACCTCTTTCACAACAACCGTGACGGGACGTTCACCGACGTCACGGTCGCGGCGGGGATGGGACGCGAGTTCGGCCCGGCGCTCGGTGTCTCGACGGCTGACTTCAATGGCGACGGCTGGGTCGATATCTTTGTCGCCAACGATGGCACGCCGAACCAGTTGTGGATCAACCAGTACGACGGCACCTTCACGAATACGGCGCTCCTCGCCGGTGTTGCGCTCGGCGCTGACGGCGAGGCCAAAGGGAGCATGGGCGTCGACGCAGGCGACTTCGATCGCGATGGCGACGAAGACCTGTTCATCACCGAGCTCGCGCGCGAGGGGCACGATCTCTACGTAAACGACGGATCGGGCGTCTTCGAGGAGCGGGCAGCGGGTGCTGGCCTCAGGCTGCCGAGCCTTTCCTACACCGGCTTCGGCGCGGCTTGGTTCGACTTCGACAACGACGGCTGGCTGGACATCCTGACCGTCAACGGAGCGGTCAGGCATTCGGCCGAAGCACTCACGCGGAGAGAGACGTTTTCGCTCCAGCAGCCCAAGCAGTTGTTCCGCAACCTTGGCAACGGGCAATTCGCGGACGTCACCGAACGCGGAGGCGGGGTGTTGAGGAAAGCGGACGTCAGTCGTGGCGCCGCATTCGGCGACGTCGACAATGACGGCGACACGGATGTCGTGGTGGCGAACGACAATGGACCCATCAGGCTGTTGATCAACAACGTCGGCAGCAGCAAACACTGGGTGGGTGTGAGGGTGGTGGGGCGCCACCCTCGAGACGTGGTTGGCGCGCGGGTGGGTATTGTTCGCGCGAACGGTCCCACGCTCTTCCGTCGGGCGCGAGCCGATGGCAGCTACGCGTCCGCGAACGATCCGAGAGTGCTCGTCGGTCTCGGTGACACAGCGAGGATTGACAAAGTCCGCGTCGAATGGCCGGGCGGCATCGCCGAGGAGTGGACCGACGTGCCCGTCGATCGATACACGACTCTGAAGGAAGGCGACGGCCGATGAACGCCACCATCGGGGTCACAGCAGTGGTCCTGCTGGCTGGCGCCTGCGTTGCGACGAGCGACCAGCAGACCGGTGATCGACGGACCTTGCGCTCGGTCGCCCTGCCGGATCTCTCGCGTCTCGAGGAATCCGTCCAGACTCAGTTGCGCGAGCGCCACGGACTGCTCGCTGCGAAGCAGAACGATCCGGCAACACCAGCTCCCGACTTGGCGACGGAATTCGGTGAGACGGGCGCGCTGCTGCTTGCCGCCGGATTGAACGATCCGGCAGAAGCCGCGCTCCTGAATGCAGAGGCGCTCGCGCCGGACGACATGCGCTGGCCGTATTACCTCGGACACCTGTACAGGACGAAAGGCGACATCCCGAATGCCATCGCGGCGCTCCAGCGAGCGCTGCGGTCAGCGCCCACCGACGTGCCGACGATGATCTGGCTCGCGGAGGCCGCTCTCGATCAGGGAAGACCGGATGCCGCAGAGCGGCTCCTGACGAATGCGCTGTCACTGCAGCCTGGCTCGGCCGCAGCGCATTACGGTCTCGGCCGCGCTGCGCTGGCTCGAAAGGATTACGTTCGCGCCGCGCAAAGTCTCGAGCAGGCGCTGGCGCTCGACAACAAGGCCTCGATCATCCACTATTCGCTGGCCATGGCGTACCGGGGCCAGGGCGACCATCGCCGAGCCCAATCGCACTTGCAGCAGCGTGGCACGCTGCCAATCGAGCCCGATCCCTTGAGGAGGGCTCTCGACGAGACGCTGCACAGCGCGCTCACCTACGAAAGGAACGCCGACGTTGCCGGCAACAGAGGTGAGTGGGCCGCCGCCGCGGAGTATCTCAGGAGGGCCGTGGCCTTGGCCCCGACGCGAGCGTCACCGCGTCACAAGTTGGGAACTGCGCTCTTCTACCTGAAAGACCGGCGCGGTGCGTTCGAGCAGTTCCAGGAGGTCGTGCGGCTGTCGCCGAGTTTTTCCGGCGCGCATTACGCGCTTGGCGTGATGCACGAGGAGGCTGGCGAACATCAGCAGGCGATCGAATCTTACACGGCTGCAGTCAAATCGGACCCTGCTCATGTCGACGCGCGTCTTGGACTGGCCAACGAGTTGAGACGACGTGGTCAGCTCGACGCATCGCTGTCCGCGTACGAGCGTATCTTGAGCATCGATCCCGGCGCGGTCAAAGCGCGTTTCGGTTACACGGCGGCCCTCATCCGCCTGCATCAGTATCGAGAGGCTCGCAATCGGTTGGTCGAGGCGATAGAACTCTATCCGAACGAGCTCTCATTCGCGCGCGCGGCCGCCCGTTTGTTCGCTGCCGCACCCGACGATCGTGTTCGTGACGGCCATCGCGCGCTGGAGATCATTCAGGCGCTCGTGGCACGTCAGCCGCGGACCATCGAGCTGGCCGAAACGATGGCGATGGCGTTGGCCGAGGTGGGGCACTACAGCGCCGCGGTGCAGTCTCAGCGTGAAGCGATCGAGGCGGCAGAGCGGACGGGCCGGCGGGACGTCATGAGGCGGCTCGCCGACAACCTCACACGCTACCAGGCCGGTCGGCCGTGCCGGATGCCATGGCAAGCCGACGAGCCCATCGAGTTCTAATTCAGTACGTGTAGGCAGTAGGCAGGGATAATCGCGATGAACGTCAGAACAAAGCGCGCGGCATGGCTGCTGGTGCTCGGCGCACTGCTGTCCTTCGAGGTTCGACCGCGCACCCACCAGCTCGCGGGGGGAGCCGCTCAATCCACGCCTTCAGATGAAGTGACACTGCGAGTCATCGTCGTCGACTCGGCAGAGGAAGCACAGCGTCTCGTCACTCGACTGAATAGGGGTGAAGACTTCCTCGCCTTGGCCCAGGCCGAATCGATCGATCCGACCAGGAGTGCGGGAGGCCTCCTGGGCAAGGTGACGCTGTCGATGTTGCCAGCGATGTTGAAAGACGCCCTTGTGGGCGTCGCGCCCGGGCAACTGACTCCAGTGGTTCAGATCCCCACAGGATTCGCCATCTTGAAGGTGGTCGACGACACCGATCCGGCAAGCATCAACATGAACGCCGTCAATCCCGCCAGCCTGGCGACGGCGGCGAACGTGAACTACGTGATCGACGTGAGCGGCATCGTGGAGGCGGAGGCGATTTTCCAGGCATTTCCCAAACCCGCCACCTGGAACCAGGATCCGCGCGCGATCTGCCAGGCGCGCCGCCAATCTCTGGCATCGTCGCAGAGCTCGCTCGAAGATTTCTTGTCGCGTGAGAGGCTGGATGGACGTGCGTCGCGATCGCCGTTCGACATCATGCAAGCCCGCTTCGCGTTGGCTCAGCTCCACGCGTATGACGGCCGGATGGATCGCGCGCTCGCCGAGTATCAACGGGCCTTCGAGACTGCCCGTATCGGCGTGCCCGCGGCAGCAGCGCGGATGATAGAAGCGCTCGGCGTCGCACACCTGCACAAGGCCGGAACGGAGAACGGCGCCCATCGCGCACCAGGGGACATCTGCCTGTTACCGGTGCGCCCGGGTCAGTCGTATGCGAAAGCCGAACACTCGGAAAGAGCCATCGAATACTTCATGAATTTCCTGAAGCAACAGCCCGACAACCTCGAGGTGCGGTGGCTTCTCAACCTGGCCTACATGACCATTGGTCGGTATCCGGACAGTGTTCCGCCTGCGTATCTGATTTCGCCGGCAACGTTCGTGTCTACGGAAGCCGTCGGGCGTTTCCGCGACGTGGCTCCACAGGCCGGCCTGGATGTCGTGGCCACCGCCGGAGGAGTCATCGTCGATGATTTCGCCGGCACCGGGCGCTACGACGTCGTCACCTCCAACTTCGACAGTTGCGGGCCCTTGCACTACTTCCGCAACAACGGGGATGGCACGTTCGCCGAGCGAACGTCCGCGGCCCGGCTCGACGGTCAGCTGGGCGGGCTGAACCTGGTTCAGACCGACTACAACAACGACGGCTGCAAGGACATCCTCGTGCTGCGTGGCGGGTGGGAGCTACCGCAGCGCAACTCGCTGCTGCGGAACAATTGCGACGCGACCTTCACGGATGTGACCGCGGCAAACGGGTTGGCGGAACCGGCAACGAGCTCGCAAACCGCGGCGTGGGCGGATATCAACAACGATGGGCTGCTCGATCTGTTCGTCGGCAACGAAGATCGCGCAATACAGTTGTTCCTGAACAAAGGTGGAAGTGCCTTCGAAGACATCTCTCGCCCGGCCGGTATCGATCGCGCCGGGTTCACCAAGGGTGTCAGCGCGGCGGACTACGACAACGATGGCTTCGTGGATCTCTACGTCTCGAACTTCAAGGGGCAGAACCTTCTCTATCGGAACAATCGCAACAACACGTTCACGGAGCTGGCGCGCGCGGCCGGAGTGCCCGGGCCCGGCAACGGCTTTGCGACCTGGTTCTTCGACTACGACAACGATGGCTGGTTGGATCTCTTTGCGACCAGCTACTTCACCTCGGTCGACGAATCCGTTCGGACCTACCTCGGTCTTGCCCACAACGCTGCGACATTGAAACTCTATAGGAACCTGGGGGACGGGACGTTTCGGGATGTGACGACCGACGTCGGCCTCGACAAAGTGTTCATGCCCATGGGCGCGAATTTCGGGGACATCGATAACGACGGCTTTCTCGACGTTCATCTCGGCACCGGGAATCCATCTTATGCTTCACTCCTTCCGAATGTGCTCCTTCGCAACAAGGAGGGGAGTTCGTTTGTGGACGTCACTGCATCCTCCGGGACCGGCGAGTTGCACAAGGGCCACGGGATCGCCTTTGCCGATCTCGACAACGATGGCGACGAGGAGATCATCGCGGAGGTCGGTGGCGCGACACCGGGTGACAGTCACCCGTTACGACTATTCGAAAACCCTGGTCACGGAAACGACTGGATCAGCCTGAGGCTCGTCGGTGTCAAGACGAACAGGGCAGCGATTGGCGCTCGAATCAAGCTGACCGTGGAAAACGAAGGACGAGGCATCCGCACGATCCATCGCTCCGTCGGCAGCGGCGGCTCGTTCGGTGCTTCACCGCTGGAGCAGCATATCGGCTTGGGTGGTTCGGCGCGAATCGTCGAGCTGGAGATCTGGTGGCCAGCTAGCAACACCCGCCAGCGCGTTACGGGCCTCGAGAAAAACCAGTCCGTCGAGATCACCGAGTTGGCGCGGAGCTACACCAGCATCGAGCGTCGACGGATCACTCTGGGAGGAGGGAGGAAGGCTAGATGAGAGCCCTCGTCACCACGCTGCTGCTTCTGGCGGTCCAACCTTCCGTCGTCGCACAGGACTATCCGGTGACCGGCATGGTGGTGAGGGTCGATCGCTCACGAAACACTTTTACCGCCTCGATTCAGGCGATCCCTGGCTTCATGTCAGCGATGACGATGCCGTTCGAGGTGAGGGAAGAGAAAGAGCTCGACGGCCTGACACCTGGCGCCATTGTGGAATTCGTGCTCGTCGTCAACAGGACCTCGTCGCATGCCGAGCGTGTCGGTATCGTGCGGTATCAAAGCACGGAGCAGGATCCGTTGGCCGCCAGCCGTCTGAGGCTGCTGACTCAGATCGCGGGTGCGGCTTCGCGCACGGTGCTGACCGTCGGGCAGACTGTGCCCGACTTCAGTTTGACCAACCAGAAACGCCAGCAGATAGCGCTCTCGGACCTGCGCGGGAAGGTCGTCGCCATCAACTTCATCTACACGAGTTGTCCGCTGCCGAATTTCTGCCTGCGCATTGCCAACAACTTCGGCGTACTCCAGCAGCGCTTCAAGGCGCGGCTTGGGCGCGACCTGGTCTTCCTCACGGTTACTTTCGACCCTGTCCACGACACGCCTGAGGTGCTGGCGCAATATGCCAGCCGCTGGAGCGTCGATCCGACGACCTGGCACTTCCTGACGGGGCCGATCGGTGACGTTCAGCGCGTCTGTCACCTGTTCGGCGTGGACTCCTTTCCGGACGAAGGTCTGGTGAACCACTCGCTCCACACGGCGATCATCGACCGGCAGGGAAAGATCGTCGCCAATATCGAAGGCAACCAGTTCACTGCTCGTCAGCTCGGCGATCTGACGGAGGCCGTTTTGAATTCGCGACGTTAGCGCGCCTGCTCCCGGTCCCGGATCGACTGCTGTAAGTAGTTCTGGATGCAGGTTGTTCACGTCTGTAGGCTTCCAGATTCGCCTTGACATCGCTGCGCGACAGGTGTTACTACGACCTCGGTTAGTCCTCCTTACCTCAACGTCATTTCCAGCGTCGTCGTCCTCATAGTCAATCGGCGTTCGTGTTCCAGCGAACCCTGGTCTTGGTAACCAACGGCGAACCTTGGGGGGAGATCTCGTTACTTCGAGTCGGGGCGAGCTGTGGTGTTCGTCTCGAGACAGGTTGAGGAGGGACCGCGATGTTGAACCTAGCCCAGCGATCTCGGGGCGCACTTCTGGTCGGATTGGTTTCGTTGCTCTTGCCGTCAGCGGCCTACGCGCAGGCCGCAATCACCGGCGTCGTCAGGGACGCCTCGGGCGCCGTGTTACCAGGCGCTACCGTAGAAGCCGCCAGTCCTGTACTGATCGAAAAGGTCCGGTCGGTCTCCAGCGACGCGGCCGGCCAGTACCGCATCGTCGACCTGCGGCCCGGCGTCTATTCCGTGACGTTCTCGCTGCCAGGCTTCACGACCTTCAAGCGCGAAGGCATCGAGCTGTCGGGGAGCTTTGTGGCCACGGTGAATGCCGACCTGAGGGTCGGCGCGCTCGAAGAAACGGTCACAGTGACCGGCGAGTCGCCAATCGTCGACGTGCAAAGCGCGCGGTCTCAACAGATCATCGACAGGGACGTGCTCGCGGCGATTCCCTCCTCGCGCAACGTCGTCGGCATCCAGGCAATCATCCCGGGCATGAATACGGCCGGAGATGACGGTGGCGTCGCAGGAACGATGCAGGGGGGTGCCTCGGCCATCCACGGCGGGCGCGCCAACGACTCGCGGATCTATGCGGATGGCATCAACATGGGGTGGGCGGGCAGCAGCGGCGGCGGCGGACAAATGCCGCAGGTTGCCGCCGCACAGGAAGTGGTCATGACGATCTCGGGAGGGCTCGCCGAAGCCGAGACGAGCGGTCTGGTCTTCAACGCGATCCCGCGCGAGGGATCGAACGCCTTCAGCGGCCAATTCAACTTCAGCGGCTCGAACGACTCGCTCCAAGGCAGTAACTACACGCAGTCACTCAAAGACGCAGGCTTGCGGGCCCCATTTGAGCTGATCAACGTGTACGACGTCAGCGCCATGTACGGTGGCCGGCTTATCCGGGACAAACTCTGGTTCTACGGCGTCTACCGCCAAGTCGGCGGCGAGAGGACAGTGCCGGGAATGTTCCAGAACAAGAACGCCGGCAACCCGAACGTCTGGGCGGTCGACTTCGATCGATCCCAGCAGGCCTTTAACAACAGCTTGGAGCGCCAGGCAACGATCCGGCTGACGTGGCAGGCCACGCCGCGAAACAAGTTCAATGTCCACTGGGCCGAGCAATACAACGACGCCAACTACGGCCCCGGGGGGGGCGCTGGGGTGCCGCCCACGACGCCGGAAGCGTCAAGTCGAGTGCTGTACATCCCGTCGCGGCAGCCCACTGCCAGCTGGCAGTCGCCGATCTCGGGTAAGTTGCTCGCCGAGGCTGGTTGGGGCATGTATCAGGCCCGGTACCGCTTTGGGATGCGCAACGACGGGACGCACAATCCGGCAATGATCCAGCGGTTGGAGCAGACCGGCGAGCCCGGTTGTGTAGACCGGGGAGATTGCATCCCTGGCCTGCTCTCCCGGATGCCCCGCGCACCCGGGCAAGGCGGCTTTACCCATTCGTTGATCGGGAACCTCGCCAGCTTGCGGGCGTCGTTGTCATATGTCACCGGTTCCCACAACATGAAGTTTGGCTACCAGGGCGGGTTCGGCAATCCCTCCCAGACCTACCAGAACACCAGCCAGGTCGTTCAGGTTCGAACGAGCAACGGCGTGCCGAACCAGCTCACTCAGACCATTTCCGTCGGGCCGGACACCAAGTACATTCGCAATCTCATCCCGACGAATTTCTACGCGCAGGACCAGTGGACGCTCAGCCGGCTGACCGTGCAGGGCGGCGTGCGGTACGACTCGCTGATCTCGAACTATCCCGACCAGGGCATCGGCGGTCCCGGCTGGCCGTACGCCCCCGTCGCGATCTTTTTTCCGAGCCGCTCGACCCCTGGCTACGAGTGGAAAGACCTGACGCCACGATTGGGCGTGGCCTACGACCTGTTCGGGAATGGAAAGACGGCGGTCAAGTTCAACATCGGCAAGTATCTGGAAGCCATCACGGCGAGCAACAACGATCTGGACATGAACCCCCTGATCCGCACGGCCACGAACACGACACGCGGGTGGACCGACCTTGACAGAGACTTCGTGCCGGATTGCGATCTCAACAGCCCGGCGGCGAATGGCGAATGCCAGAGGATGGACAACCAGACCCTGGGGCAGCAGGTGTTCGTCCGGTCCTTCGATCCCGACTACGTGGGCGGCTGGGGAAACCGTGCCAACAACTGGTCCATGGGCCTGTCGGTTCAGCACGAAGTCGTGCCTCGCGTTTCGGTGACGGTTGGCTACACGCGCAACTGGTGGGGCAACTGGTATGTCGTAGACAACCGGTCGACCAATCTCGCGGACTACACGCCGTTCAGCATCCAGGCGCCGCTCGATCCGCGGCTGCCCAACGGCGGCGGCTATACGATCGACGGCCTGTACAACCTGGTGCCGGAGAAGGTCGGGCAGGTGGACGAGCTCGCTCAGTCTTACAAGAACTTCGGCGAGCAAACGGAGAACTGGCAGGGTGTGGATTTCTCGGTGCTGGCGCGGCTGCAGAACGGGCTGACGTTGCAGGCTGGCACGAGCACCGGACGCCGACTTGCCGACGGCTGCGCCGTGCGGGCCAAACTGCCGGAGCTCGGCACCGGCCCAATCCCGGGCCCGACGGGGTTCGCGACGAATAGCTCCGTGACGGCGAACGTCACTGCGCTTGGGGGTGGCGCATACTCGCTCTCACCGAACAACCCCTATTGCCGCATCGAGGAACCCTATCGCACGGACTTTCGAGGACTCGCGTCGTATATCGTCCCGAAAGTAGACGTGCAGCTGGCGGCGACATGGGCCAGCATTCCCGGGGACTCCTTGCGGGCGGACTTCACGGTGACCAATGCGTGGATCGCGGCGGGTCCGCAGCCGCTCGGTCGGCCGCTTACCGGGGCCCTCAACCAGGTGAACCTGATCGCTCCGGCCACGATGTGGGGCGAGCGGCGCAACAACATCGACATGCGCATCGCGAAGATTCTCCGCTTCGGAGGGACGCGGGCGCAGGTGGGTGTCGACATCTACAACCTGCTGAATGCCGACACGGTGACGAACTACAACTATGGGTTCGTAGCGGGTGGCTCGTGGCTGACTCCCACGACTATCACGCCGGCGCGCTACGCGAGGATCGGCGTGCAGGTCGATTTCTAGTACGCGGATCGTTTCACTAGGTACTCTGAGGCCCGCCCTTTGATGAGGGCGGGTCCCCTCAGGGTTCGAGAGCAGTGACTCGGGCCCTCGAGACCGCAGCCGGAGCAGTCTCGCTTTCACTTCAATCGATCGGGGAAGCTGACGGGAAGCTCGGAGGATAGTGCAGGACCTCGGAAGACGTAGCTAATGCAGGTCCGCGCCGAAGGCGAGGAGGCGGCCATCACAGTCCTTCACCACAAATTCGCGCGAGTGCCAGGCCGTGTCGCCGAGGGCTCGCGTGAACTCGACTCCGCGAGCGACATAGTCGACGTATAGCGCGTCCGCGTCCTCGATAAACAGGTAGGCGTCGAGGAGCTCGTCGGCGTATTTGTCGGGATGGGGCTTGGGCGGGTCGGCGAGGCGGAAATGGATTCTGTGCTCGTCGCGCGCGACGATAGCGTAGACCGGCGGGTCATCCCAAGTGCCGACACAGTCGAATCCAAGTTTGTCCTTGTAATACGCAAGGGTCTGGCCGCCGTGCCTCCAGAATTAAGCAAAGAGCGCTAAACCTCACGGCCCGTCTGCCGATACTCCTTTTCGAACATCCCTGAACACCACCGCTCTTCTCAGGTTGACCCATGCTGAGTTCCATTGCTCTGCTCGTCCTCTTCGCACTCGTTGTTGCTGGCGCCCTCGTCCTATATCGTGGACGACGTGGCCGCGATCCCTGGCACTTCTTGCGCGACCTCAGCCCTGTGAGCGGGCAGTGGTTGGCCGACCATCGACGCGGCGGTTAATCACCGGGGACTGCGGCGTTACATGCGATCGAATCTCGATGCGTGGCGACAATCAGCCGGCGTTTCCCATTTGCGCCATCGCCTTCTTCATCTCCCTCTCGTTGACGTCCTTGATGTGGGTCATTACTGACCACTCGTTGCCGAACGGGTCCTCGAATCGCGCATTGCGATCGCCATAGAACTGGTCCGTGGGCTCCTGCAGCGAGCGCGCGCCTGCATTCAACGCCTCGGTGTATGTCGCATCGCAGTTCTTGACGTAGACCGCCAGGCAGGCCTGCTTCTGTGGGAACTGGGGCGGCATCGGGCTTCCCATCATCAGAACCGCGTCGCCGAACCCGAGCTCGCAGTGCGCGACCTTTCCGCCCGGCATGTCGAGGCGGAGCCGTTGCTTGGCGCCGAGCACATTCCTGTACCATTCGATCGCCCGCGGGCAATCGTCGAGCACGGTGACCGACGACAATAAGGGATAGCCCTTTGCAAGCCAGGAGACCTTTTGGGGCTTCCTCGCGACGCGTGTGGCCCTCCGACCCTTCGACGTCCCCTTCACCTTCCTCTTGGTCTTAGCCATGATGCCTCCAAGGCAGGAATACTACCGTCGTCTCGCGGGTTCAGCGAGCTGATCGACGGCGGACCCGGAAGGTCAACGGGTGCGCGCGAGTCGAAGTGCACAACTCAGGAAAGGGCGCGAAGTATACCCGCTCGCGTTTGCCGGTATCACTGGTGTACGTCGAGCGATGTGAGTCGCTCAGTGCTGCTTTGAAGCGCGAACGTCAATTGAAACCGTGGTGTCGCGCAAAGAAGGAAGCACTGATTGCCGGCGATCAGCAGGTTTGAAACGCGCATAGCACCATCCCTCGCGCTCGCTCCGCTCGCGCCGTGCGGCTCGCCTGACGAGGTCAGACTTACGGGTCGTGTTCAGATGCAGTAAAGCCTCTCCTTGGCTGACTTCAGCACTGGCGCTCGCCGCGATATGGGGCCGCGAACCACAACCACGTATGGAATGAGCTTTGCCCCTTGGCTTGTTCACAAGTACTCGGTGAATGTGCCCCGAGTGCGATTACGTGCAGTTCTCTCAACACCATGCAGCCGCTCGACCGACAGTCTGTGCCGAAGAAAAACAGGCATACTTCCCCGGCCACCTCGGGTGAGCTCGATCCGCTCCTGCAGTTCGAGCCTGAGGATACTGGCGCGCACCGGCGCGAACATGCAGCTATGTCCGTGCGCCCTTCTTCGATCTCGCCATCTGTACGAGGTGAACCTGTCGCTCGCCAGCAGCGGAAGATCGCGTTGCCACCTGTTCCCCTATCGAAAGCTCGCCGGCCCCTATGGACTGTCGTCTTGAGCGCCACGTGTGGAAGTGTGTTGGCGGCCGTGATCCTTGTGCAGATAACCGCCCCATCGCCGATGGCTTCGCCGAAGCCGGTCGTTCCTCCACCCCCTGCACCAACCCCCGTCCAGACCGCCGCACCTGTCGCCAACGACAAGAAACCGATCGCACCCGCAAGGGTCGAACCTCGATCGCGCGGAATTGATGCACCTGTCCCGCCCTCGTCCACGGCGAGCCGCCCGGTTGCGGGTACCAGGTTCTATGGATCCTTGGCGATCGACTCCATCCCGGTGGGCGCGCGTGTGTTCATCAACGGCGAGCCGGTGGGTGTCACGCCCCTCGTGCTCGCCGAAATCCCCATCGGCTCGCGCGCCGTCCGCCTCGAAGCCGACCATCACGCGCCATGGTCCTCGACGATTCGTGTTGTCGCGGGTCAGCAGGCCCATCTCAGCGCGACGCTGCCTCCATCTCGATAGTACGCAGTCGAGCGGGACTGCGCGTCGTGCCACGTCGATAGGGGATGACGACAGCCCGGCGAAGGCACGAGACAGTTCTTCTCAGACTTGCCCGCGGTTTGCCCCGTGGAATGCCTTCGGCTCCCGACCGCGATTCTGTCGCAGCGCCGGTAATCATTGCCTTTCCTACTACCGATACAACGGGACGTGGTTATCGCCCAGGCGCTCGGTGAGTACGTCCGATTATCGGTGGTCCTGTCAGCGTTCTCGGAAGCGTGGATGGCACTGCGCGCACACTTGTCCGGCATCGAATCATCCACCTGGATGATCGCTGCCGCATCCATCGTGGTCGCCGTCTACGCATGGAGTCGCGCCAGGTAGTGTCTTTCTGGGACAGTGTCAGAGCTGTCCGGATTTCGGGTCGAGTGACGCCAGCGCACGCGAGTACGCTGGATCCCGGAACCGTGCGGGATGAAACGCGGCGGCGTAGTCGGGGCGGGTGTGGTCGAGAACGTGGGCAGCAAGGAGCTCGGCCGCGGCCTGCGACGCCATGATCCCGAAACCCGAAAGAGCGCCCAGCAGGTATACGCCGTCGATGGCTGTCGGGCCAATGAGCGGACGGTTGTCGGGCGTCTTGCAGTAGTAGCCTCCGTCGACGATCGCCGAAGTGCCGTCGTCCGCGTACGCGCTGAGCCCGGGAATCATCGCGGCCAGGCCTCTGATGACGATGTCAAAGTAGTCAGGCGCGAACGCCGGGGGAAACGATGCACGTTCGATGCGCGTGTCATAGGTCCAGATTCCAAGAATCGACTTCTTGCCGCGGGTACGAAAGTGCACACCTCCGGGAAAAGTCCCGCGCGCGCCGAGATCGACCACGTCGTTCCAGATCATGAGCGGCGCGTCTCGCGGAATCACGCCGCCATGATCCTCGAACGAAATCTTGCCGTGCAGCTCGTTGACGATCGGCATGGACAGGAGAAGTCGATCGGCCCACTCGGCAAGCAACGGACCGGCAGCGAGGACGAACGCGCGTGCGTCGATGCGCGATCCGGACGCGAGTTGAACGGCGGCGAAGCGCCCGTTGTGGACAACGAGATCCGTGACTTCGTCGCGGACCAGATCGACGCCGTGTACGCGTGCGCGCTCGAGCAGGCACTGTCCCAGCGTCGCTGCGTTCATGAAGCCGGCGCGCCGAACGTGGAGCATCGCCCGCACGCGATCCGTAACGAACGGATAGCGCGCGTGGATCGTTCGTCCGCTGTCGATGAACTCCGTCGTCGGGCCTTCATGTACTCGCAAGCGCTCGGCTTCGGCGGGATCGGCCGTGAGAAACACATAGCCCCTGCGATTGAGCTCGAAGGCGTGCGCGGTATCGGCATCGAGGGCGTCGAGTAGATCGATGCTGCGGTTCATGAAGCGCACCATCGTGTCGTCGGGCCCCGGCCAGTAGTTTCGATAGGCTTCTGTGCCCTTGCTGCTCGTGAGCGAGAACGGGTCGCGCGGATCGACGATCACCACGCGCCCCACCCCTTTGCGTACCGCGAGCTGATGCGCCGCGGCGATGCCGGCCATGCCGGCGCCGGCGATGACGATCTCAGCGACGCCAGGGGTAGAACCGCGGAAAACGGGATTCAACCGTGGGTCGCCCTTATGCTGAACCGCTCTTCGAGAAGATATCGAGCTTGTAGCCGGCCTTCGTAAAGAGATACGTTCGCGATTCGTCGGCCATCTGACGGAACCGGTCCATATTCAGGCCAACCATCCGTCCGCGCGACTTCCGTATTCGTCCGCCGATGATCACCGTGTCGATGTTTCGCACGTCCGCCGCTGAAACCACGGTCCCGATTGCATGGTTGGACGGATAGAGGTTGATGTCATCGGTCCGGATCATCACGATGTCCGCCTCTTTGCCGGGCGTCAGCGTCCCACACTTGTCGAGCAAGCCGGCGCACGCGGCCCCGCCAGTTGTCGCGCATTCAAGGACGTCGCGCACGCTGACGAGAGCCGATGCCTTGGCGTTGCCATTGACCTTGCGATAGGTAGCGATCGCGCGTTGCACGTTGAACGCGACGCGCATCTCGGTGAACATGTCGGTACCGTACGACACTTCGTTGTCGATGCTGAAGCCTGGCCGGATGCCATGGTCGAGCGCCTTCTGAAATGCGAAAACGCCCTCGCCAAGCCCGTACTGCGCGTCAGACCTGGGACAGACGTTGACCGTGGCCCCGGCGTCCTTGACGCGCTGCCACACCTGATCGGGCCAACCCTGACAGTGGTTGAATGTGTTGTCGGCGCGTACCAGCTTCTCATTCAAGAATTGGTCGAACTCCGGCCCCGCCGCGTTCGACTCGGTCGTGATCCTGATCCCGAGCCGCCGCGCCAGCGCATAGTTCTGACGGTCCATCCCGGAGAACATCCGCAACGTGACCAACTGGTCGGTTGAGGAGAAGAACCGCTTCTGCAGCCGCTCGAGATCCTGCGGCCACTGTCGATCCCACTCGCCGGTCTGCGGCGCGCCCGAGGCGTGAACGCCGCGAATGCCCGAATCGATGAGCGCTTGAACCGCCGCATCGGAGTGAGCGGCCGAGCGCGAGTTGTGCGAGTTGTCGATCACGCAGGTGATGCCGGCGTCGATGCAGCCCAGTGCCGTGATCAGATTCCCGGCGTAGATGTCGTCGGGACGATAGTAGCGCGCGAATCCGTTGTGGGTCGTCGCCATGTACTCGGCAATTGCGCCGTCCGGGATGATGCGGCGAAGCTGTCCTTCCCACGAATGGCGATGCGCATCCACGAAGCCCGGAATGATGATGGTGTTGGTCGCGTCGATGACCTGTGCCTGGGGTGGAGCTTTCACTTGATCGCCGACACCGACGATCTTCTTGCCATCGATGAGCACGTCACCGCGGGCGAAGTCGCCGACATTCGGGTCCATGCTCACGATGGTGCCGCCTTTGAGGAGGATGGGTTGCGGCGATGGTCCGGTGTTTTCGACGACCTGAGGGCGCTGAGCGGCGGCCGCGTCACGCAGGAGGAACGGCGCCGCTGCGATGGCGGCTGCTGTCCTGAACGCATCGCGGCGCGACATGCCTTCGACTCGCTGCGCTCGCTCGGGGCCAGCCCAATTGTTGCGAGCGTCGTCGGATCTGTGTCGCTTCATGATTCGACCTCCTGCGTTAGTGGTCGTCGTTTGTGGCGCCTATCTTAGCGCCAGACCAGGATGGCGCTCGGCACCAGTCCAGCAGACGTGCTCGCGATGGTGCTGCAGCAGGAGCAACGAGTTCGGTGCGCGGGATAGAATGGAGCCCGTCTCCTTTGGCCACGAAAGCACTCGACCCGCGCTCCCCGTCGTTGCGTCTCGACATCGTCGCTGGCCTGGTCGCCGCGGCTGTCGTCCTGCCCAAGGCGATGGCGTACGCAACGGTGGCCGGTCTGCCGGTGGCGGTTGGGCTCTACACCGCCTTTACTCCGATGGTGATCTACGCGTTACTCGGCTCATCGCGGGTGCTCAGCGTCAGCTCCACCACCACCCTGGCGATCCTGACCGGCACGCAACTCGGGCTGGTCGTCCCCGACGGGGATCCGGCGAAGCTCCTGACGGCGACTGCGGCGCTCACCGCGCTGGTCGGCGCGATGCTGGTGGTGGCGCGGCTGATGCGCCTGGGATTCGTCGCCAACTTCATTTCCACGCCCGTGCTGACGGGCTTCAAGGCAGGCATCGGCCTCGTGATCGTCCTGGACCAGGTGCCGAAGCTCCTCGGGATTCACATCACGAAGGAAGGATTCGTCAGCGATCTGTTCGACGTCGCGCAGCACCTGCCCGCCACTTCGCTGATCACGCTGGCCGTCGCTGCGGCGACGTTTGCGGTCCTGATCGGAATGGAGCGACTGAAGCCGCATTCCCCTGCACCCCTGGTCGCCGTGGGGGGCGCCATCGCGGCGTCGTGGTTCTTCGGTCTGGAGGCCCGTGGCGTCTCAACGGTCGGCCTGATACCGCGGGGCTTTCCCGCGATCACGGTGCCGGACATCTCGTTGCTTTACCAGCTGCTGCCGGGCGCGCTCGGAATTGCGCTCATGAGCTTTACGGAGACCATCGCGGCGAGCCGCGCCTTTGCCCGGCCGGCCGACCCGCCGGTCAATGCGAACCGGGAGCTGGTCGCCACTGGCGCCGCCAATCTTGGGGGCGCACTGCTCGGTGCGATGCCGGCGGGTGGCGGCACGTCGCAGACCGCGGTCGTGCGCTCTGCGGGTGGACAGTCGCAGAAGGCATCGCTGGTGACCGCGGGCACGGCGGTCGCCACCATGCTTCTCTTCGCACCGATCCTGGGCCTGATGCCGAACGCCACGCTCGCGGCAGTCGTGATCGTCTATTCGGTTGGGCTGATCCAGCCGGCCGAGTTCCGCGCCATCCGCAGCGTGCGCTCGATGGAGTTCCGCTGGGCGGTGTTCGCCTGTGCCGGCGTGCTGGCGTTCGGCACGCTCAAAGGGATCGTTGTCGCGATCATCGCGTCGATGATCGGCCTGGCCAGCCAAAGCGCGAATCCGCGGGTGTCCGTCATCGGCCGCAAGCGCGGGGCGGACGTGTTGCGGCCGCTGTCGCCCGAACACCCGGACGACGAGACATTCGAAGGCCTGCTGATCCTGCGGCCGGAGGGGCGCTTGTTCTACCTGAATATACAGGCAGTGGCCGACCGGATCTCCGCCCTGGTCGCTCAGTACAAGCCGCGCGTGCTGGCTCTGGACATGAGCCGGGTACCAGATCTCGAATACTCGGCTCTGCAGGTCCTGATCGAGCGCGAGAAGAGTACGACGGAAAGCGGCGTTGTGTGTTGGCTGGTCGGCTTGAACCCCGAGGTCCTGGCGACCGTACGGAACACCGACCTTAACGAGCGGCTCGGTCGCGAACGGATGCTGTTCAACGCACGCGACGCGATTCAGCGCTACCAGGCGCTACAGGCCGCCGAGGCGGCGTCGCCCACCGTTTCCTGAGCGGCGGGAACCCGCCCGTGGCGAATCAGTTGTGGATTACGCTGCCTTTCTGCAGAAGCCTTCAGGCCCTCTTCGACCAGCCAGTCCACATCCGACAGACTGAACCCGCGACGTGGGATCAGCGCGTGAGCTGAGCACCGTACGCGAAGCTTCGCTCACTGTCATGTGCGGCTCAATGTCCCAGCAGCCGGCATCTAGAGCGTCTTCAACATGTCCGTAGCATCGGTTCACCGGGCGGCCTGAGGGTCGGCTTCCGGTTCGTCGGCGTGGAAAATCGGGTCTCCCGGCGATCGTGCTGACGATGACGCCGTCGCCTTGGATGATTCGAAGGACAGCGAGGAATCGTTTCGGTAACAAGCTGGCCCGAACGCCGGTGGCGAATCCACGGCGACGGCGCTCGCAGCGCCTCCAAACCCGATTTACCCACTCCGCTCCTCACGCCGCGAACAGGTCGCCGACCCCAGGCCCGCCCGGTGAGCCGACGCATTGTCTGCGAAGTGACGGCGATGTGACTGGGCGGAGCGACTGTTCGCGCCGCGACAGACAACAGTGGGTAAAGCGGCTCGGGAGCGGTCCGATCGGCGGCGGCGGTGATTCGCCACTGACGCACTGGCCACCTGGTTATCGATACGATTGTTCACGGTCGCGCGGATCAAATCAGCCGTCGCCGTCATCGTCAGCACATCGCGGACGAGCCGTTTTTCCGCGGCGTCGAACCGGAGCGAAGTCCCAGCCACAACGTCGTCGCTTCGCCAGTGTGCGGCGGCTTGCCGGTGAGCCGACGCTCGAAGATGTCGAAACGCGCTAGGTGAATCAAGCCTGCGCGCAGAAGGTGTCAAGGCCGCAGCCCGCGAGAGCGGGGTCGAGCGCAGCGAGAGCCTTGGACACGGTCGAGAGGATTAGGCTCTCACCGCGCTGATCGAGCAGCCGGATCGGGGTCGACACACGAGGCGAGGCGTGACAGACGACTCTGCCACGCCTCGTGAATCGAGGTTGGTCAGAACCGGATCCTGGCGCCTACCAGAATCGGGAACGACCAGCGCGAGCTCTCGCTGTTGATGTCTTTCAAGCCCTCTTCGACCAGCCAGTCAACATCCGACAGACCGCCCATGAAACGGAACTGCGTTTCGGCCATCACCTCGAAGGGACCTACGCCGACGAGCACGCCTGCGGTAGGACCCAAGCTGATCGCCCACGACTTTTCGAAGAACTTGCCGTTCTGCGCTGCAAGCCCCGGCGTGAGACTCGGCGGCACGTTGACGAACGTACCACGGATATCCTGGTGACGGTTGGCGCCCACGAGGTAGCCTACGAAGGGCGTGAAGCGGGTGCGTGCGAAGAACCACCGCTGGCCCATCTCGATGCCCCAATACTTGAACGAGGTGAATTCGACAGTGAGGGGGATCGCCGACGGGATCGCGCCCACCGTGCCGATCGGGACCCCTTCCTCCTCCGCGGAACTGCTGGACCACACGAAGTTCAATACGGCCTCGGCGCGCGGGCTGGTCCGATAGGCGGCGCCGATCTTGAACATCCCAATCCGGCCGTACACCTCGTCGTAAGTCGTCTCGTCGAGGTTGATCGGCGCTCCTCCCGTGGTCTGTCCACTGGCTTCTTTGATCAACTTGCCGCTGAACTGGTTGTCCCACCCAAACAGCACCGATGCTGTGAGCCGGTGCAGAAAATCGTCGTCGTCAGCTGCTTGCGCGCGCTCGACTCCGATGCGAACCGCTTCGGTCCGCGTAACGTCCACACGATCGCCAACCTTGAGCCCTCTCATGAGGTTCGCGTCAGTCGTTTCAACCAGACGACGCCCGTAGGTCGCACCCGACGGTACTGTGAACGTCACCTCGCGCGTTACAGGGTCCCAGCTGGTAATCGTCACCGTCGTCACGCGCCGCTGCGCGACGGTGCCGCCGGGCAGCGCGCCGGGCGTCGAGGTGGCGATCGGAGGCTCGAGCCGATCGGCGTCGGGCGCGTCGGGCGGGTGCGCAGTGACGGTCACCTGGTCGTAGTACACCGCGCTCACGACGTCACCGACTAGGATTTCATTGAGGCGCCTGACCGATTGCGGGACGTCGAGCGTGACGACGTTTCCCGTTTCCCCACGGATTGTGATCGTCCGGGCGGTGCCATCGACGGCCTGCACCGTTCCGCGAAGCGTGATCTGCTCGCGATTCGGTGTGGCCTGCGCGCTCGCAAAGGTCGCTGACAGAATCAGGGATAAAAGCATCCACAGCGTAGGTTGGACGTTCTTCAACACAGCAAGACCCCATATCGCGCCCGATCACGAAGGCTCGGCTCGATAGGCGCCTCGAGTCGAGCCGGTTGGGAAGAGTAAGAACTGCTATCAGCGATGTGACCCGTTGAAGCTGAAGCCGCAATGCAATTGCATGCAATTGTAGGGTACAGAAATACTGTTCCAGCTCAAGGGTTACTCGTGAATCGTTCCGCCAAGTCGATCGCGACGCAAGACACAAGCACAATCCATCACCGGCAGCCAAACGCGCCGGCTTGGGGAGGAGCCAAGGCTGAGCCACCACCTCACGGGGAGAAGGGCAGGGCATCCATCCGGGACGGCCACCGCCAAATACATCTCGCGGACGTTCGCCAAACTCCGGGGTCACCCTCATCCGCTGGCAGAATGACTTGTCCGCCTTGCACCGGAACGTGACTCGACCCCTGTAAGCGACTTCGGGAGTGCCTTTCACGAAGTGCGTCTCCTCGATCTCGATCTCAGTCATCTCAGGATCGTTAGTGACGCGCCCACTCAACCGTCTCGCAGTCGCGATCACCCGGGTGTCTTGGTCAGCCGACGCCCGCTCCACGACGGATCCCTCTCCCACGTAAGCGACTCCTAGATCCCCCTGCATCCAGAGCACCCGAAGGTCCTCGACGCGTTGGCACCCAAAGGTGCAGATAACCGCAAGCGCGACGAAAGCGACAACCCGAACTCTCACCTCGACCTCTCTTCAGGCATTATTCACGGACATTGACTCTCAACTCACGCCTTCTCTAGTCCAGGTAGTCCCCGTGATTCGCGTACTGACATCCGCCATGTGGGTGCTGCAGAATGTGCTGCTCTCGTGACACGTTCGAACGGGGAGGCATCGATGACACGAATCAGACTGACTGCCGTGATCGCGTGCGCGCTCGTTGGAAGCCAATGGTCGACGTTCGCAATTCCCCACCAAGCCGGCCGGCTGCACCTCGAGGCGCGCCTCTTCAGCCAGATCGTGCCCACCGACCCAGGCGCCGGCGCCGGTCCGGGACAGCAGGGGCGGGGATTCACCAACTGCGGCGCGTTCGGCGAAGCGGGCCGCGGCATCTACGACAAGGACTTCAGCTGTGACGATCCGATTGCACCGGACAACGAAACGGCCATCGCCGTCCACCCTACGAACCCGAACCTGTTGCTCGCGGGGTCGAACGACTATCAGATTGAGTTCAAGGGAAGCACAGCCATCCTGCAAGTGCCGTCCGGGTTCTTCTTCTCGTCCGACGGCGGCGCAACGTGGATCGACGGCGAGCTTCCGCTCAGGGGATCGCTCGGCGGCGGCGATCCCGCACCGGCATTCGATTTGAAACACAATCAGATGGTCTTTACCAGCCTCTCGTTCGTCTGCGGCCAGTTCGCGCCGATCTGCACGCGCGGCAACGTCATGTTCGCCAGCAGTCCGCTCGGCCTCAACGCGACGGCGCCCAGCGGAACGATCGTCTGGCGCGACACCATCGTCGCAAGCGGTTCGGGATCCGACGTGTCCGCGCAGCAGTACTTCCTCGACAAGGAATGGATTGCAGTTGACAACCACCCGTCGAGCCCGCATTTCGGAAACATCTACATCGTGTACCAGCAGTACCGGAGCGAGAGCGGCAGCTACGACGAATCGCCGACCATGTTCGTCAAATCCGAAGACGGCGGTCGCACATGGACGCAGCCGGTGGAAATCTCGGGACGCCACCCCGTCTACTGCACGTTTCAGGACGACGCGGATGATACCGCGACGGCCAACGGTCCGAGCTCGCCGCCTGGCAATGCCGAAGGGCCCGAGGATCCGTTCGCGTGCGATCAGGACGGCTTCTCCTACCCGGTAGTCGCAAGCGACGGCACGCTCTACGTGCAGTTCGATAACGAGCAGAACCTCGCGGCGTTCGAGCTGCCCCAGCGCTACGACTCGCAAGTCATGCTGGTCAAGTCGCGGGACGGAGGAGATACGTTCGAAGGTGAACCGCCCACCAGCGCCAACCAGAGCGGCTGCGTCCATGTGTCGAGCCAGGCGGCCGGCACGGCACGCCCCGGCTTCAGCAATCCATGCATCATCCCGATCCACATCGTCAACAAGGAGGACAGCTACGACTACTTCAGCGCCGGGAGCACCGGTCCGGCGGTGCCGGACTACCCAATCAACGTCACTGGCCGCACAACGCTAACCGGGCATCAGTTCCGCGTGAACTCGGCCGGCACGATTGCCGTGGGGCCCAACACCTCGGCCTCGGCAGGTTACCGGCTGTGGACCGTGTTCGCAGACAACCTGAATGGCATTCGTCCCGGGCGCGAGCTGCCGGCCGTCCAGCCAGCGCCACCCGCCGCTCAACTGGTGTCGATCACCAACACGGACGTCTTCTACGCCTACTCCGACGATGGGGGCTCGACGTGGGTAGGTGGCGATACTGGAGGCGTGTCGGGACCAGGACGGTTGCTGGTGAATCCAGCCGATATAGACGCCGACCAGTGGTTCCCCTGGGCCGACACCAACAAGACGACCGGCACGCTCGTAGTCGGCTACATGGACGCCGACGTGGACGGACCACTCCGCGACGGCTACGGCTTCAGCAACGTGAACGTGCCGGTCGGTGCCTCACCGTTGGCGCCGATTCTCGTCAACAGCGCGATCTCGCATCCGAACAACTCCTTGTTCTTCCTGGCGGGCGTCCCGGGCTGTAGGACCTGCGCGACCTTCATCGGCGATTACAACGGCCTCGTCGTGGATCGAAACGGACAGGTCCACTCGACGTGGACGGATATGCGCCGTTCGGCGCCGACGCCGTTCCCATCGCGCGCAGTTCAGGACGCGTTCTACTCGAGGCAACCGACGCCGCCCGCTCCGTAACCTCAACTCGCGACTCCCAACTTCCAGTTCCCAAGGTCGCCTCCTTGGGAGTTGGGAGTTGTCAGTTGGCGGTTGACGCTGTTCCCCGAGATCGCCCTGGGTCATGTACGCGATGCCCGTTTCGCGCGCCGCTGTCTTCCCGGCACCAGCCGCGACGTGGGCAGTTAACCTTGAACCGCGGATGATCGATCGGTGGTACCTTCAGCGGCGGTCGTGTCCTGCCACGCGAAGCAGTGACTACGAGTTACCCACCAAGTGACAACGAAGCGGTGCGCTGAGGACTTATGACGTGTGAGCCGTGGGTGCACGATGTTCGCCTCGCGTGGCGCGGTTTGCGCCGGGCCAAGGGCTTCACGGCGGCGGCGGTGTTGACGCTGGCCGTCGGGATGGCCGGAGTCACGGCCATGTTCGCGCTCATTCAGGGCGTCCTATTACGGCCTCTGCCGATGACAGAGCCGGAGCGACTGGTCGCCGTGTGGAAAGAGCTGCGAAGCACCGGCTCACATTGGCCCCTCACGGCAGCGGAGTTCCGACTCATTCGTGAAGCGGAGCAGGTCTTCGCCGGTGTCGCTGCCGTTGGGTACAACGACCCGGCCCCGACCGAGGTCGTCGACGGAACGTCGATGGAGTTCGTTCATACCGCCAGAGTCAGTGGTGACTTTTTCGAAGTCCTCGGCGTGCGGCCATTCCTGGGCCGCGCCCTCAGTCGTGGCGATGATTCAGCTGGATCCGAGCATGTGCTCGTCCTCACGCACGGCTTCTGGCAGCGCCGTTACGGCGGCGCGATGGATGTGATCGGCCGGCGCGTCACGCTCGGCGATCGACAGTTCACGATCGTGGGGGTGATGCCTCCTGATATCGAGTATCCGCGTGGTGTCGAGGCCTGGATGACGGTCGAGTCGCGGGTCGCGTTGACGAGTAATCCGACGTTTCAGCACGCGACACGCGAAGAGCTGCACGTGATCGCGAGGCTGCAGCTTGGCGTCACCGTCGCGCAAGCGTCAAGCGCGCTCGCGGCTGTGGCGACGCAGTTCGAGGCAACCGCTCCTCCCGGCGCAGTGGACGCGGGCACCGTCGTTGCGGTGCGACCGATCGCCGACGTGGTGGTTGGAGACGTGCGCGTGGCGATGACCGTGCTGTTCGGGGCGGTCGGGCTTGTCTTGCTGATCGCAAGTGCGAATGTGGCCAACCTACTGCTCGTACGGGGAGAGATCCGGCGTCCTGAGTTCGCAGTCCGGGTCGCCCTCGGAGCGACCCGTCGTCGTCTCGCCCGTCAGATCGTGAGTGAGAGTCTCATCCTGTCGCTCTTCGCAAGTGCGATTGGGCTCGGTGCAGCCTGGTTCTCTCTGCGGGCGCTGATCGCGCTGACGCCCGGTGGGTTGCCGCGGGTGGACGCGGTTCGCATCGACGGCGTGGTGGTGCTGTTCGTGATGGTTCTGGCATTTGTGACGACGATGCTGGCGGCGCTGATGCCGGCGCTTGCGGTCGGGCACAGCAGCCTCGTGTCACGCGTGCAGGGCAGTGGTCGCGGCGTGGCCAGGGGCACGAGGCGTGGACGGGGAGCACTGGTTGCCGCGCAGGTTGCGCTGGCCGTCACGGTCGTTGCGGCGGCCGGACTCGTGACGCGCAGCCTTCTGCGACTGCAGATAACCGGAGCGGAACTCGGTGCGGATCGGCTGCTCCTGGTCTCGCTCTCCCTCCCGCAAGATCGCTACGCCGAGCGCGGGCGTCATCTGCAGTTTCTCGAGAACGTCGTGGCTCGGCTTGAAGCGACGACGGTGATCTCGGCCGCGACCCCAATCAACGCCGTGCCATTCTCCGGGGTCGGGTGGAATGCGCCGACGGTGACTGCGGAAGGGCAGGACGCGACGCAGGTGGCGACAAACGGATCTCTCAACCTCGAAGCGATCCAGCCTGGCTACTTCAATACATTCGGAGTTGCGCTCGTGCGAGGTAGGCCGTTCAGCGATCGCGATCGCGACGATGCCCCGGCTGTTGCGATCGTGAGCGCGGACGTCGCTGCGCGCTTGTGGCCCGGACAGGATCCGCTGGGGAAGCGACTGAAGATGGGGGACCTGGACTCGAAGGACACCTGGCGCACAGTGGTCGGCGTCGCGGCGCGGACGCGTTATCGAGATCTGCGGGCGCCGCAGGCGACGCTCTACGTTCCCGCCGCGCAACTCATCGTGACCGCAGAGTCGCTGGTCGTGCGATCGACGGCACCACTGTCGCGCGTTGCCGAAGTGATTCGCGAAGAAGTGCGGGCAACGGATCCTGCGGTGCGTGTGCCGCGCATCGCCCTCTTCGACGAGTTGCTGCGCGAGCCACTCGCACGCCCGCGTTTCTATACTGTCCTGCTCAGCGTGTTCGGTGTGTCGGCCCTGTTACTCTCTGCCATCGGGTTGTACGCCGTGATTGCCGCCTCGGTGCGGCAACGCTATGCCGAGATTGGCGTCCGATTGGCGCTCGGCGCCACGCCCGCTGACGTCAGTTGGATGATCGTGCGTGAAGGGATGCGACTGGCGGGACTGGGAGCCGCCGCCGGCCTGGCGCTGGCCTTCGTGGTCACGCCGCTCTTGCAAGGACTCCTCTACGAGGTGCATCCCCTCGATCCTGCGGCGCTGGTGACTGCAACACTCCTGCTGCTCGGTGCAGCGGTCGTGGCGTCCTACCTGCCCGCGCGCACAGCAGGACGGATGAATCCGCTGGCCGCGCTGCGAGATCCGTAACAAGGATGTACACTCGTTCGATGACTGCTCGGACGATTGGACGACCGGGGCGCAACGAGCCCTGCCCATGCGGTTCGGGCCGCAAATACAAACAGTGCTGCCTCGAGAAAGACGACGCCCTGGCCAGCACGGCCCGCGCCGCAGCGGCGGTAGAAGAGACTGCGCCGTCGGCGGTGGTGGCGGCGGTTCCCACGCGAGCCCCGAAGCACCACACTCAACAGCCTTGGAAGAAGGCCACGTCGCGTGGGTTCCTCGGGCGCTCGCGCACGCCGCGTAAGGTCGGCGGCGGCTGACGAGCCCGGGCGTATAATCTCCGCGTCGTCGAGCAGGAGGTCTCCATGATCCGTGCTGCAGTCGTGACCGTTGGCGTGCTGGCGGCGGTCATCTTCGACTCCGCTCCCGTACAGTCCCATCACAGCAACGTTGCGTACGAGGTGACCAAGGTGATCACCGTCACGGGCGTGGTGAAGGACTTCCAGTGGGTGAATCCCCACACCTGGCTACACATCGTTGTCGACGATCCGAAGGACGGGAAGGTCGAGTGGGCAGCAGAGGGTCGCGCGCCCGGCATCCTTCTTCGTGCCGGCTGGACGAAGACGTCGCTCAAAGCGGGTGAGACGGTCACCGTGGACATGAGCCCCGCGAAGGACGGATCGCGGACCTCGATCATCGCGCGCGTGACCAAGGCGGACGGGACCATCCTGTCGAATCAGCCTCGCTTCGATGACTGATTGATCGCCGTCTCGAGTCGGCGGAAAGAGAGGGTTCTGATGCACCGCCTCATCGCGTGTCTGAATGTCGCGTGTCTCGCGGGAGTGTGCGCAGTGATCGCTCCGCCAGCGATTGCGCAGAGCTCGCCGTCAGCGACGACGCCCGACTTTTCCGGTGTCTACTACCCCGTGCAGCAAGGGCGTGGCGGTGGCCGCGGCCAGCGCGCGGGAGCGCCGCCGGCGGGCACGCCCGCACGGCCGGCTCAGTCGGCTCCTGTATCCGACGGCTCACAGGGACGATCGCCGGATGCTCCCGCGCTCACGCCCGACTACATGGCGAAGTGGGAAGTGATCCGAAAATCTCGAATGTCTGGTTCGTACGAGTACGACAACAACGCCAAATGTCTGCCGCCAGGAATGCCAGCGATGATGAACATGGCGTATGGCATGGAGGTGATGCAGACCAAGGACAAGATCACATTCTTCAGCGAGCTGAACGACGCGCTTCGACGCGTGTACTTGGACGGTCGCAAGCCGACGCAGAAGCACCTGGACGACACGACGTATGCGGGATACTCGACTGGCCACTGGGAAGGGGACACGCTCGTCGTCGAAACGGTCGCGCTGCACCCTGATTCGTTCATCGAGGGCTTCTCGCCCCATAGCGACCAGATGGTGGTTCGGGAGCGTATTCGCCTGGTCGGTCCAGGATTGCTCGAAGACCGCATTACCGTGACCGATCCGAAAGCGCTGACCAAGCCGTGGGAAACGGTTCGTACCTACCGGAAGGCCAGCAAGGGGAACGACGAGCTCAGAGAGTTCGCCTGCGCTGAAGGGTTGACTCGCGAAAAGTAGAAAACGCGAGACGGCTGTCGGTAATTCCCACCGGCTCTATTTCCCGCCATAGAAGATTCTTCCCCGGGAGTCGACAGGCGCCCTGGTCGTTGGTCCTGACTACTACCAAGAAATGGGCAGGGCCACGCAGCGTTGCAGGCCTGTAGAATCACGCCGAGCCTTACGTCAGCAAATCCTCCCCGTCGCGTACCTCGGAGCGGCCGCCATGTTCGTTGGCGCACGTCTCCTTCTGACGCCATCAGGAAATAGTCAGGAACGAGCCGTTCGAAGGAGCGTTTATGAGTCTTCCGTCGGTTACGGTACGTCGTCTCCGATCGATCGCGATCTTCGTTGTGCTCTTGACCCTGGCGTTGGCCAACACGGCCATCGCGCAGGAATTGTCGGCAATCATTGGTCAGGTCCGAGACGAAAGCGGCGCGATCCTGCCAGGTGTGACGGTGTCGGTAACTAGCCCGGTTCTCCAGGTCAAGCAAGTGACCGACGTGACCAACGTCCAGGGCGAGTACCGGATCACGCCGCTGCCGATTGGCACGTACACGGTGTCGTATCAGCTCGACGGCTTTTCGAGCATGCGTCAGGAAGGCATCCGCCTCGACCTTGGCGCGACCGTGCGGCTGGACATCACGCTGAAGCTCGGCACGCTCACCGAAACGCTGACGGTCTCGGGTGCAGCGCCGGTGGTGGATGTGACGGCGACATCCGCGAGTACGCAGTTCACGCGTGAGACCCTCGAGCTGACACCAACGAGTCGCAATGGCGCGATCAGCTTGATGGTGCAGGCACCCGGCGTCCGCGCTCCTGGACGATTGGATGTCGGCGGCGGCACGGTTGGCGACACTCCTGAATTCAGTTCCTTCGGACAGCCGATCGAGTCGTTCATGGTGATGGAGGGCCTGGTGACGAGCGACTCGCGTATCCAGACCCAGGGTGGGAACTACTTCGACTACAACGCGATGGAAGAAGCAAAGGTCCAGACCATCAGCAATGGTCCTGATGTTCCGTCGCGAGGTCCGGCCCTTTCGATGCTGCTCAAGTCGGGCGGCAACGAATTCCACGGCGGCGCAAGTTACGCCTATTCGAGCCAGCACACTGAGGGCAACAACGTTGACGATGAACTGCGCGCGCAGGGCATCACCGAGGGAAATCCGCTACTGAGCCGCACCGACCAGGGTGGTGATTTCGGCGGTCGCATCATCCGCGACAAGTTGTGGTTCTACGCCAGCGGCCGGTATCGGCCGCAGGACGTCGTTCAGCTCGGTGTGTTCAAGCCAGACGGGACGCCTGGAAACGGGTACAAGGCCGAGATCATCACCAACCAGAAAATCTCGTACCAGCTGCGGCAGGCGAGCAAACTGGTGTTCTGGAACACGTGGGTGCAGAAGTATCACTACGCCGACACGCAGACGAGATTCCAGGCGTGGGAATCCCGCCTCGATCGGATCCCGCCGATTCGGGCATCGACGTGGAAAGCCGAGTGGCAGGAAGTGCGGGGCAATTCTCTGGTGATGTCATTCCTCTTCGGGCGCTGGACCTGGACTGGAGGTCAGAACGCGAACTTCGTGGGAACGACGGACGCGGCGACCGAGGCAGGTGTACCGCAGGGGCTCGAGATCCGAATGGGCAACGATGAGAGCCACGGCGGTGGCAGACCCTCACGGTTCGATCAGACGTCCCAATGGCAGGATGGTCAGAGTCCCAACGGCGGCAGTTGGAACGACATCTGGAGATACACCTCGAAGGGCACGGCCACCTACTTCAAGCCCGATCTGTTCAAGGGAAACCATGAGTTCAAAGCGGGTTTCGAGTACACGCCCAACAGGTTCATCCAGGGGAACGGCGACCGCGGAGCCGCCGGCCAGTACCGCCTGATCTTCACCGGCGGCGCAACAGGACAAGTCGGTACGCCGACGCAGATCGAGCTCTATAACTATCCAGCCATACCGCAGAACAACGTGGGGTTCACGACCGCGTATGGCGGCGACACGTGGACGATTGCGCGGCGACTGACGCTGGAACTCGGTGGACGCTTCGAGCACGACACGGCGAACGTTCCGAAGCAATGCCGCCAGGCGGGCCCGTGGTCGTTCACACAGGCTGCGTGTACCGAAAAGATTCCCTTCCAGCCGCTCACATCGTTTGCACCACGCCTGTATTTCTCGTACGACATCACGGGCACCGGGACCACCGTGCTCAAAGGTGGTTGGGGCCGGTTCTACAAACAGCGGTTCATGGAAGAGAACCAGATGACCAACCCGTTTGCCTCGGTGACGTCCACCTACCGGTGGCGCGACCTCAATGGCAACCGCCTGTACGACGCCGGTGAAGTGAATGACGATCCGAACGGGCCGGACTTCATCAGCAGCACGCCGGCTCCTGGCATCAGCAATCCGGACGAGAAGCCGATGGGCACCGATCAGTTCGCACTGACCCTGGAGCGACAGGTGGGGCGCAACTTTGCGGTACGCGTCTCCGGCGTACATATCCGCACATTCAATGAACAACGGCTCTTGAACATCCTGAGACCGTACGAGGCCTACAACATCCCGATCAGCAGCCCCGATCCTGGCAATGACGGAGTCGTGGGGAATGCCGACGATCCCGGCAGAGTGCTGACGTACTGGGACTATCCGGCGGCGCTCAGAGGTCGGAACTTCGAGAAGTTCATGATCATCAACGACCCGAAATCGTCGGAGAGGCACACCGCAATCGACCTGCAGGTCCAGAAGCGGATCTCTGACAACTGGCAGTTCCTCGCGTCCTATACGGTGACGATGAACGACGCGGTGATTGGGCATCCGTTGAATCGCGCTGCGGAATACAACCCGAATGCCGAGATCAACACCGGCGATCAATCAACTCAGAGAACGTTCCGCGTCTCGGGGTTCTATCGCCTGCCGTATGGAATAGCCGCATCGGCCAACTTCAACAGTGAGAGCGGGGCGCCGCAGTCGCGGCAGGTGCTGCTCCGCGGCGGTGCGCAGATTCCAACTTTCGTCATCAACACCGATCCATTGGGAACGCTGAAACTGCCGACGACGAGCTACGTCGATCTGCGTCTCGACAAGTCATTCGAGGTGCTGGAGAGACAGCGTCTGACGCTGCGCGTGAACTTCTTCAACCTGCTCAACGCGAATACTACTCAAACCTGGAACCAGCGGGCGGGCCCGACGTACCTCTACCCGACGTTGATCCTGCGGCCCAGGCTGATGGAGTTCGGCGTTCAGTACACGTTCTGATCGATGGGTTCTGATAGATCAGGCCCAGCTCCCACGGGCTTCGATGATCGCCGAAGTGATATCCAGCGGTGTCGCCATCAGGGCGCTGGCCTCATGGTCTGCCTCGGCGCCGACGTTCTGCAGCTTTCGCGGCGTGGGGCGTTCGCTCTCGAACGTGTTGCGCGGCACGGACAGGAAATCCTCCACTTTGTTTCTCAGCGTCTTGGCGTCGTTGACCACATCCAGGAGGAACTCAGTAGGTTCCGGCTCGCCTCTGCCGTTGGCAGCGACCTTTCCGTAATACGAAATACTGCTCGAGTGCCACGTGAGGCGGAGATACGTCTGCGCGATGAAGTCGAAGATGTTTCGCAGCCCGTGGTTGTCGGCACTGTCGAACCACCGCCGCGATCCGTTGACGATCGTGCCGGTGAGCCCGCCCCAGGGCCACGGACGATCCTTCGACGCGGGATTGAATCGCGCGGCGAGGTGATCCACGTCGATCTTTTCCCGGTTGTTCGTCGTGAAGGGTGAGTTGGCCACGAGCAGGTTCAGCAAGTACAGGCCCAGCACGTCGAGGTAGTACTTCGCGGGCACGAGGCGGCAGTAGTACAGGGCCTCGACCTGGCCGCCTTCGCCATCTCCGAACAAGCGGCGCCCCGGGTCGTGCGCGGGGCTGACCACGACGCGGTCGCGCCCGCCGGAATCAGGCGTATCGACGATCTTCCAGAGATGGCGCTCATCGTCCAGGCTGCGGTAGACGATCCAGTCGCCGACGTTTGCCTTGCTGTACGAAGCGGCGTCGAGGAACCTGATCGCGCAGCGTTCGCCTTTCGACGCCCCCGATCGCGCGGGCTCGCCGATCTTTATCACCATGACCTCGCGGCGCGCAAATGCGATCTGATTGGGCACGAAGGGATGCGTCACCGTCTTGAGCATCTTGTCCATGTCGCCGGCCACGAGGTCGTTCTCGTAATCGTGCTGGCTGATATAGGCGGAGTACGCGAACTGGAACGGCGACTGCTCGTTCTGCGGCGACCAGCGAATGCCGGCCGGGAGCATCTGATAGAGGAACGGACGATCGGCCGCCTTCGTCTTATCCTGGACGAGCGCGGCCAGCTTCTCGTAATAGTACGCACCCTGCGCCAGCCGCAACCGCCAGTCACAGTCGGGTCCCTGCAGCTGGTTGATGATCGTCTCCAGGCGATCGACCCTGGTCTTGGGCGGCTTCGGCGGCTTCAGCGTGATCAGCGGATTGTCGAGCGCGAATGCGTTGTTCTTGAAATCGAGCTCGGTGTCGATGTAGACGAGCGCGTTCGTGATCGCTTTGCTCCTGGGGTCCTCGAAGAACGGCGTGTCGTTGATTTCTTCCGGCGTCGGGAACTTCGTCTCGTACGGAGCGTAGAACGTCTTCTCGGCCTTATAGAGCATGCAGCGCAGGATGAATTCGACGAAGGCTTCAGGCGCATAGTCCGACCCGCGCCGAAACGGTTCGAAGATGTGGATCAGCTCCGGCTCGTCGGCCAGGCCGTCCTTCACACGGCGGTACTTCCCGATCGTGCTCTCGACGCTGCCGCGCCCGCTACCGTCGAATTCGAAGCGGCGAATGCTTTCGTAGAACCGCTCCGACGAGCGGCCGCAGGAGATCAGGTCGAAGGCGATCGCGCCGACCCCGAAGAGATCCGTCCGGTATTCCTGGCGCTTCAGGAAGATGACCTGCGTCTGCTCGCCGTCTCTGACCTCGTCGGAGCGCGCGGCGATCTGCACGCGCACCGGCGTGGTCGGCGTGCCGGCGACGATGTCTTGGATGATGTGGCGGATGCGGATCCGGTCCCTGCTGAAGAGGACGCTGTCGCCCTTTTCGATGAAGCTGCCGTTGAACTTGGGATCACGGATGTCGAGAAAGACCTCGTTACTGCTCACGTTCACCTCGACGTTGGCGACGTCGAAGTGTTCTTTCTGCTCCGGGGAGCGGAAGTGGAGTGTGCCAAGCGGCAGATCGTCCACGGAGGTGTCCATGGTGCGATCGAGCTGAGGTTCCGGCGGCAGGAAGCCGAGGTCGCCGAGCGCACAGACGATGCCCTTGGTGTCGTCGTGCTTGATGTAGATGTTTGCCGGTTTGATGTCGAGATGAAAGAGCGGGCCGCCGTTCGCGTAACTCACACGGTGCAGCCGGCTCAGGCCGACGACGATGTCGCGCAGGAACGGCAAGGCGGTGCGGATTCGATCCTCGAACGTCATCCGCTTCAGCAGCTCGTAGCCCGCCGATGACGCCGGCTCGATGCCTTCGCGCAGCTTCTGCGTCTGCTCCTGGTTGAGGGACGTTTGTTCGCCGACCAGTCGCTCCAGTTCCGCGCGCGCGGGTGTAATCGCGGCAAAGGCATCAGGAATGCCGTCCCTCGCGAACACCTCCTCGAGCACAGTCGGCGCGATCCAGAATGCCTCGCCCGGTCCGCGCTCAAGCAGGTCCTTCATGCTGAACTCGTACTTGTCCATCACCAGCGCGTAATCGGACACGGAGATGCCCGCCTCGTTGAATTCGTGCTTCAACTGCTGGTACGCGGGATAGGACTGGAAGCGCTGCGTGCTGCCGATGATGTCCACGGTGCCGCTGACCTGCGCGTTGGCCGATCGGCTCAACTGGTCGGCGCGGATGATGCCCGAGACCCGAGACTCGCGGTTGAAGCGCTCCACGGCCGCGGAGTTCGCGCGCTTGCGCACCTTGTCGAGAATCGATTCCCAGCCTGGCAGGTCGGCCCCGGCCAGTGCCAGGGCGAGGGTGTCCTGACGCTGGTAGTTGCAGAGGACGATCTCGAGCAGTTTCGCCCCTTGTTCCGGAGCCCATTGTTCTTCTTCGAGCACGCGCGACACGATGGCGGACACGGCCTCGGAAGCCAGTCGGGACAGCGGACGCGGCGTAGTGGATTCGTTGTCGTAGAGGAGCTTGACGGCGAAGTCATTGCCGCGGAGGTCGCTGTGGACGACGTAAACGACGCCGAACGTGCCGTCACCGAGCTTCCACAGCTGTCCGTGACGCCGCTTGAAGTACACGACCTCTCCGCCCTTGTCCTCGTTGATCCTGAACCATAGCGAGTTGTCGGACCGCTCCATGATGCCGACCTCCGTTACCGCGTCATTGAATCCTTCATGACAATGAGAAAGCTCTCGTGAGTCGCACCGCGCTCGTGGGTGATCATCCAAGCCGCGCGCACCACGTCTGGATCGAAGGTGACGACGACCGGGTCCTTCCGGCCATCCGGGCGCTTCAGAACGATGCACTCGTCCGGTGCGTAGCGCGCGAAGCACCATGAATGGGAGTCGCCCTCGATCATGCTGACGAACTGCCGCGGCCGGCTCTCGACACCGCGATAGCGTGTGCCTTTCCAAATCGCCACTTCGAGTGCCCCATCGTCGAGGACCTTGAGCTGGAAGAACCCGGGTGCTTTCGCGCGCGTGACCGCGAGCGACGTCTCCTGACCAGCTCGAACGGGCACGATCGTGGTGCCGGCGAGCGACTCGCGCGAGCCCGCGGCCTGCCACACGCTGGCCGTGACGATGAAGTGATCGCCCCGTGACAACGACGATGGTTTGGCGCCCGGTTCTTCGTCAGTCTGGCCGATGGCCTCGAGCAGGGTGACGACGAGGGGGTCGTTGTCGGCCGGGTCGCGCCATTCGAAGTGCTGCAGATGGCCAATCGCCCCGCCCAGGCGGAGCGGCAGGTCGTCGTCGTAGGCGAGGCGGATGGGCAGGATCTTCGGATGCCCCGCTTCTGCCTCGCGGTCCCTGGCCATCACCGTCTCGGCGACCACGTATCCGTGCAGGACGGATGCTTTCGACAGCAGCACGACGAAGAAATCGCTATCGGTGATCTTGCTGGCGATGAGCTCCGACCAGTCGCTGCCGGGGGCAATCTCGATGTCGATGAAGACGTTGTGGCCGTGTGTGGCGAGGTACTCGTGAAGTAAGGACGCAATCAACCGGTCCGGCTCAGCACCCCGCTTGTACGAGATGAAGACCCGAGATGGCTTCGGCGCCATGGCCTCACCGGACCCGTCATTGGCGTCCATGAAAACTCCTGAGGGCTGACCCGTTCGGAGACGAGAGCCTTGGAGTCTACACCGGGACGCAGTGCTCCGAGGACGAGTGCCCGTATCGAGATTAACGCCGGGGACGTATGGAACGAACGGGCATGTCCAGCTTCCGACCCGCATCAGGATTGCCGCGTGCGAGCGAGGTACGCTGGCGTTACGCCTCACCGGCGAAGCACAGCCGCAAGCTCAATCGACACGACGCGTACGCCGTCGGCGTGATACTCGAACAGCCCGGAGTCATCACTTCCGTGTGGCTCGCAGCAAGCGCACCGGATAAGCCGCGTCCGGATGCAACGCGCCGCACAATACTGAACGCACATCGTGGCAAGGAAGCGCTCATCGTCGGCCACAGCCAAGAAGGTGCCGAAAGGGCATCATTCCGTCTACGTCGTTTATCTGCGAAACCCGAATGGCGACGGGAAGGCGGGGTACTACGTCGGCATGACCGGGCTCACGCCCGAGGAGCGGTTCGAGAACCACAAGAACGGCATCAAATGCGCCCGCGTCGTGCGCGACCATGGGGAGCGGCTCGTGCCACGCCTCTATGCGCACCTGAACCCCATGACCTTCGAGCGGGCCGTACAGATGGAAGCGATGCTCGCCGACGGCCTGCGCAAGCGCGGCTTCGTCGTCTTCGGAGGGCACTGAATCAAGTAGCGCGCGTCTTCGGCCATGTCGTCGATGAGCTCGAACTCTCACGACACGGCGGGACCGCGGTCGTGATGGAGGCTCAGGTGATGACCGATGTTCTTGTCGTTGGAGCCGGCCCGACCGGCCTGATGCTGGCCAACCAGCTTGGCCGGCGCGCCGTTCGCGTCACTATCATCGACCGGCACAGCGGACCCGCCCGCGAGTCGAGAGCGATGGCGGTGCACGCTCGCACGCTCGAGATCTATTCCAAGCTCGGGCTCGTGGAGCGCGCCCTCGAACTGGGCACGCCTGGCTACGGCGCAAACATGTGGGCCGGGGGCCGGTTGAAAGCGCGCATCCCGCTCAAGGACATGGGAAAGGACATGAGCCCCTTCCCGTACGTTCTGATGCTCGGCCAGGACGACAACGAACGCATCATGGGTGAGCACCTGCGCCACTGGGGTCTTTCCGTGCAGTGGAACACGGAGCTCGTGGCACTCGACCAACAGGCGGACCATGTGACGGCCACAGTCAAGGATCTCGACGGCCGCACGCGGACGATCACCGCCGCGTATGTCGCCGGCTGCGATGGCTCGCGCAGCGCCGTTCGCACGCTCTGCGGCATTGCGTTCCCGGGGGCCCCCTACGAACATGCGTTCTTCGTGGCGGACACAGAGGCAACGGGCCCGATGGTCGCAAACGAGCTGAACGTCTTCTTGTGGCGCAGCGGGTTCCACCTCTACTTCCCCATGAAAGGGACCAATCGCTGGCGTGTGATCGGCATTCTGCCGAACGAGCTGGCCGGCAGAGACGGCGTGACCTTCGAGGATCTCGTTCCGGCGCTTCTCCAAGTCGGCGGGACTGGTCTGTCGTTCACGGCCTGTCATTGGTTCTCGACTTACCGCATCCACCATCGCTGCACCGAACGCTTCCGTGACCGCCGCTGCTTCCTGCTGGGCGACGCCGCGCACATCCATAGTCCGATGGGCGGGCAGGGCATGAACACCGGGCTTCAGGACGCGTACAACCTGGCGTGGAAGCTGGCTCTCGTCATCACGAATCGCGCCAGCGAGGGGCTGCTCGACACTTACGAGGCCGAGCGTCGTCCGTTCGCGCAGCAACTGCTCGCGACCACCGACCTCGCATTCAGGGCCGTCGTGTCCGAGAGCTGGTCCGCTGGCATGCTTCGCACCCACATCGTCCCGCGCGTGGCGGCCATCGCGATGAGCCGCACATGGGTACAAAGGGCGGCGTTCCAGACGCTCTCCCAGATTGGGATTCGCTACCGCGAGAGCGCCCTCTCGCAGGACCTTGGGAAGCCGGCCGGGAACGCGCCGCATGCCGGCGATCGCTTTCCCTGGCTTCATCTGAGGTTCAAGCCACAGGGGGCACGCGAGGATCTGTTCCAGAGGCTCGATGACACGCGGTTCAACCTCCTCGTGATCGGTCAGCCGGCGCCATCGCTCGAAGGCCTCGGTCTCGGCGACATGCTGCAGGTGCACGCGGTTGCCTCGGATCCGGAGAACGAGGCCGCATTGACCGGCGCGTCGATCGCCAATCCCTCGTACTACGTCTTGCGCCCCGATGGCCACATCGGGCTCACCGGCACGGTCTTCCAGGAGGGTGAGCTGAAGCGGTGGCTCGCGCAGCCGCACCTGCAGCTCGCGAGCAGCCCGGCGCCGCACGCCGCGATAGTGAGCCAAACGGTCGCCGGTGCCTCCTAGCGACGGTGCGCGTGAACTTCTTCAACCTGCTCAACGCGAATACCACTCAAACCTGGAACCAGCGAGCAGGCCCGACGTACCTCTACCCAACGTTGATCCTGCGGCCCAGACTGATGGAGTTCGGCGTTCAGTACGCGTTCTGATCGATAGCCTGGCGCCCGAACGCGCTGGCCGTGGCGCAGGCCTGGCCAATAGTCGACGACAGTTTTCACAGGCCAGTAGAGAGTCGGGGCGTCCCGCTCTAAGTTCTCGAACATGTCACGCCCGGCTGCTGCGCTCTGGTCGGTGAACTCGCCAATCGGGCACGCGAGTCGCAGTCGCCTGCCAGCCGCCTGCGGGTGCCAGACTAAATTTCCCCTAGCACTCGAAATTATTCGCGTAGAACTGCCCCTGCTCGCATGGTGACAACGGACGACATCTGTCCGGCGCCCTGAGTCCACGTCGATCGCGATGGGCCATGACTCGGCGACATCACATGGCAAGCACGACTCGCCACACAGTGATGGCTCACGCATTGCACAGACCGCAGTGGATGAAACCGCCGAGAAGGAGAGGGGTTACGTCATGTCCACGATTCTCATCATCGTCTTGTTGGTGTTGCTTCTTGGTGGTGGCGGCGCGTATTACGGCCCGCGTGCAGGCTGGGGCGGG
>Ga0247825_10000095_pt1 | contig 48567 bp, 46 predicted proteins | sample 13C_Vanillin_Day_FD_194413 | JGI IMG/M metagenome (GOLD analysis project Ga0247825, IMG submission 194413) | Soil microbial communities from agricultural site in Penn Yan, New York, United States - 13C_Vanillin_Day48 | ecosystem: Environmental > Terrestrial > Soil > Agricultural land | place...
CCGCTCTGACCGTGCGACGAAATTCCCTGCTCCCCCGCACGGCCCGCGCTGTTAGCCTTCTGATTCTGTTCTAGGGCCCGGCAGGGCTCGACAATTTGGCCGCGGTCAGGAGATCGGGATGGCAAGAGCGGTTCTCGCGGCGCTGGTTTCCATGTGCTTGGTCTGTCCGGCGCTGTCGCAATCCGACATTGCGAAGCAGGTCGACATCGCCAAGGAGACGCGGTCCATCTCCACGCCGAATGCGCTGAACACCCGGATCGGGCCGCTGCAATTCAACGACGGGAGGCCTGTGCCGAAAACCGTCGAGCAGCTCTACGAGCATCTCGATTTCGTGCGGGGTGTCGACGTGTTCCTCAACGCCATGCCGGGCGCCTCGCTCGTTGCCATGCGCCGCGCCCAGCGCAGCATGGGGGCGGCCGACAACTCGTTCGTGATGTTCGAGCACTATCTCGACTCGAAGACACTCGCGCTCACCGGCAACACCGAAAGCCTGTTTGCCTCCGGCTTCCTCGATGTCACCGACGGCCCGCTGGTGCTGGAATTTCCCCCGAACGTGCTGGGCGTGCTGGACGATATCTGGTTCCGCCACATCGCCGATTACGGGATCACCGGTCCGGACAAGGGCAAGGGCGGAAAATTGCTGATCGTGGCGCCCGCTTACAAGGGCAGGGTGCCTTCGGGATTCCAGGTGGCGCGTTCGCGCACCAATGCCGTCTGGGCGGTGACGCGGGGCGTCGCGCAAGGCGGCGACGTCTCGTCGGCGGCGATGCAGCTTCTGTCGCGGCTGAAGGTCTATCCGCTGGCGCAGGCGCACAATCCGCCAACGACCGAACTCGTCAACGGGTCCGGCAATGCGGTCAACACCGTGCATGCGAACGACTTCTCGTTCTACGAGGACATCGACAGCCTGGTGCAGGCCGAGCCCGCCGATGCGCTCGATCCGGAGCTCACAGGCCAGCTTGCGGCCATCGGCATCGTCAAGGGCAAGCCGTTCAGCCCCGACGCACGCATGAAACGTGCCCTTGCCGACGCGGCAACGGTGGGCAGCGCCACGGCGCGGGCGATCCTGTTCAGGCCGCGGGATCCTGCGGCCTACCTCTATCCCGACTCGGCCTGGATGACGCCGCTGATGGGCGGCGGCACCCAGTTCATGCGCAACGGCGCGCGGCTGCTCGATGCCCGTGTCGCTTTCCACTACGGCTTTACATTGGTCACGCCGACGATGGCAGCGACGGCGCCGGGTGCCGGTTCGCAGTACGCGGTCGTAGCGGTCGATGCGCAAGGCGAGTGGCTGGACGGCGGCAAGCTCTACCGTCTTCAACTGCCGCCGAACGTACCGGCCAGGGAGGCCTGGTCGGTCACGCTGTACGATCCGCAGACCCGCTCGCTGTTGCAGACCGAAAACCTGCAGCCTGTCCTCGGCAGTCAGAGCGGCAAGCTCAAGCCGAATGCCGACGGCACCATCGATCTCTGGTTCGGCCCGAAGGCGCCGACCAACCGGGAAGACAACTTTGTGCGGACGGTGCCCGGCAAGGGCTGGTTCGCGGTCCTGCGTGTCCACGGGCCGCTCAAGCCCTGGTTCGACAAAAGCTGGCGGCCAGGTGAGATCGAGGAGATGAGGTGAGAACGCGGCGCGGGGCTTAAACGACGGCGCAATGATGCTTCTGGTGTTCGTGCCCGTGCTGTTGCCGGCGGCCAAGAGCCTCGGCATCGATCTGGTGCATTTCGGGCTGGTGGTGATCCTGAACTTCATGATCGCGCAAATCGCGCCGCCTTACGGCCTGATCCTGTTCGTGCTGTCGGCGCTGACCGGGGTGCCGATGCGCGAGATCAACCGGGAATGGCAGCTCTGCGTGCCGCTCGCGATCGCTCTTCTGCTCCTGATCGCATTCCCGGCGATCACGCTCTGGCTGCCGTGGACGTTCGGGTACAAGGGATAGAGAAAGAAAGCGCTCTATCGCGACTTGAACCAGTTCCAGGCGTCGCGGATCTGCTGATCGAGGTCGGAGCGCGCCGGCGTCCAGCCGAGGACTGCGCGGGCGCGTTCAGCCGATCCGACCAGCGCCGCGGGATCGCCTGCGCGGCGCGGGGCAGGCTTCACGGCGATCGGGCGGTCGCAGACCAGCCGCGCCACGGCGATCACCTCCTTTACCGAATGGCCGCGGGCGTTGGCGAGATTGAACGGGCCGCTCCTGCCGCCGCCGAGCAGAAATTTCAGCGCCAGCACATGTGCCTCGGCGATGTCCATGACGTGGACGTAGTCGCGGACGCAGGTGCCGTCGGGCGTGTCGTAGTTGTCGCCGAAGATCGAAAGGGGGGTGCCGCTCAGCGCCGCGCGAAGCACCTGCGGGATCAGGTGGGTCTCGGGGGCGTGGTTCTCGCCGATCTCGCCCTCCGGATCGGCGCCCGCCGCGTTGAAGTAGCGAAGCGCCGTCCATGGCATCGCCTTGGCGGCTCCGATGTCCGCGAGCATCCGCTCGACCGCGACCTTGTTTGCGCCATAGGGGTTGATCGGAGCCAGCGGACTGTCCTCGGAAACCGGCACCTTCTTCGGCAAGCCGTAAACCGACGCGCTCGAGGAAAAGATGAACGGCACGGGCTTGTGGTCGAGCACCGCGCGCAACAGCACCGACGTCCGGTCGACATTGTTGGTGTAGTAGAGCAGTGGATCGGCGACCGACTCGCTGATCGAGGTGTAGCTCGCGAAATGCATCACCGCGACCGGCTTGTACTTGTCCAGGACTTCAGTGACGCGGTTGCGGTCGCCCGTGCTGCCGGTCTCCAGCGGGCCCCATTTCACGGCGTCGCGGCGGCCGCGCGACAGGTCGTCAAGCACTACAGGCCGGTAGCCGCCGGCGGCAAGCCGCTTGCAGGCGTGGCTTCCGATGAAGCCCGCTCCCCCGGTCACGAGAACGTCCAATCGATCCCCCAAACCGCCGCATAAAAAGACGTCGGCCGCCCCTGATCAACGGCTCGGCAAAAACGTGCAGCGCCAGCCTTCGGCAGACTGCGGCATTTTACGCAAAAAACGCGAAGGGTGGCTCCGTTAGCGGCCGGCGCGGGCCATCGTAACGGAGACCTCGGAAATCTCGCTGCCCGGCGACCGGATTACGACGCTCTGGCTGTTGCCGCGGGTCGTGATCGCCAGCGCGGCGTTGAAGCCGACCGCCGACGCCTGCGCCTGGATACTGTGGGCGGTGGCGCGGCCGGAGATCGAGCCGTAAACCTGCCGGCTGGTTTCGTTCCACGAGCCGGAAAGGTTGCCGCCGCTGTAAGTGATGTCGCTTGCGATCTCGAATTTGTAGCTGTCGCCCGCGCACCGCAGGCTGAGCGAAAGCGTGGTGCCCGCCTCGTTGGCGCGATAGGTGCCGCGGCAGCGGATGCGCTCGCTTCCCCCGTTGTTGGCGGTGATCTTGCCGTTGCCGGACCAGCTTCCGGTGAACCCGGCGAACGGATTCTCCGCGGACTGCGCCGGTCCCGCCGCAAAGGCGAGAAGACCGAGGGTGACTGCAATTATTCCGGATTTCATCGCGTTCATGGATCGCCCGATAACGCGGTCCTCCAGCCTTCGTTCCAACAAGGCCTTCGTCCCGCAGATTGCTGACTGACAAATGATCTCAGCCCTACGGCATTCCCATAACAGATTCGTCCGGCAAAATGACTAGGCGGCCGTGGGTTGCTTGGTGCGGGCCTTATTCTCTTTGATTTCGGTGACTTTCTGGTCGACGTGACGTGAGAAAACGTATTGCGCGGGCCGCTGACGGTCGAGCGGTATTTCGGGGGCCATGTCGCCCTCGGTCTTGATGCCCTTCATGGTCGAAACCAGCGCCTTGATCGGGTGCTTGAACGTGTCCTGCACGGCGGTCGCTTCGAAGCCCGAATGGACCATGCAGTCGGCGCACTTCTCGTAGTTGCCGACGCCGTAGGAATCCCAATCGGTGGACTCCATCAGCTCCTTGAAGGTCTTGGCGTAGCCTTCGCCCACCAGGTAGCAGGGCTTCTGCCAGCCGAACACGGTGCGGGTCGGATTACCCCACGGCGTGCAGTGATAGGTCTGGTTGCCGGCGAGGAAGTCGAGGAACAGGCCGGACTGGCTAAACGACCACTTCTTGCCCCCGTTGCCGCGCTTGAAGATGTCGCGGAACAGCTGCTTGGTGGTCTGGCGGTTGAGGAAGTGCTGCTGGTCGGGCGCGCGCTCGTAGGCGTAGCCCGGCGAGACGGTGATGCCGTCGACGCCCATCGCCATCACGTCATCGAAGAACTTCGCCATCCGCTCCGGGTCGGCGTTGTTGAACAGCGTGCAGTTGATGTTGCAGCGGAAGCCTCTGGCCTTGGCGGCCTTGATGGCGGACACCGCGCGGTCATAGGTGCCGGCCTGACAGACCGACTTGTCGTGGTCTTCCTTGTCGCCGTCCAGATGCACCGACCAGACGAAATACGGCGAAGGCTCGTAGTCCTTCATCCGCTTTTCCATCAGCAGCGCATTGGTGCACAGATAGACGAACTTGCGCCGGGCGATGATGCCCTTGACGATGGTCGGCAATTCCTTGTGCAGCAGCGGCTCGCCGCCGGCGATCGAGACGACCGGCGCGCCGCACTCGTCGACCGCCTGCAGCGCGTCCTCGACCGAGATGCGCTGGTTCAGGATCTCGTCGGGATAGTCGATCTTGCCGCAGCCCGCGCAGGCCAGATTGCAGCGGAACAGTGGCTCGAGCATCAGCACCAGCGGGTAGCGTTTGCGGCCCGACAGGTTCTGGCGAACGAGGTAACTGCCGACGTGAAGCTTCTGAAGGAGAGGAATGCTCAAAATGACCGCCTGATTTCGATTGAGTTTGTATTTGCCGGGTCAGACCTTACGAACGCAGAGTTTCAACACCTTCTAAGGCAGGTCATTTGACCGCAGCGCGGCATAACCCTTGATATCTAGCACTTCCGGACGCCCGTGCAATGCCAGTTCCCGCCTTGCGGGGATGGGCCGCGGGCGAATGCGGCAGAATTGACGCATATTGGCCATGACTTGCCATCCGTCTGATGGGACTGTGTTATCGACCAAGATGGTCGACATCGGCGGTCGATTGTGTGACATAGCCGCGGCGGCCGTCGGGGGTGGCGGAGCGGTTGGCTCGGCGGGGGACGGAGTTACTCCCCACACATCTTCGGAATTGACGTTATGGCCCAATACCTTCGTTTGGTTCGAAAGGCCGCCGCAGGCCGGATACGGGATTCTGTGTGTCGGACCCGCGCAGGCGGATTCGGTGCGGCCAGGGTCGTCGACATCACAGATTTTTGCCCCTGGACGCTAAGTTTGGAAGGCATGGCGATTGCATCGCCGACCGCAATATTTGATTGGATGATCGCACGATATTGACGGTCGTTTCATCGATCCTTGTCTTGGCTGCTCGGACAGCGATGAAACATAGGGAACCCGGTTTGCAATTGTTGGATTTCCGGAAATGAGAAGTTCGGTGCGCAATCGATGCTGATAACGGCGGTCAGCAGGCTCGTCCGGTGGTGCAGCCATCACGCATGGGTGGTGGCGATTGCGGCTGCGATCCTCAGCGTGGCCTCGGGCATCTTTGCCGCGCAGCGCTTCGCCATCAACACCGACATCAACACGCTCCTGGCGCCGGACCTCGGCTGGCGTCAGCGCGAGAAGGCGTTCGAGACTGCGTTTCCCGGGCCGGTTTCGTCGATCCTTGTGGTGGTCGATGCGCCGACCTCGGAGCTTGCCACCGAAGCAGCGTCGCTGCTGGCGGCCAGGCTCGCCAAAGACACCAAGCGGTTCGTCGAGGTGCGGCCGCTGGACGGCGATCCGTTCTTTGCCAGGAATGGACTTCTGTTTCAGTCGACCGATGAGTTGACGCGGACCACGCGCGGGCTGGGCCAGGCGGGTCCGATCATCGGCGTTTTGGCCGGCGATCCTTCGCTGCGCGGGCTGACGCGGGGCCTGTCGTTTGGGGTTCTCGGCGTGCAGGCCGGGGGCGCCAAGCTCGACGACCTGGTGCGGCCGTTGTCGATGGCGGCGGATACGGTGGAGCAGGTCCTGGCGGGGCAGCCGGCAATCTTCTCCTGGCGTGTGCTGCTGAGCGGGCAGGCGCCGCAGGCGAGGGACCTGCGCCGCATGATCGAGACGCGGCCGGTGCTGGATTTCACGGCGCTCGAGCCGGGCCGCGCCGCGACCGAGGCGATCCGGACCGCGGTGTCCGATCTCAATCTGGCCAAAGATTATCGCGCCCGCGTGCGGCTCACCGGTCCGGTGGCGATGGCCGACGACGAATTCGGCACCGTGCAGGAGGGTGCGCTGGTGAACGGTATCGGCACCATTTTGACGGTGCTGCTGATCCTGTGGTTCGCGCTGCGCTCGGGCCGCATTATCGTTGCGGTGTTTCTGACGCTGTTCGTCGGTCTTGCGGTGACGGCGGCGCTCGGCCTGATGATGGTCGGCGCGCTGAACCTGATTTCAATTGCGTTTGCGGTGCTGTTCGTCGGCCTCGGCGTCGATTTCGGCATTCAGTTCGCAGTCCGCTACCGGTCGGAGCGCTATGAGAACGGCGACCTGCCGGCTGCGCTGTCGGGCACCGCGCAAAAAATCGGCGCGCCGCTGACGCTTGCGGCCGCGGCGGTCGCCGCGGGCTTCTTGTCGTTCGTCCCGACCGACTACAAGGGCGTGTCGGAGCTGGGGCAGATCGCCGGCCTCGGCATGCTGATCGCGTATGCCGCCAGCGTCACCGTCCTGCCCGCCCTGCTGACGCTCATCAAGCCGCCGGGTGAGCCCGAGGAGGTCGGTTATCGTGCGCTCGCGCCGGTCGACCGCTTCCTCGAACGTCACCGCATCGCCGTGGTCGGCGGCACCGGTCTTGTCGCGATCGCGGGCCTGCCGCTGCTGTTCTACCTGACGTTCGACTTCAATCCGATCAATCTGCGCAGCCCCAAGGTCGAGTCGGTCGCGACCTTCCTCGACCTGCGCACCGATCCGACGCTGGGCGCGAATTCGATCAGCATCATGCTGCCGAACGTCAACGAGATCGACAAGACCGCGGCGCAACTCGTCAAGATTCCCGAGGTCGAGCACGTCAATTCGGTGAAAGACCTCGTCCCGGCCGACCAGGAGCGCAAGCTCGCGCTGATCCGCGGCCTGTCGCGGCAGTTGCAGCAAAGCCTGTCGACGGAAGACGGCGCGCGCGGCCCGCAGGACGCGCAGAACGTCGCCGCGCTGCGCGGCCTTGCCGACACGCTCACGCGGCTCGCGGCTTCCGCGAGCGGGCGCGGCGCCGAGGAGGCGAACCGCCTGGCGCGCAGCCTGACGCGGCTCGCGCAAGCGGGCAAAACCCAGCGGGACGCCGTCGAAACGGCGTTCGTCATGCCGCTGCGGATCGCGCTCGGCGAGCTGCGCGAGTATCTGAAGGCCGAGCCGGTGGCGCTGCGCACGCTCCCGGAAACCGTGCTCCGGCAATGGGTGACGGCCGATGGCCGCACCCGCGTCCAGGCCTCGCCCAAGGGCGATCCCAACGACAACGAGACGCTGCGGCACTTCGCGCGCGCCATTCAGGCGCCGTTCCCCGACGCGGTCGGGACCCCGGTGTCGATCCTCGAATCCGGCCGCACCATCGTGAATGCGTTCATTCTCGCGGGCGTCTTCGCGCTGTTGTCGATCGCGATCCTGCTGTGGATCGTGCTCAGGCGCTTCGGTGACGTGCTGCTGACGCTCATTCCGCTTCTGGTTGCAGGCGTCATCACGCTCGAAATCTGCGTGCTGATCGGGTTGCCGCTCAACTTCGCCAACATCATCGCGCTGCCGCTGCTGCTCGGCGTCGGCGTCGCCTTCAAGATCTACTACATCATGGCGTGGCGGGCCGGGCAGACCGACCTGCTGCAGTCGAGCCTGACGCGCGCGGTGATCTGGAGTGCGTTGACCACCGCGACGGCCTTCGGCAGCCTGTGGCTGTCTAGCCATCCCGGCACCTCCAGCATGGGCAAGCTGCTCGCGCTGTCGTTGGTTACCACCATGTTCGCCGCCGTGCTTTTCCAGCCGGCCCTGATGGGCAAGCCCCGCACCACCGAGGAGTCCGGGCCCGCCGGTCCAGGCTCAAGCACGCCCGATCCGGCCAAGTCCGAGTCCGCCAAGTCCGAGTCCGCCAAGTCCGAATCCGCCATGCCCGATTCTGGCGCGCCGGAGCCGGCAAAGCCTTGAACCTGTTTGCGGATAGCCGCGACAAACCTCGAACATCCGGTTGCTCGACCGGGTTGGCCATCCCCTCGGGGGGCTTGCAGGACGAGGGCTCGGGTGGAATCTTTGGTAACGATTTTTGGAACTTTTCCGCGTAGATTGGATTGATTGATTTCGAGCAAGCTGGGGCCTGTCGGAATCGTCGGATTTGCTGCGGGTGGTTGGGATGCCGCTTGAGAGGGCGGCATGGTGCTGAGCGATGAAGCCTTCTGACATCGATATCAGGATGATGCGCCGCTGCGTCGAGCTTTCGGCCGCTGCGGTGCAGGCCGGCGAACTGCCGTTTTCCTGCGTGATCTGCAAGGAAGGCGAGATCGTCGTCGAGACCACCAACCGTGTGATGCGGGACGCCGACGTCACCCGCCACGCCGAGATCATCGCGATTTCCGAGGCGCAGCGCGTGCTCGGCCGCAAGGACCTTTCCGACTGCACGCTCTATTCCAACGTCGAGCCGTGCCCGATGTGCTCGTTTCCGATCCGGGAGACGCGGATCGGCCGGGTGGTCTATTCGATCAGTTCGCCGATGATGGGCGGCCTCTCGAAATGGGGCGTTCTGAGCGACCGCGAGATTTCCGACGTGATGCCGCAGGTGTTCGGCCGGGCTCCGGATATTTCCGCCGGGCTGATGTATCGCGATGCGGCTGCGATCTGGCGGAGCTGGAATCCGCTGTTCTGGTTCGGCATCCGCCTGAAGGGTTGCCTTGCCGAATCAAACAACGACGCGATGGCTGCGTTGCAGACCCGGCCGGCCAGGAAAAGCCTGCTCAAGCGGCTTGTTGCTTTCGCGTCCCAGGCCTTGCCGGGCAAGCGCTCCGAACAGGCCCAGGTGGCTTCCCAGGTGGCTGCGCGGCAGCCACAGGCCAAGATCGCCGGATAAGCTCGCCCGCTATTTGACCGCGTCGGCGCCCGCCTGCGCGACCTGGGCGTCCTGGTGCGATTGCACGCCGGAAACGCCGATGGCGCCGACGATCGCCCCGCCGGACACGATCGGCACGCCGCCTTCGGCGACGCTCGCCCCGAACGTCAGCACGCGCAGGCCGATCCCGCCGCCCGCGACCGCATCCTCGAATACTTTCGTCGGCCTTCGGAATTCGGCGGCGGTCTTCGCCTTCGCCTCGGCGATGCGGACCGACGACAGCTGCGCATTGTCGACACGGTGCAGCATCACGAGGTTTGCGCCCGAATCAACAATCGCGATGGCGACGCCCCAGCCATTCCTGGCGGCTTCGGCTTCGGCTGCGGCCATCACCTGTTTCGCAGCAGAGAGCGTGATCGGCGCGCCATAAGGCGTGCTGGGGGGAGCGGCTTGCTGTGCCATGCGTTGCTCTCGTTGTCAGGCGGCTGCGGCCTTGAAGCGCGGCGCGAGCACGGTGGATTTCAAGGTGGTCTCCAGCGCCCCGAGCTCGTCGCGGCTCAGCGGTGAGTAGGGCGGGTAGGGATCGCCCGCCGGGATGCCGATCAGGTTCATCGCCGCCTTCATCGCCGGCGCCAGCCCGCGATGCATCCACTTCGAGGGAAACAGCGCGAACTGGAGCTGGATTTCGGCGGCCCGCTCGTGGTCCCTCGCCACAAAGGCGTCAATGACGGCGCGGGCGATCTCCGAGCCCGGCGGCGGCATGGTTGCGCCGGAGCCGCCGAGTTGAAGCGTCGCGAGAAGCATCTGCATGGTGGTAAAATAGCGGGCGTGGCCGGCGCGGTCGATCTCGACGATCAGCCGCGACACCCGCGCGAGGTCGCGCGAGCTTTCCTTGATGAGCTGCACCTGCGGCAGCATGGCGAGCGCAACCGTGTCGGCGATCGAGACGTCAGCGCCGGGGCCGGGATTGAGATAGAGCGTGACCGGCAACCTGGTCTCGCGGCCGATCGCTTCGAAATAGGCGATGAGATCGTCCCTGGTCGGCGGGCCGGCGAACGGGCGCAGCGGCGCGAGCAGTTGCACCGCGGCCGCGCCCAGCCGCTCGGCTTCGTGCGCGAGCGCAACCGCGGTCTTGAACGAAGCGTGAGAGATGCCGACCATCACCGGCACGCGGCCGGCGGTGATTTCGACGGTGCGGCGGATCAGCTCCTTGCGCTGCTCGAAGCTCAGATAGGTGTATTCCTGCGTCTCGACGCCGGCCGCGACGATCATGGTCGCGCGGCAGTCCTTGACGATGTAGTCGATTTGGCGCGCGAGCGCCGGTTCGTCGACGTTGAGATCGGCGGAGAACGGCGTCAGCGGCGCGACAATCAGTCCCGGCGTCGGCATTGCAGCCTCCCTGGCTTTCTCCCTGCTCGACCGGCCTTGAGCTTAGCGCGGCAACGCGGCCATGCGAAATGGCCGTCGATGCATTCGGCGGACATCTGCTATCGTCCCGGCGCAGCCATCGGAAATGGCGAAACAAAAACGGGGCGGAAGCGCGAGGCATCGATGCTGCTGACCGGCAAGGAATATCTCGAGAGCATTCGCGACGGGCGCAAGGTGTATGTCGGCCGCGAACTGGTCGAAGATGTGACCGCGCATCCGGCGTTTCGCAATGCGGCGAAGTCCTTCGCCATGATCTATGACAGGAAACGCGCGCCGGAGAACCGCGATGTGATGACCGCGGAGGAGGACGGCGAGACCTTCTCCAGCTATTTCCTGCTGCCGCGCACGCGCGAGGATCTGCACAAGCGGTTCGAGACGCACCGGCGCATCGCGTCGTGGACGCACGGCCTGCTCGGCCGCTCGCCGGACAATTTCCCGAGCTATGTGAGCGGGCTCGTGATGGATCCGGCGATGTTCGAACGCATCCGCCAGGGTTTCGGCGAGAACATCAAGAAGTACTACCGGCACATGCGGGCGAACGACATCTTCGCCTCGCACACCGTCACCAATCCGCAGGGCTGGCGAATGCCGAACCCAAAGGACGCTGAAAAGCGCACGCCGCCGACCCTGCGCGTCGTGAACGAGGACGACGCAGGCGTCACCATCAACGGCCTGAAGATGCTCGGCACCGCGACGGCGTTCTGCCACGAGACGTGGTGCGGAAATCTGCAGCCGGTCGCGCCGGGCGCGGAAAAGGAGTCGATCACCTGCGCCGTACCGCTGAATGCACCGGGCGTCAGCATCTGGTCGCGCAAGCCTTACGAGAAATACGCGGTGAGCGAGTTCGACAACCCGCTGGCGTCCCGTTTCGACGAGAACGACGCGGCGGTGCTGTTCGAAAACGTGAAGGTGCCGTGGGAGCGGGTGTTCTGCCACGACAACGTGGAGATGACGCGCGCGATCTACATGCGCACCCCCGGCCACGCGATGGCGAACCACCAGGCGAATGTGCGGTTCCTCGAAAAGCTGAAGCTGATCGTCGGCATTGCCGGCAAGCTCGCTGACATGAACGGCGCGCGCTCGGTGCCCGCGGTGCAGTTCACGCTCGGCAGGCTTGCCGCGATGGAGGCGACGCTGGAAGGCCTCATCATGGGGCAGATCAACAGCGGCGAGGCACATCCGAACGGCTATCACACGGTCAACCGCCGTTATGTCTATGCGGCGCTGCACTGGTGCACCAATCACCACGCCGAGATCTGCGACACGGTGCGCGAACTGATGGGCGCCGGCGTGTTCCAGATGCCCGCGGATGCTTCGGTGCTGGAGGACGCGAAGCTCCGCGAATTGTTCGAATGCTATTGGTCGGTGCCGGGCCAGCCGGCCGAGCAGCGCATGAAGTTGCTCAATCTCGCCTGGGACCTGCTCGGTTCCGATTTCGCCGGCCGCCACATGCAGTACGAGAAGTTCTATGCGGGGCCGGGCTTCGTCATGAACGGCTACAGCTATCTCACCGGGCCGTGGGCCGAGTGGGAAGGACAGGTTGACGAACTGCTCGCAAGCTACGACGCGCCCGCCGCCGGTTCGAAGAGCGAGCCGAAGAAATAGCCGGCGATCCGCGGCATCATGGCGGTCATGCGCCCGATGCCGGGTACTGGTCAGTGTCCCGGCCCTATGCCATGCTTTTGAGACAGCGGTCGCGCGGACGCCAAAAACAAAGCCAACAGGTCCGTGCCGGCTGTGTCGGGGCGCGCAGGGGAGGACTCGGAATGCGCAATACACGGAACATTCTGCTTTCGGCGGTCGCCGCGGTGCTGGCCGCGGGTGCGATCGCCATCACGGCGGCACCTGCGCAGGCACAGGACAGGACCTTCGTGATGAAGCTGTCGACCGCCACGCTGAACGACACGCAGCACGAGTGGCTCAAGCGGTTTGCCGCGGCGGTGGAGAAGGACTCCGGCGGCCGCATCAAGGGCGAGGTCTATCCGGCGAGCCAGCTCGGCCCGATCCCCCGCCAGATCGAAGGCGTGCAGTTCGGCTCGATCCAGGGCTGGATGGGTCCGCCGGAATTCCTGGTGGGCGTCGACATCCGCTTTGAGACGATGAGCGCGCCGGGGCTGTTCGCGAACCCCGATCAGGCCGAGCGGGTGCTTTCCGACGCGGCAGTGCAGAAGATGTTGTTCGCGCTGGGAGAGGCCAAGGGCCTCGAGGGCGCTGGCCTGGTGCCGATCGGTCCGTCGTCCATTGCCATGCGCAAGGAGGTCAAGGCGCTGGCGGACCTGAAGGGATCGAAAATCCGTGTGCTCGCCTCGCCGTTCCAGCTAGAGCTGATCCGCCGCATGGACGCGTCGCCGGTGGCGATGACCCTTGCCGACGTATTGCCGGGCCTGCAACAGGGCACGATCGAAGGCGCGCTCGGCGTCATCACCGTATGGACGCCGTTCCAGTACCAGGACGCAGCCAAATACGTCATCAACAACGACCAGCCCTACATCAGTTCGATCGTCGTTCTGAGCAAGCGCTGGATCGCCACGCTGCCGCCGGACCTTCAAAAGATCGTCCGTGACAACGCCGTCAAGGTTTCGAAGGACATTCTGCCGTTTGTAAAGGAGTTCTTTGCGCAGCAGACCAATGTCTGGAAGAGCAAGGGCGGCGTGATCGTCGAGCCGCCGGCCGCGGAAAAGGCCGCCGTGACGGCGAAGATATCGACCATCGCCCACGATTTGTCGAAGGACAAGCCGGATCTCGCCGCGGCGGTCAAGATCGCTTTCGACGCGGCCGCGCGGCTCAAGTAACTCGATCCGTCGACCGGAACCGGCGTCGTCGTTCGACGCGCCGGTGCGGTCCGGGAAACGGCCTGCGAAGCCAACAAGGGCGCGTAAGCGGCAATTTGCGAATGACCGGAAAGCTCCTGGACGGCGTGCGCGGACTGGTTGCGGGGCTTCGTGTGATTGCCGGCGTGTTGCTGATCGGCAGTATTACGCTGAACTTCGTCAACGTCGTGGCCCGCTATTTCTTCCACGCATCGATTCATTGGGCCGAAGAAATCATGTTGTACATGATGGTCGGCTGCGTTTTTCTCGGAAACGGCGTGGTGGCCTGGTCCGGGCGGCAGCTTCGGATGGATGTCATCGTCGGCATGATGCCGCCGAAGGCGCGCGACGCCTTCGATCTGCTGGCCGAGCTGGCGCTGATCGGCACGTCGCTGGCCATCGTGTGGTTCGCCTGGCCGGTCATTCGCGACCTGTTCATGTTCGACCAGCGCAGTCAGTCCGCGGACGTGCCCATGTACATCCCCCAGGCCCTGGTGCCGCTCGGGCTCTCGATCATGGCGCTGCTGGTGGTGATCCGGTTGTGGACCGGCGGCGATCCCCGCGAGTCCGGTAAGCCGGGGCATTGAGCGCGGCGGGGAATAGACGGCGATGACAGCTTCCCTGGTCTATTTCGCGCTGCCGGCGGTCCTGCTGATCATCGGCTTTCCGATCTTTCTCGTTCTGCTGGTGACCTGCCTCTGCGTCATGCTGTTCGTCACCGACGTGCCGACCGAGGCGATGCAGACCTTCCTGTTCAGCGGACTCGACAACTTTCCCCTGCTGGCGGTGCCGTTCTTCGTGCTCGCCGGCGAGATCATGGCGCAGGGCGGCATCGCCCGCCGCGTGGTGATGTGGGTGATCGCGCTGATCGGTGGCGTGCGCGGTTCGGTGGGCGTGACGACGGTCGCCGCCTCCGAGCTGTTCGGCGCGATGGCGCATACGGCCGTGGGCACCGTCGTCGCGGTCGGCCGCATGATGTACCCTTCGCTCAAGAACAACGGCTATGACGAGCGGTTTTCGCTGGGCCTGATCACGTCGTCGGGTGCGATCGCCGTGGTGATTCCGCCCGCGATCGCCATGATTCTCTATTCGGTGTCGGCGCAGCAGTCGGCCATCGCGCTGTTCACCGCGGGCATCCTGCCGAGCCTGCTGATCGGGCTGGTCGATGCGGCCTATGTGATGCTTTATGCGCACGTGAAGCGCGTGCCGCTCACCGCCAAGGCGCGCTGGGACACGATCTGGACGACCACCAAGGAGGCGAGTTGGTCGATCGGGACCATCGTCGTCATCTTCGGCGGCATCTACGGGGGCATCTTCACGCCCACCGAAGCGGCGGGCGTCGCGGTCATCTACTCGCTGTTCGTGACGATGGTGGTGCACCGCGAGGTCGGTCTCAAAGAATTGTGGCAGATCATCCAGAGTTCGGTGTTCCTGATCGCGCAGATCCTGATGATCGTCACCGCGGCGGGACTCTACTCGTGGCTCCTGACCACCAGCGGTATCCCGCAGCAGATCATTGCCGAGATCACCGCGCTGCATCTTCCCACCTGGGCGCTGTTGCTCAGCGTCAACGTGGTGCTGCTGGTTATGGGCAGCTTTCTCGAGCCGCCAGCCGCCATCCTGATCATGACGCCGCTGCTGCTGCCGCTGGTGCAGTCGGTGGGCGTCGACCCGATCCACTTCGGTATCATCATGGCGGTCAACCTGAGCATCGGCATGTACACGCCGCCGTTCGGGCTCAATCTGTTTGCGACGCAGGCGGTGTTCGGCGCCCAACTCGGGACCATCTATCGCGGGGTGCTGCCGTTCCTCGCGATTAATTTCGTCACCCTGCTGATCATCACCTACGTGCCGTCGATCTCGCTGGTGCTGCTCGGCAAGTAGGGCACAGGGAGCCCGCGAATGAAGTTCGGCGTCACCCTGTCCAACCGCGGCGTGCTGGTCGGCCTCACCACACCCGCCGACCTGCTGAAGCTTGCCGACGCGGTGGAAGCCTCGCCGCAGATGGATTCGGTCTGGTGCGGCGATGCGCTGTTCGTCAACCGGCGGCTCGATGCGCTGACGCTGCTCGCAGCCGTGGCCGGCCGCACGGAACGCGTACTGCTCGGTCCCGCGTGCATGGGTTCTTTCGCGCTGAGAGACCCATTGGTGTTCGCCTACGAGTGGGCCTCGCTCGACGTGATCTCCAACGGCCGCACCCGGCTGGTGGCCTGCGCGGGTGGCGGCGCCGGGCCGTTGTGGGAGGCGGAGTCGGCAGCCATGGGGATCAAGCCCGACGACCGCCGCAAGCACATGATCGAGAACATGCACGTGCTGCGGCATCTGTGGACGAAAGACAACGAGCCGTTCGAAGGCGAGTTCGTGAAATTCGCAGGCTTAACGCTCGAGCCCAAGCCGATGCAGAATCCGTGCCCGATCTGGCTTGCGACCAACGCGGAGCGGCTGTCGCACGGGCAGGCGGATTCCGGCGGCTCGGACTTTGCGCTCCGCAGGGTGGGGCGCGTGGCCGACGGCTGGATGACCCATTCGGTCAGCCCCGAAGGCTTCCAGAAGTCGTGGGATTTCATCCTGAACGCCGGCCGTGAGCATGGCCGCGACATGGGTAGCTTCGACCACGTGCTGTATCACCACATCAACGTCAACGACGACAGGGACGCGGCGCTCGCCGACTCCAAGAAATTCCTCGACCTCTACTACACCGCCAACTACTCCAAAGAGCGCCTCGAAGCCTGGCTGACCTACGGCACGCCGCGTGACTGTATCGAGCATCTCAAGCGCTACAAGGCGCATGGCTGCCGGCGCGTCACCTTCCGGATTTCGACCATGGGCGATCCGATGACGCAGTTGCGGCGGGTGACGGAAGAAGTGCTGCCATTCGTTTGAATGTTCCAACACGCGCTCCCGACCGGCCTTACCCTGAGGAACATCGCGAAGCGATGCGTCTCGAAGGGCGAGGTCGCCGTTCGATCTCGGGTTTACCCGAGATCGACAAGTGAGTACGCAAGTCGGGTAAACCCGACTTGCGGCCTTCGAGACGCGGTCCTTCGGACCGCTCCTCAGGATGAGGGCGGAGAAAGAACTACTGCGCCGCAATTCCCGCACGCTGCGCCGTTTCTTTCCAGTTCCTGATCTCGGTCGCGATCAGCTTGCGGAACTCGTCTGGCGTGCTGCCGCCAGCGGTTGTGCCTTGTTGCGCGAGCTTCGCGGTCAATTCCGGATCGCGCAGCGCGCGGTTCACCTCGGTGTTGATCTTCGTGACGATGTCTTTCGGCGTGCCGGCGGTGGTGAGGAGGCCGAGCCATTGCTCCGCCACGAATCCCGGAAACCCGGCTTCCACCGCGGTCGGCAGATCGGGGAGCTTTGCATCGCGGCTGGTGCCGCCTGTCGCCAGCGCCCGCGCGGTTCCGGCCTGAAGCTGCGGCCAGATGCCGAGCGGGGAGAGCAGCACCAGTTGCACCTCTCCGGTGGCGACCGCGAGCGCCGCCGGCGCGCCACCGCGGTAAGGAATGTGCTGCATTTTGATGCCGGCCCGCGCGGTCCACATTTCCAGCAGCAGGTGCGCCTGCGTCGACGCGCCGGACGAGCCGTAGTTGAACTTGCCCGGGTCCTGCTTCACCAGTTGGACTAACTCCTTGAGCGTCGTAGCCGGGACCTTGGCGTTCACCGCGAACAGCAGCGGGTTTTTCACCAGCACGGTCACCGGCTCGAAATCGCGCTCTGGATCGAACGACAGTTTGGCATTGAGGGCGGCGTTGACCGTGAACGTGGTCGGCACGATCAGCCACGTGTAGCCATCGGGGGCGGCTTTCGCGACCGCATCGGTGCCGATCATCGTGCTGGCGCCGGAACGGTTCTCGACCACGACCGGCTGGCCGAGCGACTTTTCCAGATAGGGCTGCAGCAGCCGGGCAATGATGTCCTGCGCGGCGCCGGCCTGGGTCGGCACGATCAACCGGATCGGGCGGCTCGGAAACGTGTCGGCCTGCACCGGCACGATCGCAAGCACGGCGAGTGAAATCGCGGCGATGCCGCAGCGCACACGTTCGAATGACATGACGTCGCTCCCGGTGGCGACGCAACGATAGCGAGCGTGCGTTGCATGCGCAAATTGCGCGACACGCCGCGCGGCCGTTCTGCTAGGCTTTTGCCGTCCAGGGATAAACAAGAAGCAGGACAGTGACAGCTTCTCCATCGACCGGAAACTCGGGCCCGCTCGCGGGCGTGCGCGTGCTCGATCTCACCTCGGTCGTGCTCGGGCCTTATGCCACGCAGATGCTGGGCGACCTCGGCGCCGACATCGTCAAGATCGAGCCGCCGGAGGGCGACACCACGCGCTACACCGGACCGCGCGTGAGCGACGACATGGCCTCGCTGTTCCTGGGCGTAAACCGCAACAAGCGCAGCATCGTGCTCGACCTGAAGACGGCGGCCGCGCGCGACGTGCTGCTGCGGCTGGTCGACAACGCCGACGTGTTCGTTCACAACATCAGGCCGCAGAAGCTCGACAAGATCGGGCTCGGCTCGGAGAAGCTGCTCGCGCGCAATCCGCGCCTGATCTACGCCGGCATCCATGGCTGGCGCGAGGACGGGCCCTATAGCGGCCGGCCGGCCTATGACGACATCATCCAGGGGCTGTGCGGCGTCGCGAGCCTGATGGATCAGCTCACCGGCGAGCCACGTTATGCGCCGACCATTCTCGCCGACAAGACCAGCGGGCTCGTGGCCGCGCAGGCGATCCTCGCTGCGCTCTATCACCGCGAGAAGACCGGCCGCGGCCAGTTCGTCGAAATCCCGATGTTCGAGACCATGGTGGCCTTCATCATGGTCGAGCATCTGCACGGGCTCGGCTTCGAGCCCCCGCGCGGCGAGCCGGGCTATGCACGGGTGCTGGCGCCCTGGCGGCGGCCGTACCGCACCGCCGACGGGTATCTCTGCATGCTGGCCTACACCGACGCGCAGTGGCGCAAGTTCTGGGGCGAGGTCGGCAAGCCGGAGGTGATGCAGGACGCGCGCTTTGTCGACATGGGCGCACGCAGCCGCAACATCGACGAAGTGTACCGGCTGGCCGGCGAGCAGTTGACCGGCCGCAAGACCGCCGACTGGCTCGCGGCGTTCGACCGGTTGGAAATTCCCGCCGGGCCGGTGAAGTCGCTCCGCGAGGTGATGGACGATCCGCACCTGCGCGAGGTCGGTTTCTTCCGGCGCATGACGCACGCGACCGAAGGCGCGCTGGTGATGCCGGACGTGCCGGTGCGTTACGCAGCGTCGCCCGCCGGCATCGAGCGGTTGCCGCCGCGGCTTGGCGAGCATGGCCGCGAAATCCTGGGAGAGATCGGGCTTCGCCCTGATGAAATCGAAGCGCTGGCCAAGGACGGAGGCGTGGTGTTGCCAGACGGGGCGCCGGCCGCGCGCCGGGCGTAACAGGAGATCGAGATGCAGACGCTGGGGCTCGGCTTCACCTACGAGCAGCTTTCGCCGGGCCAGAAATTCCGCACGCTCAACCGCACCATCACCGAGGCGGACCTGATGATGTTCGTCGGCGTCACCGGCATGGTGGAGGTGATCTTCACCGACCAGACTTTCGGCGCAGAGAAGGGCGCGATCCAGGGCCGCTTCGTGCCGGCAGCCCTGACCTACAGCCTGATCGAGGGGCTGCTCTGCCAGTCGATGATCCAGGGCACCGGCCTCGCAATGCTGGAGCTGAACAAGAAGGTGCTGAAGCCTGTGTTCGTCGGCGACACCATCCATGCCGAGGTCGAGGTGACGTCGGTGCGGCCGACGTCGAAGGGCAACCGCGGCATCGTCGCGTCGAAGATCGACATCAAGAACCAGAACGGCGAAATCGTCATCGCCTATCAGGCAACACGGATGCTCGCGGGCAAATCGAAGTAGGCGGGCACGGCAAACCATGCGCGGATTGAAAGACAAAACCGTTCTGCTGACCGGCGGAGCCAACGGCATTGGAGCTGCGATCGCGCGTCGGCTCGGCGAGGAGGGCTGCACGGTCGGCATTCTCGATCTCGATGCGGCGGGCGCGGACAAGGTCGCAGGCGAGATCAAGGCCGCCGGCGGCAAGGCCAGTGCGCAAGCGGCCGATATTTCCGACTATGACGCGGTGAAGCGCGCGGTGGAGGCATTCGAGGCGGCCTCCGGCCCGATCGCATTCCTGGTCAACAATGCCGGCTGGGACCGAGCCGCGAACTTCCTCGACACCAATCCGGAGTTCTGGGCAAAGATCGTCGCGATCAATCTCTATGGCCCGCTGAATGTCAGCCATGTCGTGCTGAAGGGAATGGCCGCCCGCGGCTTCGGCCGGGTGGTGAACATCGCCTCCGACGCGGGCCGCGTCGGCTCCTCGGGCGAGGCGGTCTATTCGGCCTGCAAGGGCGGCATGATCGCATTCGCCAAGACCGTTGCGCGGGAACTGGTGAGCAAGGGCATCATCGTCAACACGCTGTGCCCCGGGCCCACCGATACGGCAATCCTGCGGAGCTTTCTCGAAGGCCCCGACGGCACCAGAATCGCGGAAGGGCTCAAGCGCGCCGTTCCGATGCGACGGCTCGGTCAGCCCGAGGACTATCCCGGCCTTGTCGCGTTCTTCCTGTCCGACGACGCGGCCTACATCACCGGCCAGACCATCAGCGTCTCGGGCGGCCTCACCATGCATGGATGACGAAAATGCAGCCGTATCAGGACATTCTTTTCGACGTGCGCGACGGTGTCGCGAAAATCACCATCAACCGGCCGGACAAGTACAACGCCTTCACCGCGCACACCTGCGAGGAGCTGATCGACGCGTTCCGCCGTGCGGGCTACGACAAGTCGGTGGCGGTGATCGTGCTCGGCGGCGCGGGCGACAAGGCGTTCTGCACCGGCGCCGACCAGAGCGCGCACGAGGGCGCCTACGAGGGCCGCGGCACCATCGGCCTGCCGGTGGACGAATTGCAATCGCTCATTCGCGACGTGCCCAAGCCCGTGATCGCCCGCGTGCAGGGCTTCGCCATCGGCGGCGGCAATGTGCTGGCGACGGTGTGCGACCTCACCATCGCGTCGGACAAGGCCGTGTTCGGGCAGGTCGGCCCGAAAGTGGGCTCGGTGGATCCGGGCTTCGGCACGGCCTATCTGGCGCGGCTGGTCGGCGAGAAGCGTGCGCGGGAGATCTGGTATCTCTGCCGCCGCTACTCCGCGAAAGAGGCCTATGATATGGGCATGGTCAACGCGGTGGTGCCGGCCGACAAGCTCGACGAGGAAGTCGACAAATGGTGCGCCGAGATCAGGGACAAGAGCCCGACCGCGCTCGCCATAGCCAAACGTTCGTTCAATGCCGACAGCGAGAACCTGCGCGCGATCGGTGCGCTCGGCTTCGAGGCGCTGGCGCTGTTCTATGGCACCGAAGAATCGAAGGAGGGCGGCCGCGCGTTCCGCGAGAAACGCCCGCCGCGGTTCAGGGAAAGGAAGAAGTAAGCGCTTGTAGGGTGGGCGAAGGCGCGAAGCGCCGCGCCCACGTTTGTTTGGCACGCGGCGTACACGTGGGGATAGGCGAGCGAAGCGACGCCGTCCTTCGGACGGCTACGCCGCTTCGCGGCTTTGCCCACCCTGCGACGCACAAGATCGATATCAGACGACGTCACGGGAGGCGGGCGTGAAGCGAAGCGACCAGCGAATTCTCACCACTCACGTCGGCAGCCTGCCGCGGCCGGACGATCTGATGGCGCTCTATGCGGCCGACGCACCCGACGAGACGCTGCAGCCGCGGCTGCGCGCGGCCGTCGACGACATCGTCCGTCAGCAGGCCGAGACCCGCATCGATGTCGTCAACGACGGCGAGTACGGCAAGGCGATGCGGAGCACGATGGATTTCGGCGCGTGGTGGTCCTACGTCTATCCTCGTCTCGCCGGCTACGAATTGCGCGAGGAGCAGGCCAAAAAAGGCCGCGCCGCCTGGACCCACGGCAGCAAGGAGCGCAAGGAGTTCGCCGCGTTCTACGCCGCCGAGGCGAGCGCTGCTGCGACCGCGCAGCAGGCCGGCACCAGCACGGCGCGTCTCTATGGCCTCACCTGCACCGGGCCGGTCAAATATGTCGGCCACGCCGCCATCAAGCGCGACATCGACAACATCGCCGCGGCTGTCCGCGCCAACCGCGTCGAGGATGCGTTCATGACCGCGGTATCGCCGGCAACGCTGCAGATCCTTCCCAACGCGTACTACAAGAGCGCGGAGGACTACACGATCGCCTTGGCCGAGGCGATCCGCGAGGAATACAAGGCGATCGTCGATGCCGGCTTCGTCCTGCAGATCGACGACCCCGCACTGGTCGACATCTACGACTGGTGGTTCTCGATGAACGACGACATTGCCGGCTATCGCAAATGGGCGGCGTTCCAGGTCGAGGCGGTGAACCACGCGTTGCAAGGGATCCCGGAGGATCGCGTCCGCTTCCACATCTGCTGGGGAAGCTGGCACGGCCCCCACAAAGGCGACGTCGAGCTCAAGGACGTGATCGACCTGCTGCTCAAGGTGAAGGCGCAAGGTTACTCGGTCGAGGCCGGCAACGTGCGCCACGAGCACGAATGGAAGGTCTGGCAAGACACCAGACTGCCGGACGGCAAGGTCGTCATCCCCGGCGTGGTCAGCCATGCCACCAACGTGCTGGAGCATCCGCAACTGGTGGCCGACCGCATCGTGCGCTTTGCCCGGGCGGTCGGCCGCGAGAACGTCATCGCCTCGACCGACTGCGGCCTCGGCGGCCGCGTGCATCCGCAGATCGCCTGGGCGAAACTCGGCGCGCTCGCCGAAGGCGCGAGACTTGCGACAAGGCAGTTGTGGGCTTGATGAATTGCGGCCCGCTTACATGCGGCGCGCATGAATATCGACGTTCTTCGCCAGTCTTCGTTATTCAAGCTCTGCTTACCGCTTCCCGCCCGGCTTGTGACGAGCAGGTCACGATCCTGAGCGCCGGAGGCCCGCTGCGCGGCCTGGATTTCTCAGGCTGAGATTGATCCAGATCAAAACTGACCTGCCTCCAAATTTAGTAGCATTTGTAACTACCAGGGCGCCCCTATCAGAGGGTCATTCCCATTCCAAGGGAGGTCGACAAATGTCCGTCGTGCACGTGAAAGATCTCGCTTACGTCCGTCTTCAATCGCCGGACCTGGACAAGGCGGAAGAATTCCTGACGAACCTCGGAATGGTGCGGTCAGCCCGCACGGCCGACCGGCTGTATATGCGGGGCACCGATCCGAGCCATCATATTCACGTCACTCACCTCGGCCCGCCCAAGTATCTCGGCCTTGCCTTCTGGGTCGATGGCGAGGACGAGCTCAAGAGCCTGTCCCAGGTCTCGGGTGCGACGGGGATCGAAGACATCGATGAGCCGGGCGGGGGTCGTCGCGTGCGCCTGACGGACCCGCATGGCTATCAGATCGAAGCGGTTTGCGGGATCGAAGAGCTTCCCCGCCTGCCCATCCGCCGCAACGTGCTCAACTGGGGCGACGAGAAGGTACGCCGCGCCGGCGAACTGATGCGGCTTGATTCCGGCCCTTCGCAGATCAAGCGCATAGCGCACGCGCTGCTGATGACGCCGAAGCTGCATGAAGTGATCAAGTGGTACCAGGGCCTGTTCGGGTTCGTTTGCTCGGACGAGGTCTATGCCGGCAGCCGGGACCACGTGATCGCGACTTTCAATCGCTGCGACCGCGGCGAGGATTTCGTCGATCATCACACCTTCGTTTGCATCCAAAGCGACAAGGTCGGCCTCAATCACGTGTCGTTCGAGGTCCAGAACATCGATGACGTGATGCTCGGCCACGAGCATCTCAAGCAGATCGGCAAGTATGAGCATGTTTGGGGTGTCGGCCGCCATCTGCTCGGCAGTCAGGTCTATGACTACTGGAAAGACCCCTGGGGCCGGGTGCACGAGCGCTGGACCGACAGCGACATGCTCAACTGCAACAACCCGACCAATTTTATCCCTGCGGAGGTCGGACTGAATTCGCAATGGGGCGATCCGGTTCCGCAGGCGTTCATCACGCATGCGAGTCCGTAGCGGTTTGGCCGCACCTGCGTCAGGAGAGCATCATGAAGATCGAACAGATCCATCACGTCGCATATCGCTGCAAGAACGCGAAGGAGACGGTCGAATTCTATCGGAAGGTCCTGAACATGGACTTCCTGATGGCGATGGCCGAGGACCGAGCGCCATCGACCAAGGCCAACGATCCGTACATGCACGTGTTCCTTGACGCGGGTAACGGCAATATCCTGGCCTTTTTCGAACTGCCGAATTCTCCCCCGATGGGACGTGACACGAACACGCCCGAATGGGTCCAGCACATCGCTTTTCGGGTGAAGGACCTGACGGCGCTCGAGGAGGCCAAAAGGCATGTCGAGGCGTGCGGTCTCAACGTGGTTGGTCCAACCGATCATGGCATATTCCAGTCGATCTATTTCTTCGATCCGAGCGGCAACCGGCTCGAACTCACCGCAGTGACCACGACTCCGGATAAAGCAAGAGAACTGAAAAAGGTCGCACCTGCCATGCTCGATGAATGGGACAAGACCAAGCGCCCGCCCCGACATGCATCATGGGTGCATCAAAAGGAATTTGCGTAGATCGCGCAATGTCGGCTGGACCGGTACTCGTGCTCTGCCAAGTGCCGGCAACCGACGCCGTTCAAGCTATCCAGTCGTTCAGTAATACTTGTCGTCCGGCCCGTCGATATACGGGAACGCGCTCAGCACGTGCGGTGGGCGCACCGGCGGGGCCGGGCGCACATAGGACGGATCGAGATCGCGCAGCCGGTTGACGCCGGCAAGCCCCATGCAGCGGGTGATCTCGTCCTGCAGCAGCTCCAGCACGCGGTAGATGCCGTCGCGCCCGGCGGCGGCCATGCCGAAACCGTAAAGCCGGCCGACGCAGACCATGTCGGCGCCGAGCGCGATCGCCTTGATTACGTCGGTACCGCGGCAGAAGCCGCCGTCGACGATGATCTCGGCGCGGCCATGCACCGCGGGCACGATCTCCGGCAGCATGTCGATGGTGCCGAGCCCCTGGTCGAGCTGCCGTCCGCCGTGGTTCGACACGTAGATCACGTCGACGCCGTGCTCGACCGCGAGCTTGGCGTCCTCGGCGGTGGCGATTCCCTTGACGATCAGCGGCACCTTGTAGCGCGCGCGGATTTTGTCGAATTGCGCCCAGTCGAGCGAGCGCTGGTGGAATGCGTGGTCCTGGGTGCGCGCCGATGCCGCGGAATAGCGCTTGGAGATGTCGCGCTCCCTGCGGCTGTAGTGATGCGTGTCGACGGTGATGCACAGCGCGCCGAAGCCCGCCGCCACCGCGCGGTCGAAGATCGCCTCGACCCAGGCCTGGTCGCCGCGCACGTAGAGCTGGAAGATCTTCAGGCCCTCCGGCACCTCCTTGGCGGTCACCTCCAGTTCGGGCTGCGACACCGAGCTCTGGAACATCGGAATGCCGAACGAGCCCGCGGCGTTGGCAACCAGCGAGGTCGCTGCCGGATCGAAACGCTCGATGCTGCCGATCGGCGCGAGCGCTACTGGCATCTTAAACTTGCGCTTGAGGAAGCTCGCGCGGGTGTCGGTGTCGTTGACGTTGCGCAGAACGCGCGGGCGGAACGCCAGCGAGTCGATGGCGAGCCGGTTCCGGCGCACCGTGGTCTCGGTTTCCGCGCCGCCGATCAGGTAGTCCCAGATATTCCGGTGCAGCCTGGCGCGGGCCGCAAGCACGATCTCGTGCAGGTTCTGGAACCGCTCCCGGACTTCGTCCATGCCGGTGAGCTTGGCGTTCGATGCGTCGTTCATTCGTGTTTGACCCGCTAACTGTACTTAGCTCTGGATTTGCGCCGGAGCGCCGACTTTAAGCGACTCCAGGATCGCTTCAAAGGCGCCGATCAGGTTCAGCATCTGGTCCGGCGAGACAAGGAAAGGACCGCGCCCTTCTACGGCATCGGCGAAGGACTCCACCAGGACTTTCAGCGAGTCGACGTGCTCGTAGGTATGGGTCTGCGGCGGGGCGCCGCCGATCATGCCGACCGTCAGCATGTCCTCGTCGCGCGCCTCGGCCATGCCCTTGGAGCCGAACACGTGCACCCGCCAGATGTTCGGCGCCGCGCGCACTGTCGCCATCATGCCGGTCGCGCCCGAGGCGAACTGCGCCAGCACCGCGAGCGAGTCCCGCGGATCGGGCGGCGGTTTCTGCTCGAAGATCCTGGCGTCGACGCTGCGCATCGGCCCGCCGAGATTGATCAGCGCATCCAGCACATGCAGGCCGGCACCGGTGAGCCCGCCGCCGGGGGATTCGCGCGGATCGTCACGCCAACCGCCGCCCACCACGCGGGTCGAATGCTCGTTGGAAAAATGCGCCTCGATGTGGATGATGTCGCCGAGCGCGCCGCTGTCGACCAGCTTCTTCAGCTCGCGCATCGAGGCAAAGCAGCGCTTGTTGTTGCCGCTGCCGAGCACCACACGGGCCTCGCAGCAGGCGTCGACCGCGCGCGCCGCGTCGGCACGCGTCAGCGCCAGGGGCTTCTCGCACCACACCGGCTTGCCCGCCTTGGCGACCGCGCGAACCTGCTCGACATGCAGCGAATGCGGCGTCGCGAGAAACACCGCATGCACATCGGGATTGGCGATCGCCTCGTCGAGTTCGGTGGACAGCCGGAAGCCATGCTGCGAAGCGAAGGCGCGCACGTCGTCCGGTTCCTTGCTGACGCCGTGGACGAAACGGAGCTTCTGGCTCTTGCCCTGCACGGCGGTGACGAGGGATTTGCCCCAGCGTCCGAGGCCGATGACGGCGGCATTGATCATGGCAAACGGGGTTCCCGGACTTTGGCGTTGCCAATGTCTTGCATTCACGGTGACATGGCAACCGGCGAGGCAAGGAAGCGATGATGCAGAAACAAATGGTCGGTGTGGTGGGCCTGGGCTTGATGGGCGAGGTGCTGGCCACGCGGCTGATGGCGGCCGGGTTTGATGTGCTGGGCTACGATGTCGACGCGGCCAGGAACGCAAAGCTTGTCACGCTTGGCGGCAAGGCCGCGGCATCGCCCGCGGAGGTCGCGGGTTGCGGCGTCATCGCGCTCGCCGTGTTCAACACCGATCAGGTCGAGGAGGTGACTGAAAAGGCGCTGCTGCCGAACGTCAAGCCCGGCACCGTCGTGCTCTGCACCAGCACCTGCGATCCGGACCGGATCGAGGCGCTCGGTCAGCGGCTCGCGGGCTCCAGCATCCGCTTTCTGGAAACGCCGGTGTCCGGCACCAGCGAGCAGGTCCGCGCGGGCGACGGCGTCGGCCTGATCGGCGGCGAAGCGAAGACCGCCGATGCGGTGAAGCCGGTGCTCGATGCGCTGTTTCCGCGCCGCTACCACATCGGCAAGGCCGGCGACGGCGGTCGCGCCAAGCTTGCGGTCAATCTCATCCTTGGGCTCAACCGCATGGCGCTGGCGGAAGGGCTGACCTTCGCCGAGCGCATGGGTCTCGATCCCAAGGCATTCCTCGCCGTGGCGCAGGGCTCGGCCTCGCAGTCGCAGGTGATGGGCACCAAGGGTCCGAAGATGCTGGCGCGGAACTTCGCGCCGGAGGGCCGCGTCAAGCAGACGCTGAAGGACGTGCACATGATGCTCGACCAGGCGGAGCAGCTCGGCCAGGAGCTGCCGATGCTGCGCGTGCATTGCGACGTGCTGGAGTCGTGCGTGCGCGCGGGCGAGGCCGAGCGCGACAACAGTATCATCGTCGAGGAAATCCGTAGGCGCCGGCGGTAATCTCGTGTCCCGGGCGCGGCGCAGCACGGAGCGCGTCACCGCGTAGTGGTGCCATAAGCGCGTTTACGCGCGTCTTCGCGCGCTATGGCAGACCCGGGACCGTCCCAAACACCGCCTTTGGAACGGTCCCGGATCAGCGGTGCACCGCTTCGTGCTTCGCACTCACGCTGCGCCGCATCCGGGACACGAGGGGCTTGACCCCGTATACCCCACCGCGTTTGATCCCGGCGGCTTGGAAATGTCCGCTTCATCGGAAAGGGTGTTGTCATGCTGACGCTGTATTACGGTCCGGGCGCGTGCTCGATGGCTTCGCATATCGTGCTGGAGGAGAGCGGCGAGAAATACGAGCCGAAGCGCATGGATCTCGCCAAGGGCGAGCAGCGCAGCGAGTCGTATCTGAAGATGAACCCGCAGGGCCGCGTGCCGCTACTGCAACTCGACAACGGCGACCCGCTCGCCGAGAACACCGCGATCCTGCCCTATCTCGGCAAGCGCTTCGGGCTGTGGCCGAAGGACGGCACGGCGGAGGCCAAGGCGCTGTCGACCATCGGCTTCTTCGCAGCCAGCGTGCATCCGGCGCATGCCCATGTCGGGCGGCCGGAGCGCTACACGGCGGACCAGTCGGCGTTTCCGGGCATCAAGGAGCAGGGGCTCAAGACGTTCCATGGGCATCTGAAGCAGATCGACGGCATGTATGCCGGCCGTGAGTGGCTTGGCGATTCCTATTCGGTGCTCGATCCCTATGCGTTCGTTTTCTACACATGGGGCGTGCGCCGTGAGCTGCCGATGGGCGAGCTCAAGAACTACACCGCGCTGAAGGACCGCATGGTCAAGCGTCCGGCGGTCGGCCGCGTGCTGGAAGACGAGAAGGTCAAAGTTTAACTGACGACGTTTCTCTCTCCGCCTCACCCTGAGGAGCGGCCGAAGCCGCGTCTCGAAGGGTGGGGCGGCCCCATGGTTCGAGACGCAACGCTTCGCGCTGCTCCTCACCATGAGGCCGGGAGAGAGCTACGTGATTTGCGTTTGAGCAAAGCGAGCGTCGACCCATGCCCGTGATCGACTGTCATCATCACGTGTGGTGGGTGCAAAAACGCCCGCACCATTTTCCGCCGTCCTGGGGCACGAGCCTCGACCGCGATTTCACACCGGACGACTTCCGGCCGGAGTTGCGCGCCGCCGGCATCGACGGCACCATCTTGGTGCAGTCGCTCGACAGTACCGACGAGACGCTGGAATACCTCGACCTCGCCGACACCACGGGCTTCATCCGTGCAGTGGTCGGGTGGGTGCCGATGGCCGATCCCGCGGCCTGCGAGAAGGCGCTGGCGAGCCTGCGCCCGCGCAGGAAGTTGGTCGGGGTCCGCCACCTGATCAACTTCGAGCCCGATCCGAACTGGCTGCTGCAACCCGGCGTGCAGGCGGCGCTCGACATGCTGCGGCGGGCGGGGCTGGTGCTCGAGGTGATCCCCAACACCGAGCCGCAGATGGCGTCGGTGCTGGAAGCCGCCCGGCGGATGCCGGACCTTGCCGTGGTGCTCAACCATCTCGGCCGTCCGCCGGTGCCGGAGAGCGGCTGGGAGCCGTGGGCGTCGCAGATCGTGCAGGCCGCGGCACTGCCGAACGTCAGCGTGAAATTGTCGGTCGGCGGCGACGTGGTGTCGCGCTGGCAATGGTCGACGGAGCAGATCCGCCGCTACGCCGAACACGCGCTGGTACATTTCGGCGCGGACCGCGTGATGGCGGCAAGCAACTGGCCAGTGGTGCTGCTGAGCGGCGGCTTTCAGGAGGTCTGGAACGGGATCGGCGATCTCTGCGCGGGCCTCACCGCGCGCGAACGCGCCGCGGTGCTGGGCGACACCGCCATGCGTGTCTACAAGCTGTAAGCAACGTCCCTGCCAGGCCGCCGGTCAGGCCTCGTACTTGAACGACAGCGCCACGCGGGTGCGGTACGCCGAGACCTTTCCGTTCTCCACCGTCATGTCCATTTTGGTGACCTCGGCGACCCGCAGATCGCGGATCGAGGTCGCCGCGGTTTCCACCGCGCGCCGTCCGGCATCCTCCCACGACGTCTTGCTGACGCCGACGACGTCGACGATGCGATAGACACCGGTCTTTGCCTTCTTCGCCATTTCATCCTCCCGGGTTTGTGTGGTGGGCAACGATGAGTGCGTGCGCCGGTATCCTACCTGCGACCGGGACGGGGCCCAATGGGGCTCGGCTGCCTTTGGCGGCAAACCGCGGCGGCTAGATCGCCTTTTCTTCCTTGAGCACGTCCATCGCGGCTCGGTGTGCCTCGTTGGCCGCCGGAATCCCGCAATAGAGCGCGACCAGCAGCAGGATTTCGCGGATTTCCTCCGGCGTGCAGCCGTTCTTCAGCGCGCCCTTCAGGTGCACGCGCAGCTCCGCCGGGCGGTTTGCGGCGGCCATCATCGCGATCATGGCGAGGCTTTTGACGCCGAGCGACAGGCCCTTGCGGCTCCAGACGTCGCCATAGGCGTAGGCGTTGATGATGTGCTGGAGCGGCTCGCCGAACGCGCCGAAGGCGTTCATGCGCTGCTCGACCGCCTTTTCGCCGAACAGCTCCTTGCGGAGCTTGAGGCCTTTGTCGGCGAGGTCCCTGGTGTCCATGATTTTCCTTGTTGTTGTTGATTCCTCGAAGGCGCCTGCTGCGGTGGCTTTCAGCCGAACCAGCCCGGCGTCTCGTGCATGATCCTGCCACCGACCATGGTCATCAGCGCGGTGGTCTCGGAAATCTTCGCCTCCTCCACCGTCAGCGGATCGGCGCTCAGCACGGCGAGGTCGGCGAACTTGCCCACTTCGAGCGAGCCCTTCTTGCCTTCGTCAAAGCTGAGGGCGGCCCCATTCAATGTGGCGCAGCGCAGCGCGTCCATGCGCGAGAGCGCTTGCCTTGCGCCCACCTGGCGACCGGATTTGTAATCCTTGCGCACGATCGTCTGCTGCACCGGCAGCCACAGCGAAACCGGTACGTTGTCGGTGGCAAGCGAAACCGTGACGCCGGCGTCGCGCAACGCGTTCATCGGCACGATGTGGTCGTGCTGCTCGGCCGGCAGGCGGTTCGCCGTCGTATCCAGCGCCTTGTAGAGATAGGCGTTGGTGTGTGTTGTCGCCACGAGCCCCATGCGAGCGATGCGCTCGACGTCGCGCGGCGCGACCACGTTGATGTGGCTGATCATCCAGCGCCGGCCCCGGAGCGGGATGGCGCGGTCGACCTCCTCATACAGGTCGAGCATGCCGAGCCCGCCGGCGCCGGCGATCGCGCAGGCGCGGATGTCGTTCTTCGCGCAATGCAGCAGCAACTCCTTCACCTTGTCGCGCGGCAGGCCGTGATTGGAATTGAAGCCGGCCCAGCCGGTGTACGGCGCGGCCGAGGCGCGCGCGTTGTCAGCAGGACTCCGGCCGACATGGACGTAGAGACCGCTCATCTTCAGCCAGTCATTGCCGAAGCCCGGCTCGCCCAGCCACCCGGCCCAGGCCTCGACGAAGGGTCCGAGCGGTGCATCGCCGGCGGCCGTCCAGTTGGCGCTCAGCGCCAGCGCGGTGCGCATGGTCAGCGTGCCGTCACGATACGCCTGCTTGTAGACGCGCATCAGCTCGGTCGCGGCACCATGACCCTCGAACACGCTGGTGGTCCCAAAGCGATGGTACTCCTTGGCCGAGAGTGGCAGCGCGCGCAGCCGGTCGGCATGCGAGAACTGCGTCGCCTCGCGGAACCAGATCATCTCGGCGACCGGCTGCATCTCCTGCTCGATGAAGACGCCGTTCGGATCGCCGTTGGCGTCCTTTTGGATCGTCAGCGTCGGCGAGGGCGGCACGGTGTCGCGGGTGATACCGGCGCGCTTGAGCGCCTCGGTGTTGGCGCAGGATACGATCGGCAACGTGCCGCGCCAGAATCCCCAGATCGCGCGGATGTAAACCGGATTGTTTGGAGCTGCGGCGTCGAGCTCCTGGCGGGTCGGCCAGCGCTTTTCCGCGAGAATGTCGGGCACGTCGAAATAGTAGGGTGGGTCGCCGATCGGCATGGTGACGATCCACTCGCCGGGCCTCTTGCCGCGCGCGAGTTCGGCGATGCGCTCCTGAATGTCCTTGATCGAGCGCACCGGCCCAAGCGCGGGGAACACGTTGCGCAGCGCCTCGCGATCCACATGCGCATGTCCGTCGTTCAGGCCCGGAATGACGGCCCGGCCGTTGAGGTCGCGCACGCGGGTCGCGGGCGTGGTGTGCGCGGCCATGCTGGCATCGGAGCCGACCGCAATGATGCGGTCGCCGGCAATCGCGATTGCCTGCGTGATCATCGACTGGCCGTCGATCGTGATGATCTTGCCGTTTTTAAGGACGAGGTCAGCCGGGCGCGTGGCCGCAGACTGCGCGGCGGCGGGCAGACGCAGTCCCGGTGTCAGGCTTGCGAGGGCGGCTGTGCTGGCTGTGCCTTTGAGAAAATACCGGCGCAGCATTCTCTTGATCGCCATGGTCGTCGCTCCCCACATTCGGGAGGCGAGCATAGCGCGCGAGCCGTGTCGCGGCCATGGGCGACGAAGCGACGACGATCAGTCCGGGACCGTCAATGCGCCGCCATCTTCGCCAATCGGGAGGCGACCTTGAGCCGCTGCACGGTGTCGCCCGCGAGATGGCTCCAGATGAAGCCGTCGCGCACCAGCTTCTCGGCGTGACGCAGGGCAGGGGCGCCGGCGCCCGCGTGAATCTCCAGGTTCAGCTCGGTCACTTCCTGGATCACGTCGGTCGAATAGTTCATTGCGAGCCCGGCATTGGCCGAATGAACCTTGTGATCGTGCTCCCATGCCACCCGCATCACCAGCGAGCGCAGCGCCTCGGTCAGCATGTTCATCTTGTTGATCTTGAGCTGCACCAGTTGCTGCTCGAACAGCGGTTTGCCGCCCTGCAACACGGCCCTGGCGTGCTTCATTGCCTGCTCGCAGGCGTCGTCGCAGACCCCGAGCGCATTCGCGGCGAGTTCCAGATCGCCGAAGATGTCGCCGCCGGTGCGGTCGCCCGCGGCCTGGGTCTTCATGTCCGAGTTGTTGGCCTGGCCCACCACATTGGCGTGCGGCACGCGGGCGTTCTCGAAGATCATCTCGCCGTTGCGGTAGAACCGCCAGCCGCTCTTGTTGAACACCTTGCCGATGCGGAAGCCGGGCGTGTCGCGCTCGACCAGGAACATGGTGGTCCCCTGGCGCAGCGGCGCGTTCGGGTCGGTGCGAGCGTCGATGAAGAACAGCTTGCCGACCGGCGCATTGGCGATGAAGCATTTCTCGCCGTTGAGGATCCAATGGTCGCCGTCGCGTTCGGCGCGAAGCTTCAGGCCCGCCTTCGGCGCGTCGGGCGGCGGCATGCGGTTGTCGGAGCCGGCGGTCGGCTCGGTGATGCCCTTGCCGAGGAGGAAGCGGTGATCCGCCACGAACGGCCGCAGGAAGCGCTCCTTCTGCTCGGGATTGCAGGCCTGCGAAATGAGATGACTCCACTTCCAGTTCTGGCTGAAGGTCTTCGAGATCGCGCTGTCGCCGCGGGCGAGCTCCGCCATCACCAGCGCCTGCGTCACGTAGTCGGTGCCTTCGCCGCCGTAATCCTTCGGCACCGCAAGCGTGCGGAAGCCGAGCTTCGAGCCCTTCTCGATGATGTCCCAGTTGAATGTGCCGTGCGCGTCCGGCGCCTCGTCGAGATCGAGTGCGATCGGCTTGATCTCGTCCTGCGCGAACTTGCGCGCCGCCATCTGCCAGGAGCGCTGCTCGTTGCTGAGTGAAAAGTCCATGACTGACCTCTATTCCTATTCCGCAGCGAGCATCGAGGGGCCGCGCCGGTATTGGGTGAGCGCTTCGGCGATCCGCAGCCGGTCGTCGGCCGGTCCGTCGCCGCTGTTGAGGCAAATCCGGGCGTCGTGGATGTATTTCTGCAGCGGCATGTCGCGCATCACGCCCATGGCGCCGAAGCATTCGGCGGCGTCCTTGGTCGCGCGATAGACCGCTTCCGCGGTGTAGACCCGCGCAATGGTCGACAGCGGCAGGTCGGGCAGGCTCCTGTCGGCGAACGCGTCCGGATGATCCGCGGCCCAGGCGGCGCGCCAGACGATGCTGCGTGCCACGTCGAGTCTGATGGCGATGTCTGCGAGCTTGGTGCCGATGGCCTGATGCTGGGCGATCGGACGGCCGCCCTGCACGCGAAGCTGCGCATAGTCCAGCGCGGCCTCGTATGCCGCGCGTCCGATGCCGATGTTGAGCGCCTCGCGATAGGGCACGGCGCGGCCGGGGTCCGGCGGCCCGCCGATGCTGAGCAGGTTGCCCGCGGGCACCCGGCAGTCCTTCAATTCGATCCGGCCGCAGGCGCCGTGATACCAGCGCGGGCCGGGCTGTGCCGTGACCGAGAGTCCCGGCGCATCGCCCGGCACCAGGATCAGCGCCGGTCCGCGGTCGGTCTGCGCCTCGACGGCAATCAGCCTGGCGACCGGCGCGTTGGTGACGGCGTCCTTGATCCCGTTGATGATCCATTCGTTGCCGCTTCGCGTCGCGGTCGTTGCCACGTGGCGCTCGCCGGTGATCGGGCGGTGGTAGTCCACGCCTAGCGCGGTGTCCTCGTCCGGTTCCCGTTCGGCGCAGGCGAGGTGGAAGTCGTCGTCCTCGAGGAATGCCGCGAGGAAGCGGTCGCCCTGGTCCGCCGTCATCGTCGGGAACAGCCGCCGCGCCAGCGCCGAGGTTTCGGCCAGCACCGCGGCGACGTCGGTGTCGCCCACCGCCAGCTCCTCGGTGACGATGCAGCAGGTCAGCGCATCGGCGCCGACGCCGCCCAGGTCCTCGGGCAGCGCCAGCGCGCGAAGCCCCATCTGCGAGGCCTTCCGCAGCACGTCCACCGGCAGGCTGCGGTCGGCAAGGTCGAGCCGGTCGGCCTTGAGCGTGACCGGCTTGACCTCGTCGTTGACGAAGCCGCGGACCGTGTCGCGGAATTCAAGCTGCTCCGCGGCCAGATGGAGATTGTACATGGTTCAACCTGCTGTGCTTTGCGCCGAGAGTGCTGCGGTGCCTACTGCTGCACCTTGATGCCGGCTTTCTTCACCACGTCGTCCCACTTGGTGAGTTCTGACTTCACATAGGCTGCCAGCTCCTCGGAGTTCTTGTAGCTCGCGGTGATGAACTGCTCGCTGAAATATTTCTTCACCGACGGATCTTCGAGGAAGTCGGACACCGCCTTGGAAATCTTTGCGACGATCTCCGGCGGGGTCTTCGCCGGGGCATAGATGCCGATCCAGGCGGAGAACTCGTAGCCCGGCACGGTCTCTCCGATGGTCGGAATGTCGGGAAGCCCAGCGAGCCGCTTGCCTTCGCCGATGGCGAGCCCGTTGGTCTTGCCGGCCTTCACGTGTTCGAGCGAGGTGGTGACGTTGTTGTAGAGCAGTTGCACCTCGCCGGTCAGGATCGCCTGGGTCGCCGGACCGATGCCGCGATAGGGCACGTGGGTGATCTTGATGCCGGTCTGGTTGGCGAGCAACTCCAGCCCCATGTGGCTGAAGTTGCCGATGCCGCCGGAGGAATAGTTCAGCGTGCCGGGCTTCTCCTTGGCGACCCTGATGAGGTCGGCCACGGTCTTGATGCCGGTGGACGGATGCGCCGTCAGCATCGAGGGAAAGCGGTTCATCATTGCGACCGGGACGAAGTCGCGCAGAGGAACATAGGCGTTGTTCGGATAGAGCGCCGGATTGACGATCATCGGCCCGTCGGAGATCACGCCGATGGTGTAGCCGTCCGGCTCCGCGCGCATCACCGCCTGCGTGCCGATCGAGCCGTTGGCGCCGCCGATGTTCTCCACATAGACCTGCTGACCGAGCCGGTCGCCGATGTGCTTGGCGGCGAGCCGTCCGATCAGGTCCGTGCCGCCGCCTGCGGGAAACGGCACGACCGCCTTGATCGGCCGTGTCGGCCAGGATTGCGCTACGGCGAGCTGCGGCACGGCCGCGAGGAGGCCGAGCAAGATTGCGGATTTGACCAGGTAGCCCTTCATGGTTCGTCCTCCCGTTGGTGATGTTGCTTTTTTGTTTTGAGTTCAGATCGCCCCAGCGATCGCGTCGCCCATCTGCGTGGTGCTGGCCTTGCCGCCGAGGTCGCGTGTCAGCGTCTTTCCCTCGGCGATCACCTTGGTGACCGCCTTCTGCATCAGGTCGGCGGCAGCGGTGGCCTTGGCATCCTTGTGCTTGCGCCCGAGCCAGCCCATCAGCATCTGGCCGGACATGATCATGGCATAGGGATTGGCGATGTTCTGCCCGGTGATGTCGGGCGCCGAGCCGTGCGTCGCCTGCGCCATGGCCTGCTTCTCGCCGATGCAGAGGCCCGGTGCGAGGCCGAGCCCGCCGACCAGGCCCGCGCCGATGTCGGTCAGGATGTCGCCGAACTGGTTGGTGGTGACGACCACGTCGAAGCGCTGCGGATCGGCGACGAGCTTCATCGCCGTCGAGTCGATCATCATCTCCTCGAACTGCACGTCCGGATAGTTTTTCGCCATCTTGCGGCACTCTTCCGCGAACATGCCGCAGGCCAGCCGATAGACCGGCTCCTTGTGGGCGGCCGTAACCTTCTTGCGCGGCCGCGTTCGCGCCAACTCGAAAGCTTCGCGCGCGACCCGGCTTGATCCCTTCCGGGTGATGACCCGCGACGAGATGGTGATGTCGTCGTTCGGCCGGAACTCGGGCAAGCCGGCTATCACCGTCTCGGAATAGAGCATGCCCTCGGTCAGTTCGCGAAAGAACGCGATGTCGACGTTCTTGTGCACCGAGGGAATGGTGGGATGCGACAGCGCTGGCCGCAGCGCCGTGAACAGATCGAATTTCTTGCGCACCGGCGGCATCACCCAGGTCATGTCGCCGCGCGGATATGCGTTGTGACCGATCGGGCCCATGAACCAGCCGTCGAGGGTGTGCAGTGTCTCTTCGGTGATCTTGGGCAGCGTATTGCCGTACTTCTCGTGACCGGCCTTTCCGATCAGAAGCTCGGTCCATTCGATCGACAGGCCGGTTTTGGCCGCGGCAGCCTTCATCACCTTCACGGCTTCGGGGACGACCTCAAGACCGATGTCGTCGCCGTGCATAACTCCGATTTTCAATTTCCGATGTCCTCTACTCTTCGACCTTGATGCCCGCGTCGGCGATGTCGCGCCGCCAGGTCTCCATCTCGTTCTTCAGCCAGGCGCGGGCTTGGTCGGAGTTCTTGTCGACCGGCGCGACCATGCCGCCTTTTTCGAAGATCGCCTGCATCTCCGGCGTCTTGGCCGCCGCGGCAAACGCCTCGTGCAGCTTGTCGATGATCTCGCGCGGCACGCCCGCGGGCGCGAACGCCGCCGACCACTGCGACGGACGGAAGCCTGAGAAGCCTACCTCGCTGAGAGTCGGCACGTCGGGCCACAACGGCAGCCTCGCGTCCGCCGCGACCGCCAGCGGCCGCACCTTGCCGGCCTTGATCATGCCCACGGGATTGGTGACGTTGAACCACGACACATGCGTGTCGCCGCCGGCGAGGTCCTTGAGGATGCCGGAGCCGCCATCCTTGAACGGGATGTGGACGAGCTTCAGCCCGCCCGCGCGCTTGGCGAGAATCTCGGTGTTGATGTGCTGGTAAGCGCCCACGCCGGCGCTGGCGTAGCGCACCTCTTCGGGATTCTTTTTCGCGTAGTCGATGAACTCGGCGAAGGTCTTCGGCGGGAAATTGCTGGTCGTCGCCATGAAGAAGACCGGCGCGTCGGCGAGCCGCGCGATGATCTGGACGTCGCGGTCGTAGTCGATCTTCATCCGCTTGGCGAGCAGCACAGGTGTCAGGCAATTGGTCGAGATATTGCCGACCATGATGGTGTAGCCGTCGGGCTTGGCGCGCGCCATTTCCTCGATGGCGATGATGCCCGAGGCGCCGGGCTTGTTCTCGACCAGCACGTTCTGGCCGAGCGATTTGCGAAGCTGCTCGGCGTAGTGGCGCGCCACCGTATCGGTCAGGCCGCCGGGTGCGTAGGGGATAAGAACCCGGATCGGGCGGCTCGGATAGGCGCCTTGTGCGAGCGCGGTGCCAGCGGCAAGCCAAATCCCGAACAGCGACAGTGCAATCCGGACCAAACCGCGCATCACGTCCTCCCATCATGTTTCGGGAGCGGTTGGCCGCCCTCCGGTTGCGGGGGATTGTAGGGCGGATGGCGTGCCGCACAAGCCACGATTGGAGGCAGCGGCGCGCCGCCGGGGATCAGAGTCCCGTCAGGCGGAACAACTCGTCGCCCAATTGCTTGCGCGACTCCGCGTAGATCGGCTGCACGGCCTTCGCGAAAGCGTCATGCTGCGCATTGTCCAGCACGACGATGTCGCAGCCCTCGGCCCTGATTGCGGCCTCGGCGTCCTTTTCCTCCTGCACGTGCAGGCCGCGCTGAAACGCAACCGACTCGTCGATCGCCTGCTGCATCGCCGCCTTGAGATCGTCCGGCCAGCCGTCGAAGGTCGGCCGGTGCAGGAATATCGGCCGCGAAATGTAGAAATGATTGCTGATGGTATGGAAGCGGTGGAATTTGTGGACGCCGTAGGTGACCGTGTTGGTCAGCGGGTTTTCCTGCGCGTCGATCTCCGATGCCTTGATCATGCGGATCGCGTCGGTGAGGTCCATGATCATCGGCTTGGCGCCAAGCAGCTCGAAGGTCCGCGCCTGGATCTTGCTCGGCAGCACCCGGATGGCGATGTCCTTGAGGTCTGAGGGCGTGCGGATGGTGCGGACCTTGTTTGAGATGTGCCGGAAGCCGTTCTCGTACCAGCCGAGGATGCGGAAATTGGTCTTGCTCTCGATCGCCTGCGTCAGTCGCTTGCCGAGCGCGCCGTCCATCGCCGCGCGCGCCTCGTCCGTGTCGGCAAACACGAACGGCATGTCGACGAAGCCCAACTCGGGCACCCGGTCGGTGAGATAGCTTGACGACTGGTAGCCGAGCGTGAGAAGCCCGCTTTCGACCAGCCAGACGATCTCCTCGGCCTTGTAGCCGAGATCCATGATGTTCCAGGCGTACTTGACGTTGACGCGGTCGCCGAATTGCGCGACGAGCTTGTCGCCGATCAGCTTCATCGCGCGCGAGAATCCGGTCGTCGGCGGCCCGTAGCCGCCCATGCGGATGATGATCGGATTGGCCATGATCGGCTCCGTTATTTCATGTTCTCCGCGAGCCAGTCGGCGGCGAAGTCGATGCCGACCTGTCGGTTGTCGACATGGGCATGCTCGGCGCCGCCTTCCTCGGTGGTGAAGATCTTGATCGTCTTGTTCGAGGAGCCGACCGCGTCATAGAGCTTCTGCGCGTTTTCGACAGGTACGACGCGGTCGTTGCCCGCATGCGTGACCAGGAACGGGCAGGTGATGTTCTTGGCCGCGTCCTTGAGCGAGAATTTCTTCGCGATCTCGATGCCTTCGTCCTCGTCGGCCGCGCCGGCGACCCAGCGCCACTGGAAGTTCGACTGCGCAACGCTTTTGGGCGCGTTCCTGTTGGCGTCCTTGATCTTCTGCTGCCAGGCGGCGAGGTCCCAGTGCAGGGCAGAGAGCGCGATGCAGGCGGCGTAGCGCTTCTCGAACGCCGCGACGCGCGAGGAGTAGTAGCCGCCGAAGCTGTAGCCCATGATGGCGATGCGCCTTGAATCCACGTCGGGGCGCTTCGCCAGATGGTCGAAGGCTGCTCCCGCAGGCACCTCGTAGTCGAAGCGGCTCGGCATGTCGCGCATGCGGCGCGTCTCGCCCATGCCGGGACCGTCCAGGCACAGCGTGTTGAAGCCGCGGCGCGAGAATTCGAGCCCGCAGAAGAAAATGCTCATCTCTTTGGCGTTGTCCATGCCGTTGAGCACGACCACGGTGGGCTTCGGACCTGAACCCTGGCCGGGCATGAAGAGAGCAGGCAGCGTCGTGCCCTCATACGGCACTTCGATGAACTCGACGGCCGGATAGCGGAGCCGGATCCCCTGATGCCAGACCTTGTAGGCATGCGCGCATTGCGCGCGCTTCTCCGGGCCGGGCGCGGTGAAGCGCTCGGCGTTGTAGTGGTAGATGCCGGCGCGGAGATAATAATCGCCCGCGGTGATCTTGCGGCCTTTGGCCATGGCCTCGTCGCCGCGCTTTTCGATCAGGTCGCCGATCGCGCGCCATTCCTCGAACCAGGCCTTGCCGCGGTCAGCCTCGCCCTGCCGCGCGCGCAGCTTCTCGCAGCAGCGGTCCATCTCCTCCAGCGACACGACGCCGTAGGGCGCCATGCCCTTGAGAATGAGCGTGGCGTTCGACCAGAGAAAGTTGTCGCCGAAATGATCGATCCAGGGACCGCGTGCGGGCATTTCCATTCCTTCGAGTGATGAGGCCGTTGTAACGGAATGCCCGGCGATAAGGCCGGGCATTCGCTGCTTCGCAATCAAACAGAGGTGCGCGGCCAGGACAAGCCCGCTACTGCGGCGGCTTGATGTTCGCGTCCTTGATGATCTTTGAATAGAACGCGTGCTCGGACTCCAGGTATTTTGCATATTCGGCAGGCTGCGTGCCGCGCGGCTCCATGCCTTGGGAAGCCAGCGTCTTGACGACTTCGGCCGGCCCGATCGCCTTCGAAGCCTCATCCCGCAGCTTCTGGGCGATGGACGGCGGCGTGCCGGTAGGGGCGAGCATGCCGTACCAGCCGGTCACCACAAAGGTCGGGAAGCCCGACTCCTGCATGGTCGGCACGTTCGGCAGCAAGGCCGAGCGCTTGGTGCCGGTGACCGCAAGCGGCGTGACCTTGCCCTCCTTAGCCTGCACCGACATCACCGGCATGGCGTCGATCATCGCATCGATATGCCCGCCGAGCAGGTCGTTGAGCGCCGGAGCGGCCCCGCGATAGGGCACCATGTTGATCTTGATATCGGCGAGGATCTGCAGGAGCGCGGTGCTCATGCCAAGCGAGCTGCCGAGCCCGCCGCCGACCCCGAACCGGACCGCGCCAGGCTTCTGCTTGGCGAGCGCGATCAAGTCTTTCACCGACTTGACGCCCAGATCGTTCCTCACGACCAGGATCAGCGGGCCGGTCGCCACTTCGCTGATGGCCGTGAACTTCCGGAGATCGTAGGGGTAGTCCGGGTGCAGCGCCTGGGTGATCAGCGAGCTGGTCGAGGAAAAATAGAGCGTATGGCCGTCCGGCACGGCGCGTGCCACTTCCATCAATGCGGGGATGAAGTTGCCGCCGGCCTTGTTCTCGACCAGCACCGTCATCCCGGTGTTCGCCGTCATCTGCTGCGCGATCAGCCGCGCCGTGACGTCGGTGCCGCCGCCCGGCGAAAGCCCGACGATCATCCGGATCGGCTTGCCGGTCTGGAGTTCCTGCGCAGCCACGGGCGCCGCCGCGACAACCAAAGCGCTTGCGAGCAGCAATCCGGCCGCACGCGTGCCTCGTCGACGAGTCATCATCAATTCCTCCCTGAAACCCTGGACGTTTGTTTTATGTCAGTCGGCCAGCAGCGTAGCCGTGATCCGTTCCCGCGTCAGCGGCAAATCGCGCACCCGCCTGCCGAGCGCGCGGGCGAGCGCATTGCCGATCGCGGCCCCGGTCGGGCCGACCGAGGCCTCGCCGAGCCCGAGCGTCGGCTCGTTCGGGTTGTCGATCACCTCGATCTCGATTTCCGGAATGTCCGAGAAGCGCAGGATTGGGTAGTCCTCCCAGGTGTCGGTCGAGACGCGGCCGTCCTCGAACTTTACCTGCTCGCGCATCACGAAGCTCGCGCCCTGGATGATGCCGCCTTCGAGCTGGTTCTTCGCGCCGTCGGGCGCAATCACGAGGCCCGCATCCGCCGCGCACCAGATCTTCTTCAGCCTGATGTCCTCCTCGGCCTCGATCTCGACCACCACGGCCGCGAACGAGGCGATGTTCTTGTAGCGGGCGAAGCCGAAGCCGCGTGCGCGTCCTTCCGGCAGGCGGCGCTGCTCGAACCAGCCGCTCATTCGGGCCGCGGTCTCGACCACGCGGCGGGGGCGGGGATCGGAAAGCAGCGACAGCCGGTAGCTCACCGGGTCTTCGCCTGCGATCTCAGCCAACTCATCGATGAAGGATTCGATGGCGAATACGTTGGCCCAGGCGCCGAGCCCGCGCAGCGAGGAGGTGCGCATCGGCACCTCCGGCAGCATGTGATGGATCATCCGGTGCCGCGGCAGGTCGTAGATCGCGACTGCGTTGCGGGTGGCGCCGCCGCCGCGCTCGTCCGGCACGTCGCCGAGCGGATTGAGCGGCGGCGCATTGGGGAGGGCTGCAGCGCCGGTCAGGTTGGAATTGCCGTTCATACCGGGCCGCTGCGCGTGCGGCGGGCTCCAGATTTCGATCGACCAGTCGGCGGGCCTGTTGTCCTTGTCGAGCACCGCGCGGAGCTTGATCGCCATCGCGGTGCTGATCGGCGAGGCGCCGAACTCGTCCTCGCGCGACCACTGCACCCGCACGGTGCGGCCCGGATGGCGCATGGCGATATAGGAGGCGTCGAACGCCGCATCGTCGGCGGTGTTGTGGCCGTAGGCGCCCGAGCCCTGGCGATGCAACACGGTGACCTGCGCGGCGGGCAGCCCGAGCGCGCGGGCCAGCCAGTCGCGCAGCACGGCCGGTCCCTGGCTGTGTGACCAGACCTTCAGCGCGTTGTCCTTCCACTCGGCGAGTGCGCAGCATGGCCCGATCGAGCCGTAGGTGAGGAAGGGCCGCGAATATTCCGCTTCGACGGTGCGGCCGATCGGAGCCGGACCGCGATGGCCAATGTCAGTGACCTTGTCACGCGACTTTTCCGCCTTCAGCCACTCGCGTGTGCCGACGTTGGACGGTGGCGGCGAGCCGCCCTCCCAGCGCGCCAGCGTGCGGGCCGCCTCGGATGAGCGCATCACAGCGATTTCGCTGTCCGAGGTCAACGCTACAAATTCGCCTTCGCGGAGAATCTCGACCGGATGTTTGGCGGCCTTCCGCACGGCATTTTCGTCGAGCGCCGCGAGATGCGCGCCGCGCCAGGGCTGCCGCAGCACGCGGGCATGCAGCATGTTCTCGACAACGATGTCGTGGATGAAGCCCGAGCCCCTGATCTTCGCCGGCAGGTCGAGGCGAGGCAGGTGCTTGCCGACGATCCGGTAGCTCGACGGCGCCTTGACCGGCGCGGTGCCGCTCGCGCGGCGCTCGAGCTTGATCTCGCCCGCCATCGACCAGTAGTCGCGCCCGGTGTCCTTGCCGGAGCGCAGGAATTTTCCATTCTCGATCGACAATTCGCCCGCCGGACAACGCAATGTCTCGGCGAGGCGTTCGAGGAACAGCGAGCGCACCTCGGCGCAGACCAGGCGGATGGACGCGCCGCCGACCGCGATCGAATAGCTGCCCGAGGTGAAGCCTTCCGCCGGGCTCACATCGGTCTGGCCGGACACCAGGTTGATCTGATCCGGCCGCACGTCGAGCTCTTCGGCGGCGATCTGGGTGAGGGCGGTCAGAATGCCCTGGCCGATCTCGACCTTGCCCGAGCCGACCCGCACACGGCCGTTTTCCTCGAACGCGATCCATTGCGACAGGATCGGATTGTCGATCAGGCTGAGCGGCAGCGTGTTGGAAATCATGACCGCGCCCCGGCAGATCTTTCAGCAGCGATCATCGCCGCGGCCTTCTGCACGCCGCGGACCACGCGGTTCTGGATGCCGCAGCGGCAGAGATGCGGATCGAGCGCGGCAATAATATCGGCGCGGCTCGGATTTCTGTTTTTGTCGAGCAGCGCCGTCGCCGAGATCAGGATTCCCGGCAGGCAATAGCCGCATTGCCCCGCCTGTTCGCCGAGGAACGCCTCCTGCAGGGCGCTGAGCTCCTCGCCGTTCCAAAGCCCTTCGACGGTGACGATGGCCTTGCCTTCGACGGTTTGCGCTTCGCGCGAGCAGGAATATTCCGGCTTGCCGTCGATCAGTACCATGCAGGCGCCGCATTGCTCGGTGCCGCAGCCGAACTTGGTGCCGCGCAGGCCGAGATGGTCGCGCAGCACCGTCAGCAACGGCACGCTGCCGTCGCAGGTGACGGAGACTGAGCGGCCGTTGACGACGAAATCGAATGACCCGCTCACGTTTGTCTTCTCGACCGACGCTACTACTGGGCGGCCTTGATGCCCTTGGCGTCAATGAACGTCGTCCAGTTCTTGATCTCGTTCTCGAGCTTCACCCTGAGCGCGGGACCGGGCTGGAACGTCGTGCTGGTGTCGACTTTGGCCAAGCGTTCCTTGACGGCTTGGTTCTTCATCACCGTCTCGAAAGCGTTCTGCAGCTTCGCCTTGACCGGCTCGGGCATACCTTTCGGGCCGAAGATGCCCCACCAGAACTCCAGATCGAGGCCGGGCTTCAGCCCGACATCCTTGAGCGATGGCACGTTCGGCAATGCCTGCGAACGCTCGGGGCTGGTCACCAGCATGGCCTTAACCTTGCCGCCCTCGACCAGGGGCTTGGCAACCGACATCGCCGACACGATCGCCGAAACGTGCCCGGCGACTGTGTCGGCCACCGCCGGTCCGCCGCCCTTGTAAGGCACGCCAACGGTCTTCATGCCGGTCGCGTCGCGGATCACCTCCATCACCAGATGCGAGACGCTGCCGATGCCGGCATGGGCGTAGTTCATGCTGCCCGGCAGGGTCTTGGTCCAGGCGACCAGTTCGGCGAAACTCTTGGCCGGCACGTTGTTGGAGACCAGGAGCACCAGCGGAACGCTGCTGACCGCGGCGATGGCGTCGTACTGCTTCAGCGGATCGAAGCCGGTCTGATGATTCTTGTACAGCGCCTGGCTGATGCCGAGCGCGTTCTCGGCGACCATCAGCGTGTAGCCGTCCGGTTCGGCATTGGCGACCGACATCCAGCCGATATAGCCGCCGGCGCCGCCGCGGTTCTCGATGACCACGGGCTGGCCCAGCGCGGCGCTGAGTTCGCCGGTGAGTTGGCGGAAGTACGTGTCGGTCGCGCCGCCCGGCGGGAACGAGATGACAAACTTGATCGGCCGATCGGGGTAGGTGCCTTGGGCTTGCGCCAGCACGGGGGCGGTCACAAGCGCAGCGAGGATCGTGCACCAGTGGATGAAGCGCTTCATGACGGATTCCTCATGGAGTTCGCGATTCCGGCTGCCCTATTCGACCACGGCGGGCACGGTCCGTCGATAGGGGCAAGCGCCCCTGTGAGTGCCTGCGGATGCGGCACTTCGCCTTCGGTGGACTACTCGGCCTTGATGCCCTTGCCGTCGATGAACCGCGTCCAGTTCTTGATCTCGCGTTCGAGCTTGTCTTTCATCGCCGGGCCATCGATCACGTCCGGCGTGATGTCGAGCTTGACGAGGCGCTCGCGCACCGCGCCGTTTCCCATCACTTTCGCGATGGCTTGCGACAGCTTGGCCTTCACCGGCTCGGGCAAGTCCTTCGGCCCGAACACCGCAAACCAGAAGCGCAGCTCCACGTCGGCCGCGGGCACCCCGGCCTCCTGCATGGTGGGGACGTTGGGCATCGCCGGCGAGCGGGCCGTGCTGGTCACCGCCAGCGCCTTGACCTTGCCGCTCTCGACCAGCCCCTTGGTCCCCTGCACCGACGTGATGGTCATCGGCACGTGGCCGGCGATCACGTCGCCGATGGCCTGGCCGCCACCCTTGTAGGGCACGTGCACCGCCTGCATGCCGGTCTTGTCCATGAATACCTCGAAGTTGAGGTGCGACACGCTGCCGATGCCGGCGGACGCGAAGTTCAGCTTTTGCGGGACCGATTTTGAATGGGCGACCAGTTCGGCCACCGTTTTGGCCGGGACGTTGTTGGCAAGGACGAGAGCCGAAGGTGCGGCTGCGAGACCCGCGATCGCGTCGTACTGGGTCAGCGGATCGAAGCTTGATTTGGATTTCTTGTAGAGCGCCTGGCTGATGGCGACGGCGTTTTCGGCCAGCAGCAGCGTATAGCCGTCCGGATTGGAGGAAGCGACGTGGTTCCAGGCGATGTAGCCGCCCGCGCCGGGCTTGTTCTCGATCACCACCGGCTGGCCGAGTGCCTCCTGAAGATCGGGCGCGATCTGTCGCGCGAAGGTGTCGGTCGCGCCGCCCGGCACGAAGGCGATGATCAGATGCACCGGCTTGTCGGGATAACTGCGTTGCGCTGATGCGGTTGAAACGAGGGCCCATGCAGTTGCTGCGATCAACGCACAGCGGACAAAGTTGAACATCACAACCTCCCGTGCCGGCCGCTTTGCGGCTCGTTCTCTTGAACTCGGTGGACTCTACATATTTTTCAGGAGCCAGTCGCCGATGAAGTCCACGCCGAGCTGCCGGTTGTCGACCTGGCAATGCTCGGCGCCGCCTTCGGACTCGGTGAAAATCCGCAGCGTCTTGTTCTTCGAGCCGACGCGCTCGTAGAGCTTCTTTGCCTCTTCGAGCGGCACCACGCGGTCGTTCTCGCCATGCAGGATCAGGATCGGGCATGTCACCTTGTCGGCTACGCCTTCGAGCGTGAACTTCTTGGACCACTCCAGCGCGGTCTCGACGTCCGGCGCGCCGACCACCCAGCGCCATTGAAAAGTCGAACCCGAGGTCTGCCGCGGATCGGCCGGCGCATGGCCTTTGACGAAGTCATGGATGTTCCAGTGCATGGCGCCGAAGCAGACGCAGGCGGCGTAGCGTTTGTCGAAGGCGCAGATGCGCGGCCCGTGATAGCCGCCGAAGCTGTAGCCCATCACCGCGACGCGCTTGGGATCGACGTCGGGCCGTGACGTCACGTAGTCATAGGCGGGGATGCCCGCCGCCTCGTAGTCGTGCCGGCTCGGAATGTTGTGCAGCCGAAGCGGCTCCGACTGACCCGGCCCGTCGATCGCCAGCACGTTGATGCCGCGCCTGGCGAGATCGAGGCCCGCGAAAATGACGCTCATCTCCTTGGCGTTGTCCATGCCGTCGAACAGCACCACGGTCGGTCGTTTGCCGAGGCCTTTGCCTTTGACGAACCAGGCGGGCAGGGACTGGTCCTCATACGGCACCTCGACCCGCTCGATCTCCGGGTGCAGCCGCTTCATCGCGCCCTGGTAGCAGCGCAGCGCCTTGCGATACATCGCCAGCTTTTCGTCGCCCGGCGGCATGAAGCGCTCGGCGCTGTAGTAGTAATTGCCGGCGCGCATGTACTGGTTGCCGGCAGTGATCGCGTTGCCCGCGGCGTCGGCTTCGTCGCCAAACTTCGCCACGCGATCGGCCTCGCGCGACCATTCCTCCATCCAGACCGTGTCGAGATTGGCTTCGCCGCTGCGCGCCTTCAGCCGCCGCGTGATCTGGTCGATCTCGGCCGCCGCCGCCGCGCCATAGGCCACCATGCCTTTGACGATTTGGGTGGCGTTGCTCCAGCGCAGGTTTCCCGGAAACGTCACCTGCCAGTTGGCCTCGCTCGGCATCGCAACCATATTCGCCCCCTTATTTCACGTCAGTTTTTCCCACGCCCATAGCGCGCAGGCAAACAGCCTGCGGTCCTCGTGGCGCCTGGCGATGAGCTGCGCGCCGATCGGCAATCCGTTCGGTCCCTTGAACACCGGAATCGACACCGCAGGTACGTGCAGGATCGTCCATATCTGGAACAGCGGAACGCCGGCGAAGGCGGGAAAGCCTACAGGAGCCTCGCCGAACGCCGCTGGCGTCAGCAGCACGTCGATATTGCCCCATAGGTCGTCGAGCCGGTTTCGGCATTCGTCGGCGATCCGCTTGCTCTCGACATAGCGTTCGAAGCTGCCGCTGATGCCGTCGTGCAGCCGGCCGCCGCGCAGAGTCTCGCTGATGTCGTCCCAGTGATTCTCGATCTCGTAGGTAAAGGTCCGCGCGAACTCGAAACTGGAGATCGCACGGTGCGCGTCGTTGAGCCGCGCGAAATCCTCCGGCATTTTGAATTCGCTGACCTTGGCGCCGGCGCGGGCGAGCCGCGAAGCCGCATCCTCGATCAGCGCCCGCGTGGTGGGCTCGAACTGATCCCACACGTGACTCCTGCACAGCGCGATGTGTGGAGGGCGATCGAGCTTCGGCATTGGCGCTGGCGGAATGCCGAGCAGCACCTCGCGATAGAGTGCGATGTCTTCGATCGACCGCGACAGGATCCCGAGCGTGTCGAGCGACCCTGACGCTTCCATCACGCCATGCATCCGGTGCTCGCCGTATGTCGGGCGATAGCCGAACACGCCGCAGAACGACGCCGGCCGGATGGTCGAGCCGGTGGTCTGCGTGCCGATCGCAATCGGCACCATGAAGTCCGCGACCGCCGCGGCCGAGCCGCTCGATGAGCCCGCCGGCGTGCGGGTGAGATCGTGCGGATTGCGCGTCGGGCCGGGATGCAGGTTGGCGAACTCGGTGGTGACGGTCTTGCCCAGCAGAATGCCTCCCGCCTTGCGCGACAGCGCGACACAGGCGGCGTCGCGCTCCGGCTGCCGGCCCTTGTGAATGGACGTACCCCATTCGGTCGGCATGTCGTAGCTGTCGATGATGTCCTTGACGCCGAACGGCACGCCCGCGAACGGGCCGCGCCGGCCGTTCTTGTCGAAGGCGCGGGCCGAAACCAGCGCGGTCGTCGCGTCGATATACGCCCAGGCGTGCACCTCGCGCTCGCGCGCATCGACGCGCTCGAGGCACGCCTGCACCACGGCCTCACAGGTGATGCGGCCGTGGCCGATGCCTGCGATGATCTCGGTGGCGGTCAGTTCGTTGAGCGGTTTGATGGTGCCATGCCCTCCACGCAGGGCGCCATTCAACCATCATGGCTTTGCCGGGTGCTAGATTTTTCTCGTCCCGCAGGGCACTCATGAGGGACGCGACAATTCCTCAGGGAGAAAGCCATGCCGAAGAAGCAGATCAGCTCCGACAAGATCAGCAAGCCGAACGGTCACTTTTCGCAAGCGACGGTGATCGAGGCGAAAGGGCGGATCGTCTTCATCTCCGGCATGACGTCGCGGCGGCCGGACGGCACCATTGCCGGCATCGGCGACATCGAGGCGCAGACCCATCAGGTCTGCCAGAACGTGAAGGCGGCGGTCGAAGCGGCCGGCGGCACGATGGACGACGTCTGCCGCGTCGACGTTTACGTGCGCAACATGGAGCACTTCGAGAAGATCCACAAAGTGCGCCGCGAATATTTCAAGCCGCCGGCGCCGGCCTCGACCATGGTGGAGATCACCAAGATGACCTCGCCGGAGTACCTGATCGAGATCAACGCGATCGCGGTGATTGAATAACCCACCGTCGTCATTCCGGGACCGCGCGAAGCGCGGGGCCCGGAATCCAGTTTCGGGAGTGGAGTGGGCGTCTGGATTCCGGGCTCGCGTGCTTCGCACGCGCCCCGGAATGACCGCGCTGCTAGATCACCTTCACATCGCGGAGCTTCTCGACTTCCGCGTCGCCGTAACCCAGTTCCCGCAACACCTCCACGGTGTGCTGCCCGAGTGTCGGCGCGGGCAGGTCCGAGCCGTCGCGTCCGC
>Ga0247825_10000096_pt1 | contig 48033 bp, 46 predicted proteins | sample 13C_Vanillin_Day_FD_194413 | JGI IMG/M metagenome (GOLD analysis project Ga0247825, IMG submission 194413) | Soil microbial communities from agricultural site in Penn Yan, New York, United States - 13C_Vanillin_Day48 | ecosystem: Environmental > Terrestrial > Soil > Agricultural land | place...
GCTTCGCCTTCTTGGGCTTCTTGTCGGCCTTGGTCTCGCCTGCCTTGGGCGCGTGCAGCGTGGTCGGCGCGGCCGCCGCCGCCGCCGGCGCGGCCGCCTCGGCGGCCTTCTGCTCCGCCGCCTTCTGCTCGGCTTCCTTGCGCTCGCGCTCCTGCTTCTCGCGCAGCTCGGCGGCCTGCAGCTCGGCGAGCTGCTGCTGGCGCCTCGCTTCCTCTTCCCTGAGTTCGATTTCCTTCGAGTCGACGGCCGGCGGCGGGGCGGGCGGCGCCTCGGCGGCGACCGCGGCGGCGGTGACCTCCGCCGGATCGCGCTTGACGAAGACGCGCTTCTTGCGCACCTCCACCTGTACGGTGCGGTACTTGCCGGTCGCGTCGGTCTTGCGGATCTCGCTGGTCTGCTTGCGCGTCAGCGTGATCTTGTTCTTGGTGTCCGCAGAGCCGTGCGTCTTGCGCAGGTACTCGAGCAGGCGCGACTTGTCCTGCTCGCTGAGCGAGTCGCCGGGCTGCTTCTTCTCCACCCCGGCGGCGCGCAGCTGCTCGAGCAGCACCGAGGGCGGGACCTTAAGCTCGCTCGCGAACTGGGCTACGCTCGTCTGCGCCATCGTCAGACCGCCTCCTGCTTGGTGGCCGGCTTCTCGGCCTCGGCCGGGCCGTCCACGAACCAGTGGGCACGGGCGGCCATGATGAGCTTCTTGGCCTTTTCCTCGTCCAGGCCGGTCGTCTCGGAGAGCTCGTCCACGGCAAGGTCGGCGAGGTCGTCGCGCGTCTTGATGCCCTTTTCCACCAGCAGCGCGGCGAGCTGCGTGTCCATGCCCTCGAGCTTGAGCAGCTCCGGGTCGACACCCTCCATCTTCTCCTCGTTGGCGATCGCCGCCACGAGCAGCGCGTTGCGCGCGCGGTTGCGCAGCTCGTTGACCGTGTCCTCGTCGAATGCCTGGATCTCGTTCAGCTCGTTGATCGGCACGTAGGCGATCTCTTCCAGCGTCGAGAAGCCTTCCTCGATCAGGATGTTGGCGACCTCCTCGTCGACGTCGAGGCGCTCCATGAAGTGCTGCTTGATCCGGCCGCTCTCCTCCTGCTGCTTCTTGGTCGACTCTTCCTCGGTCATGAGGTTGATCTGCCAGCCGGTGAGCTCGGAGGCGAGGCGCACGTTCTGGCCGCTGCGGCCGATCGCCACGGCGAGGTTCTCCTCGTCCACAACGACGTCCATGGCGTGCTTTTCCTCGTCCACCACGATCGAGCTGACCTCGGCCGGCGCCAGCGCGCCGATGACGAACTGCGCCGGGTCGGCCGACCACAGCACGATGTCGACGCGCTCGCCGGCGAGCTCCTGCGTCACCGCCTGCACGCGCGAGCCGCGCATGCCGACGCAGGTGCCGATCGGATCGATGCGCTTGTCGTTGGTGTGCACGCCGATCTTGGCGCGGATACCGGGGTCGCGCGCCGCCGACTTGATCTCGAGCAGGCCCTCCTCGATCTCGGGCACCTCGAGCTCGAACAGCTTCATGATGAACTGCGGCGCGGTGCGCGACAGGATGAGCTGCGGGCCGCGGGCCTGGCGGTCGATCTTCGCCACCCAGGCGCGCACGCGGTCGCCGACGCGGAGGTTTTCCTTGGGAATCATGTGCTCGCGGGGCAGCAGCGCCTCGAGGCGGCCGGACTCGATGATGGCGTTGCCGCGCTCCATGCGCTTGACGGTGCCGGTGACGAGCTCGTCGCCGCGCGACAGGAAGTCGTTCAGGATCTGCTCGCGCTCGGCGTCGCGGATGCGCTGCAGGATCACCTGCTTCGCGGTCTGCGCCCCGATGCGCCCGAACTCGACCGGCTCGAGCGGCTCCTCGATGAACTCCTCGAGCTGCACGTCGGACTTGCGCTTCTGCGCCTCCGACAGCGCGATCTGCGCCTGCGGCAGCTCGAGCGCGTCGTCGGGAACCACCTTCCAGCGACGGAAGGACTCGTAGTCGCCGGTGTTCGGGTCGACGTGCACGCGCACGTCGATGTCCTCTGAGTATTTCTTCTTGGTCGCCGAGGCGAGCGCCATCTCGAGCGCGCCAAAGACGATGTCGCGGGGCACGTTCTTCTCCCTCGCGAGCACATCGACCAGCATCACCAGTTCACGATTCATTCCCAGCTTCCCTCACAATTCCGGCACCAGCCTCGCCCGATCGATGTCCTCGATCGCCAGCGCGACCGTCTGGCCGTCGAGCTCGAGGCTCACGCGGCCCTCGTTCTCGCCCCTCAGCACCCCCACGAAGCGCCGCCGCCCGCTCGCATCCGCCGTGCGCATGCGCACGTCGGCCTTCTGGCCGGCGAAGCGCGCGAAATCCCGCGCCTTGCGCAACGGCCGGTCGAGTCCCGGCGAGGAGACTTCCAGGCGGTCGTACTCGACGCCCTCCACTTCCAGTACCCGCGTGAGCTGGCGGCTGACCGCCGCGCAGTCCTCGAGTCCGATGCCGCCGGGCTTGTCGATGAAGAGACGCAGCAGCCCACCCCTGTTCGACACTTGCAGGTCGACCAGCTCGTAGCCCATGCCGGTCACCACCGGCGCGATCAGTTCCTCGGTCCGCAAACAAAAAATGGGCCGAAGCCCATCTCGTTCCAAGCGCTGTAAAGCTTTTGAAGTTTAACAGGATTTCACTTGGCCAACAACATTTTCGCCGCCGCGGGCGGCAGCTCGCGCCATGCGCCGGCGGCGAGATCGCGCGGCAGCTCGACCGTCCCGTAGCGGACGCGGACGAGCCGGCTCACCCTCGCGCCCACCGCCTCGAAAAGACGGCGCACCTCGCGGTTGCGGCCCTCGCACAGGGTGACGCGGTACCAGCGGTTGGTCCCGCCTTTCCCGGGAGACGCCTCGATGCGGTCGAAGGCCGCCGGTCCGTCGTCCAAGGCCACGCCCTGGCGCAAGCGCTCGAGGGTCTTTTCGTCGAGGATCCCCTGCACCCGCGCGGCATATTCGCGCTCGACCTCGTAGCGCGGGTGCATCAGGCGGTTGGCGAGCTCCCCGGAATCGGTGAGCAGCAGCAGCCCGGAGGTATTGATGTCGAGCCGGCCGACGGCCACCCACCGCCCGGGCGGCAGGCGCGAGAACACGGTGGAACGCCCCTCGGGATCGCTGCGCGTCACCAGCTCACCGACCGGCTTGTGATACAGGAGCACCCGTCCCACCGGAGCGCTCCCGACCTGGACCGCCTTCCCGTCGACCGCGATCTGCTGGCCCGGTAGCGCGCGCTGGCCGAGCTCGGCGACTCTTCCGTCTACCGTCACTCGGCCTGCTGCAATCCACGTCTCGATCGTCCGCCGCGAGCCCATGCCGGCGGCGGCCAGGAGCTTCTGGATGCGCTCAGCCCCCGGTGCCGGTGGCGGCGGCGGGCTCTTCTTCGGAATCGTCAGGGCGGGCGGTTGCTTCGGCGACCGCGGCGGGTTGGGGTTCGAGCTGCAGCGTCTTGGCGATTTCCTCGAGCGGGGGCAGCTCCTCCAGCGAGCGCAGGCCCAGGTCGTCGAGGAAGCGCCGCGTGGTCGCATAGAGGGCCGGACGGCCCGGCGTCTCGCGATGGCCGACGATGTCGATCCAGCCGCGGTTCTCCAGCGCCTGGATGATCTGGGTCGACACCACCACGCCGCGGATGTTCTCGATGTCCCCGCGCGTCACCGGCTGCCGGTAGGCGATGATGGCGAGCGTTTCCATGACCGCGCGCGAATAGCGCGGCGGCTTCTCCGGGAACAGCCGCTCGATATAGGGCTGGAACTCGGGGCGGGTCTGGAAGCGCCAGCCGCTGGCGAGGCTGACCAGTCCCACGGCGCGGCCGTTCCACTCCTCGGCGAGCTCGGCGAGCAGGTGCTTCACCGTTTCGGTGCTCACCTCCCCCTCGAACAGGCGCTTCAGCTCCGCGATGCCGAGCGGCTCCTGCGCAGCGAGGAGCGCCGCCTCGAGGATACGCTTGGCGTCAGACGGGCTGTGCATGGGCCAATTATAGGGAGCGCCGCCGCGAGATTGAAGCGGCGCCAGCTGCGCAAGCCGCTCGCCTATTCGGGCTTGGCGCCGGAGGCTCGCACGATGGGGTGCATGCGCTTCACCTCGGCGTCGATCATGGCGCGCATCTGCTCCGGCGTGCCGCCGACCACTTCGTAGCCGAGGTCGCCCATGCGTTTCACGAACTCCGGCGCCTGGACGGCTTTTTGCCCCGCGGCATTCAGCTTGGCGATGACGGCCTTCGGCGTGCCCGCCGGCGCCAGCAGCCCGACCCAAACCCCGGCTTCATAGCCTGCGAACCCCTGCTCGGCGATGGTCGGCAGGTCCGGGAGGATCGCGGCGCGCTTGGCCCCGGTGGTGGCGAGCGCGCGCAGCTTGCCCGACTTGATGTGTGGCAGCGCCGAGGGGATATTGTCGAACATCACGTCCACGCGCCCGGCCATCAGGTCGACCAGCGCGGCGACGCTGCTGCGGTATGGCACATGGGTCATCTCCACGCCGGCCATCTTCTTGAATAGCTCTCCAGCCATGTGCACGGAAGTGCCTACGCCCGCCGAGACGAAGGTGAGCTTGCCCTGCTCTTTTCTCGCGAGCTCGATCAGCTCCCTGGTGGACTTGGCGCTCAACGACGGGCGCACCACCAGGACGTTGCTGACGTTCGCGAAGACGATGACCGGCTCGACGTCCTTGTTCGGGTCGTGCTTCAGCGTCTTCGTATACAGGACCGCGGAGATGCCGTGCAGGCTGCTCGCCGTGCCGAGCAGGGTGTAGCCGTCCGCCGGCGAAGAGGCGAATGCCTCGAAGCCGATCGTCGCGCCGGCCCCGGTGCGGTTCTCCACGATGATGCCTTGCCCGAGCTCTTTCGACATCTCGTGCACGCCCGTGCGCACGACGATGTCCGCGGCGCCGCCGGCGCCGTAGGGAGTGATGACCCGGATCGGCTTCGCAGGATAGTCCTGCGCCGACGCAACGAGGGCCAGGCCGGCGAGCACCGCGCCCAGGAAGAGGACCTGCGATTTTCTCATTTTCGTTTCCCGGATCTTCCGCAAGAGTAGCGAACCTACCATAGCTCGGGGCGCACGCGGGTGTAAGAATCGCGCAGGCATATCGGCTCCCGAAAGGCTTCCGCACATGGCGCGTCTCCTCGTTTGCGTGACCTTCGATTTCGATGCGATGTCCGGGCTCATGGCCCGCGGCCTCACGACGCCGAACTACGTGTCGCGGGGCGAGTTCGGCCCGGCGGCCATCCCGCGCATCCTCGCCCTGCTGAAGAAGTACGGCGTCAAGGGCACCTTCTTCAGCCCGGGGTTCACGATCGAGACCTATCCGGCGCAGAACGAGGCGGTCCTCAAGGCCGGGCACGAGATCGGCCACCACGGCTGGACGCATCTCCCGCCTCACAAGATGACGCGCGAGCAGGAGGAAGCGAACCTGGTGCGCGGCAACGAAACGATCAAGAAGCTGACCGGCAAGTACGCCCGCGGCTACCGCTCGCCGTCCTGGGACCTGTCGCAGAACACGATCGATCTGCTCCTCAAGCATGGCTTCGTGTACGAGAGCAGCCTGATGGGAGACGACTACACGCCCTACCGCTGCCGGATGGGCGACGTGGTCGACATCGACAAGCCGCTCGTCTTCGGCAAGCCGACGCGCCTCATCGAGCTACCCATCGCTTGGAGCCTCGACGACTTCCCGCATTTCGAGTTCCTGCGCATGGAGACGCAGCTCATGCCCGGTCTCATGAACGCGAACCACGTGATGGAAAACTGGATCAACGACTTCGTCTACATGAAGGCCAACTTCGAGTGGGGCGTGCTCACCTACACCTTGCACCCCTACGTCATCGGTCGCGGCCACCGCATGATGGCGTTCGAGAAGCTCCTCAAGGCCGTCGCCGAGGGCGGCGGCGTCTTCGTCACCATGGAAGACGCCGCGCGTGAATACGATCAGCGCCAGCCTTTCCGTGGCTGAGCCCGCCGCGCCGGCGAAGCACACGTTTCGCGCCGCCGACGGTTTCGCGATCGCCTACTGGGTCGACGACTTCACCGACCCCTGGATCCAGCCCGAAACGCTGCTGCTCCTGCACGCGGCGATGGGCAGCTCGCGCCGGTGGTTCCGCTGGGTGCCGCGCCTTGCGCGCCGCTTCCGCGTCGTGCGCATGGACCTGCGCGGCCACGGCGACTCGCAGAAACCCAGGCCCGAGGAGCCTTTTTCCCTCGACCAGCTGGTCGGCGACGCCGCCCGTCTCATCGAGATCCTCGGCTGCGCCAGCGCGCACGTCGTCGGCAACTCCGCCGGCGGCTACGTGGCCCAGCAGCTCGCCATCCGCCATCCGGAGAAGGTAAGGACGCTTGCGCTCTACGGCGCGACGCCCGGGCTGAAGAACAGCCAGGCCGGCACCTGGATCCCGCGCATCAGGGAAATCGGCCTCAAGCGGTTCCTCGCCGATACGATCCACGAGCGTTTCGACGACCAGGCCGACCCACAGCTCGTGCGCTGGTTCATCGAGCAGGCCGGCTCGAACGACGCGGCGTTCATCGGCCGCTTCGTGCTGCACATGTGTACGCACGACTTCATGGAGGAGCTGCGCGCGATCCGCTGCCCAGCGCTCATCGTCGCGGCCGGCAAGGAGCCGATCGGCGACGGCAGCGCCTATCGGAAGATGCACGAGCGGATCGCGGGCTCGAGACTAGTGCAGTACGACGTCGCCTCGCACAACATCGGCGACCAGTACGCCGATCGCTGCACCGACGATCTGCTGCGCTTCCTTGAGGAAAATACCTAGTCTTTTACCTGGAGGCTGCGGGAATGAAGCGAGCAGAAGCAATCGTGCGCAAGGGAGAGCGGCGGCGGGGCTTCGTACCCTACTGGCTGCGGTTCATGGCGGAGGTCGATGTCGACTTCCTCGAGGCCTATGAGCGCATTTACGAGCTCACCGCGGTGCGCAAGGGCGCTCTGCCGGCGAAGTTCCGGGAAATGATCGTCTGCGCCGCGGTCGCGATCGGCGGCTACCAGTCGGGCCTCCAGGAGCACGTCCGGCGCGCGCTGCGTCTCGGCGCCACCAAGGAGGAGCTCACCGAGGTCTTCCAGAGCGCGTATTTCCACACTGGCGCCCTCACCCTGGTGCAGGGGATGATCGCGCTCATCGACGTGCTGAAGGAGCCGGAGTTCGCTACTCCGGCTTCACGCCGGCCGCGGAAGCGAGCTCGCGGTAGCGCTCGACCTCGGACTTGATCATCGCCGCAAACTCCCTGGGCGTATTGCTTTGCACCGCGATGCCGCCCGCGGCGAAGCGCTCCTTCACGGCGGGAACTGCGGTTGCCTTGCGCATCGTCGCGGCGAGACGCTCGACGATCGGCTCGGGTGTCTTCGCCGGCGCTAGCAGGCCCCACCAGGTACCGATGTCGTAGCCGGGCAGCCCGGATTCCGCGATGGTCGGAAGCTCCGGGAGAGCGGAGGAGCGCTTGCCGCTCGTGATGGCGAGCGCCCGCAGCTTGCCGGCCTTAACCTGCGGAATCAGCGGCTGGATCGACAGGAACGCCAGCTGCACGTGGCCGGCGATCAGGTCGGCGATCGCGGGCGTGTCGCCGCGATACGGGACGTGGTTGAGCTTCACGTCGGCGAGCTTCTGGAACATCACGCCGGCGAGGTGCGGCGGCGCGCCCACGCCGGAGGACGCGAAATTGAGGGCGCCGGGCCTGGCTTTCGCCAGCGCGATCAGCTCCTTCACCGACTTCGCTTCCACGGACGGATGCACGACGAGGAGATACGTACCCACGGCCGCCAAGCTCACCGGCTGGAAGTCGCGCACGATGTCGTAGGGCAGGCTGGCGTGCAGGCTCGGCGCAAGCGTGTGCGCGCCCGCCGCCATGAAGAGTGTGTAGCCGTCCGCTGGCGACTTCGCCGCCGCATCAGCACCTACGATGCCGGCCGCGCCGCTCTTGTTCTCGATCACCACCGGCTGGCCGAGCTCCCGCGCCAGCTCCTGCCCGATGGAGCGCGCCACGATGTCGTTCGCGCCGCCCGCAGGGTAGGCGACGATGATCTTGACCGGCTTGGTGGGATAGGCGTCTTGTGCCAGCCCCAGTACCGGAGCAATGACGAACAAAGCGCTGACGAGGACCTTCGCAATTCGCATGTCGATTCCCTTCAATGAGGACCCATGGAGGACGGATAGAGCCGGGCACGCAATGCCTCCAGCTCGTCGAGGTTGTGCAGGCCCCGCTGGCGCGTGCCCTTCTCGAGATCTTTCACCTGGCGCACCAGCGCCTCGTTGAGCGGCATCGCGATTCCCCGGCGGCGCCCCTCGCCGATCACCCAGCCCACCATGTGGTCGACCTCGGTTGGGCGCTTGCGCACCGCGAGATCGCGCCAGGGGCCGGAGCGCACCTTTATCTGCTTGCGCGTCTGGTCGGCGAAGCGGTTCAGCACGGCGCGCGCCTCGCTCTCCTCGGCGGCCGTGCGCGGCCGCAGCTTCAGCGGCTCGAAGGCGCCGAAGCTCTCAAGCTTGACGCCCGCCGCGAGCGCCACGCCGACGCCCTCGCCGACGAGGGCCGTCAGGACCGGCTGGTAGCGCGCATCGCCGAACGTGTCGGCGAAGGTCTGGTCGCCGACCGTCTGGGCGAAAAGCAGCGAGCAGTCGATCTGCTTCGACCAGAGGTAGCCGGCGACGTTGTCGGTGATGTGCGCGTTGACCGAATGCGAAAGAAGCTTCTGGATGCGCGTCAGGCGACCGGTGATCCGGCCGTCGAGCTCGCCGATCCAGATGTTGCCGAAGCCGCCCTGCTCGATATGCCCGGGGCCCTGCCAGTCGGCGGGGAAGCTGATGAAGCCGCCGACCACGCGCTCCTTGCCGAGGCGCTTCGCGATGGCAGGGAGGTTCATGCCGTTCTGCAGCGAGACGAGCACGGTGTCGGGGCCGGCGAGCGGCGCGATGGTGTCGAGCGCGGCCTCCGTGTCCTGCGACTTCACCGCGAGAAAGACGAGGTCCAAGGGGCCTTTCAAGTCCTCGGGAAGAACCGCGCGCGCCGGAATCTCGAGCGACTTCGAGCCGCTGATGCGCAGCCCGGTCAAATTCATCGCGTCGACGTGCTCGGCCGCCTTGTCGACGAACAGCACGTCCTCGCCGGCGTTCGCCATGCCGGCGCCCATGATTCCGCCAATCGCACCCGAGCCGTAGATCGTGATCGTCATTAGTACGCCGAGCGGCCGCCGTCCGCCGCGATCGCGGCGCCGGTGATCATTCTGGATTCATCCGAGGCGAGGAAAAGCGCGATGTTCGCTATGTCTTCCGGCTTGCCCACCCAGAAGGGATACGCCTTCACCTGTCCGCTTGCGTCCTGCGGGTCGGCCACGCCGCCGGGCCGCCCGGGCAGGCCGTAGGTGCGGCGCACGCGCGGCGTGTCAATCCGGCCGGCGCAGATGCAGTTCACCCGCACGTTGTCCTTCGCGTAGGTGCCGGCCATGCTGCGGGTGAGCGAGACGATGGCACCCTTGGCGGCGGTGTAGACCTGCGCGGGGCTCGCGCCGCGCAGAGCCGCGCCCGAGGACATGTTGATCACCGCGCCGCCGCCTGCCGCAACGATCCTGGGGACGGCGTGCTTGCAGGCGAGCATGGTGCCCTTGAGGTCGAGGCCGATGGTGTGCTCGAACACCGAGAGGTCGAGCTCGGTGACCGGCTTGTCGCCGGGAAGGGAGCCGCCGGCACAGCTGAAGAGCGTGTCGAGCTTGCCGAAGCGGGCGACGGCCGCCTCGACGGCGGCACGCACGCTCTCTTCGCGCGTCACGTCGGTTTCCACGAAAAAGGCATTTTCACCAATGGCTTTAGCGATCTCCCGCCCGAGTGCGGCGTTGATGTCTGCGATGACGACCTTGGCGCCCTCGCGCGAAAACGCGAGCGCCGACGCACGGCCGATGCCGTCGCCGCCGCCCGTGATGAGCGCCACTCTTCCTGCCAATCTGTTCATCGGCTGAGAGGAAAAGTCGGCCCCAGCGGGCGCATGCGCACCCCGGGCCGCAGCCGCTTGAAAGGCAGCTTCACCGGGTCGACGATCATCGCGCCGGGGGACTCGACGACCAGCACGTCCTCGGCAATCGGCTCGAAGTGGGCGCGGAAGTGAACCGAGCTCTTCACCGCCACGATGCGCTCGGCGCGCGGCTCGGCGCCGAGATGGCGGAACGGCTCCTGGTCCATCGCCTGGACCTTCTTGGTGGAGACGGCGACGCGCACGCCGCCGGAGCGCAGCAGCGCCATCGGGCCGAGGGCGAGCTGCCAGTTCGTCATCATCGGTCCGTGGCAGGTCATGCGGCCGTCGCCCAGCCGCTCCACCGTCCAGGACTGCACGACCGGCCGCTCGCCCCAGGCACCAGACTTCGCGCCGACGCCCACGGTCACCGTCTTGCCCGGCCCTGCGGCGTGCGCCGCGCGCGCCGCCTCAGGATCGTGCAGCACGCCGATCACCGCGCGCTCCGCGCGCTGGCGCAGCAGCGCCTCGAGCAGACCCACCGTGTCGGCGCTGCCGCCCGCGCCCGGATTGTCCTGGGTATCCGCGAGGAGAATCGGGCGAGAGGCGGACTGCGACCTGCGCATCGCCTCGCGCACTGCCTCATCGGCCGAATACAGGCGTCCCGCGTACTGCGGCTCGGCTTCGAGCACCATCCTGTAGATCGACTCGGCGGCCCCTTGCGTCGCGTCGCGGTCCCAGCCGTACGTGAAGACCGCGGCTCCGCAGTCGCGGATGTCGGCGGCGGGAAAGCCGGGCGTGTAGGAGGTGCTCGCGACCCGCTCGTCAATGAGTCGGGCGGCGGCGGCGTAGATCGAGCGCGAGGGCTCCAGCGTCGAGCACTGCCAGGTGAGCGGGATGAGGTAAGGCACCTGCCGGTAGGCCTTTTCGAGGCGCTTGCCACGCGCGACGAGCGACACGAGAAGCCGGGCGGCCTTGATGCCGGTCTCCGCCATGTCCACGTGCGGATAGGTAGTGTAGGCAACCATGGCATCGGTCAGCTCGAACATGCGCAGGGTCGTGTTCGAATGCAGGTCGAGGCTCGCCACGACCGGAACGCTCGGCCCCACGAGGCTGCGCACGCGTGCGAGCAGCTCGCCCTCCGGGTCTTCGCAGTGCTCGGCAACCATCGCACCGTGCAAGCTGAGAAAGACCCCGTCGACCGGGACCGCGGCGCGCAGATCCTCGATGAACATCCCTGCGATGCGCTCGAACGCGTCCTCGGTGACATAGCCGGATGGTGTGGCCGAGGTCCAAGGCAGAGGCAGAAGGGTCGCCCCGGTCGGCTTAAGCACGTCAAGGGCGCCCGCGATCGAGGTGTTCACGCCGCTGAAGCGCTCGAGCACCTGCGGCCCGCGCGTGAGCGGCGCGCGGTCGCCCGCTTCGGCAAAGTCCGCGTAGGTCGTCTTCTGCGGCTGGAAGGTGTTGGTCTCATGCAGGAAACCACCCACCGCGATGCGCTTGCCTTGAAGATTCACTGCTTGTCTACCGCCTGGGCGTAAGCCAGCTTCACGTAGATCGGCGCGAAACATTCCGACTGCGTGATCTCGACGAGCAGCTCCCGGGCCAGCTCGAGCAGCGCGAGGAATGTGACCACGAGGACCGGCACGCCGCGCGCCGGCTCGAACAGCTCGCCGAACTCCAGCACCCGGCGCTCGCGCAGGGCGCGCAGGATGCCGCTCATGTGCGCGCGCACCGAGAGCTCCTCGCGCGACACATGGTGGTGCGCCGAGAGCTTCGCCCGGGCGAGGAGGCTGCGCCACGCTTCGGCCAGATCCTGCGGGCTCACGTCGGGCAGCCGGTCGGCGACGGCTTTCTCGATCCAGACCGAGACGGCGATCAGGTCGCGGCCCGTCTGCGGCAGCTCGTCGAGCGCCCGCGCCGCCTTCTTGATCTGCTCGTACTCCAGCAGCCGGCGCACCAGCTCCGCGCGCGGGTCCTCCTCCTCGGGCGCCACGGCGGGCGGCCGCGGCAGCAGCAGGCGCGACTTGATCTCCATCAGCATCGCCGCCATCACCAGGTACTCGGCGGCGAGCTCGAGGTTCTTGCTGCGCATGATCTCGACGTACTCCAGGTACTGGCGCGTGAGGGGCGCCATCGGGATGTCGAGGATGTCGAGGTTCTCCTTGCGGATCAGGTAGAGCAGCAGGTCGAGCGGGCCTTCGAAGGCCTCGAGCACCACCTCGAGCGCGTCGGGCGGGATGTAGAGGTCGTGCGGCAGCTCGATGACCGGCTCGCCGTAGAGCTTGGCCGCCATCATTGCTTGTAGGCGGGCATCTTCGCCTTCATGAATAGTCGAGTCCCATGGCTTCGCGCACCTCGCGCATCGTTTCCGCCGCGAGCCGCTTCGCCTTGTCGCAGCCGTCGGCGATGATGTTCCTCGCCAGCGTCGGGTCGTCGAGGTAGGTCTGGGCGCGGGCCCGCATCGGCGCGAGCTCGGCGTTGATCGCCTCGATGACCGGCTGCTTGCACTCGAGGCAGCCGATGCCGGCGGTGGTGCACCCTTTCATGACCCATTCCTTGCGGGCAGCATCGGAGTACACCTTGTGCAGGTCCCACACCGGGCATTTCTCCGGGTTGCCGGGGTCGGTGCGCTTCACGCGCGCCGGATCGGTCGGCATGGTGCGCACCTTCTTCGCCACCGACTCCGGCTCTTCGCGCAGCGAGATGGTGTTGCCGTAGGACTTCGACATCTTCTGGCCGTCGAGCCCCGGCATGCGCGGCGACTCGGTGAGCAGCGCCTCGGGCTCGGCCAGGATCTTCTTGCCGCCGCCCTCCAGCCAGCCGTAGAGCCGCTCGCGGTCGCCGCGCGACAGGTTCTGCTGCGCCGTCAGGAGCGCCTGGGCGCGAGACAGCGCATCGGCCTCGCCCTGCTCGAGGAACTTGGTGCGCAGCTCGTTGAGCAGGCGCGCTTTCTTGGTGCCCATCTTCTTCACGGCCGCCTTCGCCTTTTCCTCGAAACCCGGCTCGCGGCCGTAGAGGTGGTTGAAGCGCCGCGCCACTTCGCGCGTGAACTCGACGTGCGGCACCTGGTCCTCGCCGACCGGCACGAACCTCGCGCGGTAGATGAGGATGTCGGCCGACTGCAGCAGCGGGTAGCCGAGGAAGCCGTAGGTCGACAGGTCCCGGTCCGCGAGCTTCTCCTGCTGGTCCTTGTAGGTCGGCACACGCTCGAGCCAGCCGAGCGGCGCGATCATGGAGAGCAGCAGGTGCAGCTCCGCGTGCTCGGGCACCTGGGACTGGATGAAGAGGATGGCCTGTCCCGGGTCGACGCCCGCGGCGAGCCAGTCGACTACCATGTCCCAGCAGTTCTTCTGCAGCTCGCCCGGCTTCTCGTAGTCGGTGGTGAGCGCGTGCCAGTCGGCGACGAAGAACAGGCACGGATACTCGGCCTGCAGCCGCACCCAGTTCTTCAGGACGCCGTGGTAGTGGCCGAGGTGCAGGCCGCCCGTGGGCCGCATGCCCGACAGCACGCGCGTTTCGAACATCTAGAGCAGCACCATCGCGCGCACCAGCGCCTCGGACTCGGACAGCAGCGGGCTGAGGATGAGGCTGAGCACGTTGGAGCCGTACACGGGAACGAAGACGAGCAGCAGGAGCAGCGGCACGCCCCAGGGCTCGAGCTTGGCGAAACGCCATGCCGCGCGTCCGGGCAGGAGGCTCGTGACGACCCGGCCGCCATCGAGCGGCGGGATCGGCAGCAGATTGAGGAGCATCAGCAGCAGATTGACGAGGATCCCGGCGGCCGCCACGCCGATGAAATACTCCACCGCGCCGTTGCCGTGGCGCATCGCCGCGTCGACGAGCCCGCCGGCGCCGTAGACCTGCGCCACTTCCGTCCAGGCCCCGGCGCGATCGCTCATGGCGATGCCGGCGCGCAAGAGCATCGCCCACAAGACCGCCATCGCGAGGTTTGCCGCCGGGCCGGCCGCCGCCACCCACGCCATGTGCTGCCGCGGGCGGCGCAGTGCCGAGTAGTTGACCGGCACCGGCTTCGCCCAGCCGAAGAGGAACTTGCCCGCGGTGAGGAGCAGGATGACGAGCGGCACGACCACCGTGCCGATGAGATCGATGTGGCGCACGGGATTGAGGCTGATGCGTCCCTGCGCGTGCGCAGTCATGTCGCCGAAGTGCCGCGCCACGTAGCCATGCGCCGCCTCGTGCAGCGTGATCGCAAACAGCACCGGAAGGGCGTAGATGGCGACCGTCTGTACGAGTTGATTGACGTCCATCTTATGCGCGCAATCTTATCAGACGCGCTCCGCCGCGAACGGCGCGAGCGAGCCTTTTCCCTCGCGCAGCACGCGCGGCGGATCGGTCGTGAGGTCGATCACCGTGCTCGGCTCGGTGCCGCAGGAGCCCGCGTCGATGACGAGGTCGACCTCGTGCTCGAGCCGCCCGCGGATCTCCTGCGCGTCGGAAAGCGGCGCCGCGTCCTGCGGCAGCAGCAGCGTCGCCGAGAGCATCGGCGCGTCGAGCTCGGCGAGCAGCGCGTGGGCCACCGGGTGTCCCGGAACGCGCACGCCGATCGTCTTCTTGCGCGTCACGCGGCGCGGCACCTCGCGCCGCGCGCGCAGGATGAAGGTATAGCTGCCCGGCGTCTTGAGGAAGCGATAGGCAGTGTCGTCGACGATCGCATAATTCGCGATCTCCGCAAGGTCGCGGCACATCAGCGTCAGGTAGTGACGCTCGTCGATGCCGCGCACGCGGCGCAGGCGCTCGAGGGCCTTCGCCTCGCCCAGCGCGCAGCCGAGCGCGTAGCACGAGTCGGTGGGATAGGCGATGAGGCCGCCCGCGCGCACGATGTCCGCAGCGCGGCGCACCAGGCGCGCCTGCGGATGGGTGGGGTGGATGGCGAAGAACTGCGCCATCAGCCGGCGAGGAAGGCTTCGATCAGTTGCGCCAGCGCCTCGGGCTGGTCGTGATGCAGCATGTGGCCCGCCTCGGGCAGCGTGACGTGGCGCAGGTTCGCGAACGCGGCGCGGCGCTCGGCCTGCCCGGCAGGATCCATCCTCATGCGCGCCAGCGTCTCGGACTCGGCGGCATCGACCCACAGCACCGGCGCGGTGACGCGCTGCCAGCACGCGCGCACCTCTTCGTAGCGGTAAAGCACCGGGTTGACGACCTTGTGCGCCGGGTCGCCGCGCAGCACCACGCTGCCGTCCTCGGCTTCGCGGCCCCAATGGCGCGCCAGGAAATCCGCACGCTCCATGGTCAATCTCGGATTCGATTTCTTCAGTCTTTCAGCCAGAGCCTTGAAGCCTTCATACGGACGAAGCCCCGGACGGTCGCGCAGCTCGTCGAGCCATCGCGCGTAGCGCTTCGGCGCGTCCTCCGGCCGGGTCGGCGGCAGGCCGAAGCCCTCGAGGTTGACGAGCTTCGCGATGCGGGCCGGGCGCACGCCGCCATAAAGCGTCGCGACATTACCCCCGAGGCTGTGCCCCACCAGGTTGATCGGCGCCGGGTCGATGCGGTCGAGGAGAAAGTCGAGATCCGCTATGTAGTCCGGAAACCAGTAGCAGTCGGCCCTTCCCCATTCGGTGAGGCCGTAGCCGCGCCAGTCGGGCGCATAGACGTCCCACTCGCCGCGCAAGGCGTCGACCAGGAACTGGAACGAAGCCGAGACGTCCATCCAGCCGTGCAGCAGCACCATCTTCGGCGCGCCCTCGCGCGCCCAGCGCCGCACGTGATAGCGCAGCCCGCGCACCGGAAAGAAAAGGGATTCGCTGCTACGCAAGGAAATCGAACCGTACTTCAGGCGCGCGGCCGCTGATGATATCGGCGAGCGCGCGGCCCGAGCCGCAGGCGAGCGTCCAGCCGAGCGTGCCGTGCCCGGTATTGAGAAAGAGGTTGCGCAGCGCGGTGCGCCCGACCAGCGGCACGTTGTCCGGCGTCGCCGGCCGCAGTCCGGCCCAGTTCTCGACCACGTGCACCGCGCCGAGCTGCGGAAAGAGCTGGCGCACGCGGCGCAGGATTGCCGCGCAGCGCACCTCGCTCACCGAGGTGTCGTAGCCCGCGAGCTCGGCGGTGCCGGCGACGCGCAGCCGGTCGCCGAGCCGCGAGATCACCAGCTTGAACGCCTCGTCCGTCAGGCTGACGCTCGGCGCCGCGGGCAGCTCCGCCGGACCGAGGGGCAGCGTGACCGAATACCCCTTGAGGGGATAGACCGGAATGCGGATGCCGAGCGGGCGCAGGAGCAGCGGGCTGTAGCTGCCGAGCGAGACCACGTAGGCATCGGCGTCGAAGCGCTCGCCGTCCTGGGCGCGCACGGCGGCGATGAAGTCCCCGGCCGGCTCGAGCGCCTCGACGCTCACGCCGTAGCGGAACGCCACGCCTTTCCTCGCGGCAAGCGCGGCGAGCTCGCGCGTGAAACAGTAGGCATCCCCGGACTCGTCGTGCGGCGCGTAGGCGCCGCCGATGACGCGGTCCTCCGAGTAGGCGAGCGCCGGCTCGAGCGCCACGCACTCGGCGGCGGTCTTGACCTCGCGCTCGATGCCGAGCGAGCGCATGGCCGCGGTGTGGCGCGCCAGCGCCTCGAAATCACGCTCGCTGGTGGTGAAATGCAGGATGCCGCGCGAGAGCTCGTCGTAGCGGATGCCGGTGCGGCTGCGCAGCGCGCGCAGCGAATCGCGGCTGTAGGCGGCGAGCCCGGCGAGGGCGCGCGAATGCTGCTCGAAGCGGCCCGGCATGCACTCGCGGAGGAAGCGCAGCCCCCACGCCCACTGCGCCCAGTCCGCGCGCGGGCGGAAGAGCAGCGGCGCGTCCTCGCGCCCGAGCCAGCGCAGCATCTGCGGAATGACGGCGGGCTTCGCCCAGGGCTCGGCGTGGCTCGCGGAGATCTGGCCGCCGTTCGCGAACGACGTCTCGAGCCCCGGCTCGGCGCGACGCTCGAGCACGCTCACCTCGTGGCCGGCGTCGGCCAGGTACCAGGCCGCACTCACTCCCACCACGCCGGCGCCCAGAACGAGGATCTTCACTGCATTATGATAGCCGCATGCCCATCTTCTCCATCGGAGAGCGGCGCGTCGCGCTGCTCGGCGATCACCACTACATCGCGCACGACGCCACGCTCGTCGGCTCGATCACGCTGCATGCGGATGTCAGCGTCTGGTTCAAGGTGGTGATCCGCGCGGAAAACGACACCATCGCCATCGGCGAAGGCTGCAACGTCCAGGACGGCTCCGTGCTGCATGTCGATCCCGGCTACCCGATGACCCTCGGGCGCATGGTGAGCATCGGGCACAAGGCGATGCTGCACGGCTGCACGGTCGGCGACGGCACGCTCATCGGCATCAACAGCGTGATCCTCAACGGGGCGAAGATCGGCAAGGGAACGCTGATCGGGGCGAATGCCCTGATCCCGGAGGGGAAGGAGATTCCCGACGGCGTGCTGGTGGTGGGCTCGCCGGGCCGCATCGTGCGCGAGCTCACCCCGGAGCAGCGCGACGGCCTGCTCGGCATCGCCAGGGGCTACATCGAGCGCGGCAAGCGCTACAAGCGGGAATTGCGGGAAGAGTAACGCCTACTTCGGCGCCATGCGGATGGCGCCGTCCAGCCGGATCGTCTCGCCGTTCAGCATCTCGTTCTCGACGATTGCCTTGACGAGCTGCGCGTACTCGGCCGGGCGGCCCAGGCGCGGCGGAAACGGCACCTGCTTGCCGAGGGAGTCCTGAGCGTCCTTGGGCAGCCCGGCGAGCATCGGCGTCTCGAAGATGCCGGGCGCGATGGTGCAGACGCGGATGCCGTTGCGCGACAGGTCGCGCGCGATGGGAAGCGTCATGCCGACCACGCCGCCCTTGGAGGCGGAATAGGCCGCCTGCCCGATCTGGCCGTCGAAGGCGGCGACGGAGGCAGTGTTGACGATCACGCCGCGCTCGCCCGCGGCATTCGGGCCGGCCTTCGCCATCGCTTCCGCCGCGAGGCGGATCATGTTGAACGTGCCGACGAGGTTGATGGTCACCACGCGCGCAAAGCGCGCCAGGTCGTGCGGCGCCTCCTTGCCGATGGTGCGCTCGGCGATGGCGATGCCGGCGCAGTTGATGAGCACGTGCAGGCCGCCGAACTCCTTCAGGGCAGCAGCGACCGCGGCCTTGCCGTCGGCCTCCGAAGTGACGTCGGTCTTGACGAACCTGCCGCCGAATTCCCTGGCGAGCTTCTCGCCGTCCTGCATGTCGGCGATCACCACCTTGCCGCCGCCTTCAGCGGCCATGCGCGCGGTCGCCGCGCCCAATCCCGATGCGCCGCCCGTGACGAGGAATATGCTATTTCTGATTTGCATCCGGGGCCTCCGATGAATTGGCCGATAATTCTACCTGCATGAATCTCGCATTCGGCCTTCGGTTCAACGACCTGTACGAGCGCGAAGGCCTGCTGCGCGTCGACGCCGCGTTCCTCGGATATCTCGGCGAAGCGGACCGGGCCTTATGCGAAAAACTGCAATCGTCCAGGACGACGCCGCCGCCGGCGAGAGAAGAATCCGAGCTGCTCGTCGCCCTCGCGCCGCATGTCGAGGACTTCCTCGCGCGCCTGTTCGGGATCGAGGCGGAAGTGCAGGCGCTCGCCGAGCGGCACAACGAGCTCGCCCCGCTCTACTCCGTGAAGCGCCTGTTCGTGCAACGCCGCGCGCTGCACAAGGTGAAGCCCGAAGAGCTCAAGGACTACCGCCCCGAGCGCATCGAGGACGAGCTCGCGTTCGCGCGCAAAGTCAGCGCCTGGCTCAGGGACGAGCCTGCGCATACTGCGCAGCTCCAGGAGGCGGCGCGCTATGCCGCCTGGGCGACCCTCACGCCCGAAGGCAAGGAGAAGCACCGGCGCGGCGTTCTCTTCAAGACGCCGCGCAAGCTCGATTTCATGCGCCTGGTGCCGGTACACACCGAGAAAAAGGAAGGTTTTGCAGAAAACAGTCTTTCCCATCTTCGCTTGCGCGAGGGCTTCGCGCTGACCGATCCGGGCACGGACCTCACCGGCGCGCTCGACGAAGCGAACTACTGCATCTGGTGCCACGAGCAGGGCAAGGACTCCTGCTCCAAGGGCCTGAAGGAAAAGGCGCCGCTCGAGGGTTTCCGCAAGACCGTGTTCGGCGTGCCCCTCGCGGGCTGCCCGCTGGAGGAGCGCATCTCGGAGTTCCAGATGGTCAAGGCGCGCGGCCAGCCGCTGGCTTCGCTCGGCATCATCACCGTCGACAACCCCATGGTCGCCGGCACCGGGCATCGCATCTGCAACGACTGCATGAAATCCTGCATCTACCAGAAGCAGGACCCGGTCAACATCCCGCAGGCAGAGACGCGCACGCTGAAGGACGTGCTCGAGCTGCCCTGGGGCTTCGAGATCTATTCGCTGCTGACGCGCTGGAACCCGTTCGACCTGCGCCGCCCCTACCCCAGGGCAGCATCCGGCAAGCGGGTTCTCGTGGTGGGCCTGGGGCCGGCGGGCTTCACCGTCGCGCACCACCTGATGAACGACGGGCACACCGTGGTCGGCATCGACGGCCTGAAGATCGAGCCGCTCGAGGCGCGCATCTCCGGCGTCGATCCGCTCGGCAATCGCCTGCCTTTCAAGCCCATCGAACACCTGGAGGAACTTCGCGAAGACCTGGACGCCCGCGTCATGGCGGGGTTCGGCGGCGTCGCCGAGTACGGCATCACGGTGCGCTGGGACAAGAACTTCCTCAAGATCATACGGCTGCTGCTCGAGCGGCGCCGGCAGTTCGCGATGTTCGGCGGCGTGCGCTTCGGCGGCACGCTGACCATCGACGAGGCCTTCGCCGACGGCTTCGATCACATCGCGCTGTGCGCCGGCGCCGGGCGCCCGACGGTGCTCGACATCCCGAACGGCTTCGCGCGCGGCGTGCGCGCCGCCTCCGACTTCCTGATGGCGCTGCAGCTCACCGGCGCCGCGAAGCGCGAGTCGATCGCCAACCTGCAGGTCCGCCTGCCGATCGTGGTGATCGGCGGCGGGCTCACCGCCATCGACACCGCCACGGAGTCCCTCGCCTACTACGCCGTGCAGGTGGAAAAATTCCTGGCGCGCTACGAGGCGCTCGGGCAGAAGCCCGCCTGGAACCCCGAGGAGCGCCAGATCGCGCAGGAGTTCATCGCGCACGCGAGAGCGCTGAGAGACGCGCCGCCCGCGAAGCGGCTGTCGCTGCTGAAGTCCTGGGGCGGCGCGACCATCGCGTACCGCCGGCGCATGATCGACAGCCCTTCGTACACGCTCAACCACGAGGAAGTGGAGAAGGCGCTGGAGGAAGGCGTCGTGTTCGCCGAAGGCCTCACGCCGGTGCGCATCGAGGTCGATGCGCATGGGCACGCCGAGGCGGTGCTCTTCCAGGACGGCATCCGCCTGCCGGCCAGGTCCGTCCTCATCGCCGCCGGCACCCAGCCCAACACCGTGCTCGCGCGCGAGGAAGGCGTGAGCCTCGAGCTCGACGGAAAGTACTTCCTCGCCTGCGACGAGAGCGGCGCGCCGGTGAAGCCCGAGCGCCACACCTCCAAACCGGGGCAGGCCGACGTGCTGCTGCACCGGTATCCCGACGGCCGCTTCATGAGCTTCTTCGGCGACCTGCACCCCTCTTACTTCGGCAACGTGGTGAAGGCGATGGGCAGCGCGAAGCAGGGCTATCCGGTGATCAGCAGGGTTCTCGCCGAAAGGAATCCATCTTCTTCGCTCGATGAGCAGGTATTTCTTGCACGTCTGAACCGAGACCTTCGCGCCGTAGTGCACGAGGTCCGGCGCCTCACGCCGACCATCGTCGAAGTCGTGCTGCGCGCGCCGGTGGCGGCGCGCCGCTTCCAGCCCGGCCAGTTCTACCGCATGCAGAACTTCGAGACCCTCGCCTTGCGCGTGCCGGGCACGACGCTCGCGATGGAAGGCCTGGCGCTCACCGGCGCCTGGGTCGACCGCGACAAAGGGCTCATCTCCGTCATCGCGCTCGAGATGGGCGGCTCCGCCGACCTCCTCGCCTACCTGCAGCCCGGCGAGCCGGTCATCCTCATGGGCCCGACCGGCACCCCGACCGAGATCCCGCATGGCGAGACCGTGGTGCTCGCCGGCGGCGGCCTCGGCAATGCGGTGCTCTTCTCGATCGGGCGCGCGCTGCGCTCGGCCGGGTCGAGGGTGGTCTACTTCGCCGGCTACCGCCACCTCGCCGACCGCTACCGCGTCGAGGACATCGAGGCCGCCTCGGATGTCGTCGTGTGGTGCTGCGACGAGGCGCCCGGCTTCACGCCGCGGCGCAGCCAGGACCGCGCGTTCGTCGGCAACATCGTCCAGGCGATGCAGGCCTATGCCTCCGGCGCGCTGGGCAAGCAGGAGATCCCCTTCAGCGCCACCGACCGCATCATCGCCATCGGCTCCGACCGGATGATGGCCGCGGTGGCACAGGCCCGTCATTCCACGCTGAAGCGCTTTCTCAAGAAGAACCACCAGGCCATCGGCTCGATCAACAGCCCGATGCAGTGCATGATGAAAGAGATCTGCGCGCAGTGCCTGCAGCCGCACGTCGACCCGGCCACCGGCAAGACCACGTACGTCTTCTCCTGCTTCAACCAGGACCAGCCGCTCGACCAGGTCGACTTCGGCGCCCTCGCCCAGCGCCTCGCGCAGAACGGCGTGCAGGAGAAGCTCACGGCGCTCTGGATCGATCGCTGCCTGAAGCTGCTTCCCCCGCCCGCGGAGCGCGAGGCCGCCTGAGCGGGGGATTTCCTCCTCTAGAAGAGGTTCTTGTTGATCAGTGTGATCTCGATGCGCCGGTTCTTCTGGCGCCCCTCCGAGCTGTCGTTCTCCGCAATCGGCGCATACTCCGCGCGGCCGGTGGCGACGAGGCGCTCGGGCTCGATGCCCGACTCCTGCAAGAAGCGCACGACCGTGGTCGCGCGCGCCACCGAGAGCTCCCAGTTGGACGCATAGGTCTTCTGCAGCGCGCCGCTGATCGGCACGTTGTCGGTGTGCCCCACGACCCGAATCGCCTTGTCGTCATAGAACTTGATGGCGTCGGCGACCTTCTTCAGAACCTCCCTTCCGGTCTCCTTGAGCATCGCCCGGCCGGAGTCGAAAAAGAGCTGCTCGGCGACGTCCACCGTCAGCATGTCCTTGTATTGGCGCACCTGGAGCTGCCCCTTCTGAACCTCCTGGTCGAGCTCTCGCGCCAGAGAGTCGTACTGCGCCTGGGACTGCTTGCTCGCCTCGAGGAGCTTCATGCGCTCTCCCTCGAGCGCCTCGTTCTGCGCGCGCAGCATCGCCTGCTCTCGCTCGAGTGCTGCCTTGTCCTTCTCGAGAAGCACCTTTTCCTGCTGAAGCGACCTGCGCTCGCTCTCAAGCGCGGCGCGCTGCGACTGCAGCGCATCGATCTCCTGCGCCTTCTCGGCCTCGAGCTTTTCGTAGGTCCCTTGCGTCACGCAGCCGCTCAACACGAGCGCTGCGCCTACTGCCGCACCGGCTAGATACTTTTTGTCCATCTCCCATCTCCCACGTGTGTTGCCCCCTGCTCGCGGGAAGGTAACCAACGCATGTGGCGTGAACAACGATGCGTGTTCTTTTCAGCGTCTTTGCGGTCCCTGGCGTTGCATCCGCGCAAAGACATCGGCATCGCGGGTGCCGGGGCCGTCGCCTGGAAGCGTCAGCAGCTGATCAACGCGACGCCTCCGCCCGACGCCCGCAGCGCATGGCTCGCAGGGCGCGATTTGACAGCGGTGTACAATCATTATATAAGGCTTATATATGGCGAAGGCGAAGGTCAGCACGTTCTCGGCCACGGCACGCGACCTTGCGATGCTCGACGCGGTTGCCCGCTATCACGGGCTGAACAAGAGCGCGACCATCGCTAGCCTCGTGCGCAGGGAGTTCTGGCGCGTCTTCCCGGGCGGCACCGACAGGATCAAGCCCGACCGCGGCGCGAAAGTGGAAGGTCAGTGATGAAGCTCGTTCATACAGTGCTGATGGCGGCTGTTCTTGTCACCTCCCCCGCTTTGTCGCAGAACATCAAGCTCGGCGAGCTGAACAGCTACAAGGTGTTCCCGGCGTTCCTCGAGCCCTACAAGAAGGGCATGGAGCTGGCGCTGGAGGAGATCAACAGCGGCGGCGGCGTGCTCGGCCGCAGGCTCGAGCTGGTCACGCGCGACGACGGCGGCACGCCCGGCGATGCGGTGCGCGTCGCCGAGGAGCTCATCTCGCGCGAGCGGGTGAACGTGCTCATGGGCACTTTCGCCTCGAACGTCGGCCTCGCGGTCGCCAACCTCGCCAACCAGCGCAAGGTGCTGTTCCTCGCTTCCGAGCCGCTCACCGACAAGATCGTGTGGGAGAACGGCAACCGCTATACGTTCCGCCTGCGGCCGTCGACCTACATGCAGGTGGCGATGCTGGTGCCGGAGGCGGCGAAGCTGAAGAAGAAGCGCTGGGCGATCGTCTATCCGAACTACGAGTACGGCCAGTCGGCGACCGCGTCCTTCAAAAAGCTCCTCTCCCAGGCGCAGCCGGGCGTCGAGTTCGTCGCCGAGCAGGCCCCGGCGCTCGGCAAGATCGACGCCGGCGCGGTGGTGCAGGCGCTCGCGGAAGCGAAGCCCGACGCCGTTTTCAGCTCGCTCTTCGCCGCCGACCTGCAGAAGTTCGTGCGCGAAGGCAACACGCGCGGCCTTTTCCGCAACACCACGGTGTTCAACCTGCTCGCCGGCGAGCCCGAGTATCTCGACCCGCTGAAGGACGAGACCCCGGAAGGCTGGTGGGTGACCGGCTACCCGTGGAGCGAGATCGCCACGCCGGAGCACCGGAAGTTCATCGCTGCGTACCGCAAGCGCTGGAACGACTATCCCCGGCAAGGCTCGGTGGTCGGCTACACGGCCGTCCATGCCGTGGCCGGGGCGATCAAGAAGGCCAATGCGGTCGAGACGGAAAAGATGGTCGAAGCGCTGAAGGGCCTGCAGATGCAGTCGCCCTTCGGGCCGATCGTCTGGCGCGCCGTCGATCACCAGTCCACCATGGGCGCGTACGTCGGGCAGCTCGCGAAGAAGGGCGGCAAAGGCACCATGGTGAACTGGCGCTACGCCGACGGCGCGCGCTTCCAGCCTTCTGACGAGGAAATCCGGAAACTGCGCAAGGAGTGAGCGGCTCCGCCGTCCTTCTGCAGTTCCTGAACGGGCTCGCGGGCGCGAGCTCGCTCTTTCTCGTCGCCGCCGGGCTGTCGCTCATCTTCGGCGTCACCCGCATCGTCAACTTCGCGCACGGCTCGCTGTACATGCTGGGCATGTACGTCGCCGTGTGGTCTGCGGGCACGCTCGGCTTCTGGGCCGCCGTGCTGGCCGCCACGGCCACGGTGGCCCTCCTCGGCCTCGTGCTCGAGATGCTTCTTCTGCGGCGCATCTACCGGGCGCCCGAGCTGCTGCAGCTGCTCGCCACATTCGCGCTCGTGCTCGTCATCCGCGACTTTGCCCTCTGGGCCTGGGGGCCCGAGGACATGCTGGGTCCCCGCGCGCCGGGCCTGCGCGGCGCGGTCGAGATCGCCGGCCGCGCCTTCCCGCAGTACGACCTCCTGCTCATCGTCCTCGGTCCCCTGATCTTTCTGTTTCTTCATTTACTTCTCACGAAGACGCGCTGGGGAATCCTCGTGCGCGCGGCGACCGAGGACCGCGAGATGGCCGGCGCGCTCGGCGTGAACCAGCGCTGGCTCTTCACCGGGGTGTTCGTGCTCGGCGCCGCCCTCGCGGGCGCGGGCGGCGCGCTCGCCGTGCCGCGCGAGCCGGCGAGCCTGGAAGTCGACCTGTCCGTGATCTCGGATGCCTTTGTCGTGGTCGTGGTGGGCGGCCTCGGCTCGATCCCAGGGGCCTTCCTCGCCGCGCTCCTCATCGGCGAAGTGAAGGCGTTCTGCATCGGGCTGGGGTACTCGAAGATCACGCTGGCGGTGGAATTCATCGTCATGGCGATCGTGCTCGTGCTGCGCCCGTCGGGTCTCCTCGGCCGGCCGCAGGCGGTGGCGCGCGGCCCGGCCGCGCTGCAGCCGATGCTCGGGCAGTTCTCCTCCAAGGCGATCCTCTCACTTGTGCTGCTGGTCGGAGTGCTTGCCGCGCTGCCCGCTTTCGCCGCCGACTACACGCTGGTCCTCATGGGCGACATCCTCGTGTTCGCGCTCTTCGCGGTCAGCCTGCACTTCATCATGGGGCCGGGGGGCATGCTGTCCTTCGGCCACGCCGCGTACTTCGGCCTCGGCGCCTAAGGCGCCGGGCTGGCGCTGCTGCGCCTGGAGCTGCCGATGGAGCTCGCGCTGGTCGCCGGGCCGCTGCTCGCCCTCGCCGGCGCGACGCTTTTCGGCTGGTTCTGCGTGCGGCTTTCGGGGGTGTACCTCGCCATGCTCACCCTGGCCCTGGCGCAGATCGCCTGGTCGGTCGCCTTCCAGTGGGACCGCGTCACGGGCGGATCGAACGGCCTGATCGGCGTATGGCCATCGTCGTGGCTCGCGTCGAAGAGCGCGTATTATTTTCTGACGCTGATTTTCTCTCTCGCAGGAATGACTTTCCTGTGGAAAGCCGCCTATTCGCCTTTCGGCTACGCGCTTCGCGCCGGACGCGACTCGCCGTTGCGCGCGGACGCGATCGGCATCGACGTGCGCGTGGTGCAATGGACCGCGTTCGCCGTCGCCGGCGCCGCTGCAGGCGTGGCCGGCGCTCTCTACGCGTTCTCCAAGGGCTCCATCTCGCCCGAGACGCTTTCCGTGTCGCGCTCGGTGGACGCCCTGGTGATGGTGCTGCTCGGCGGCGTGCAGACGCTCACCGGCGCGGCCTGGGGTGCGGCGCTCTTCACGTGGCTGGAAGATTCGGTGTCGCGCAGCATCGACTATTGGCGGGCCGCGCTCGGCGCCGTCGTCCTGCTTCTCGTGCTCGTATTTCCCCAAGGCATTGCCGGCGCGGCGAAACGATGGCCGTTCTCTCGGTAAAGGGCCTGTCGAAGTCCTACGGCGGCGTGCGAGCGCTCGACGCCGTGTCGTTCACGGTCGACGAAGGCGAGCTGGTGGCGATGATCGGGCCCAACGGCGCCGGCAAGACCACCTGCTTCAACCTGCTCAACGGGCAACTCGAGCCCGACGCCGGGGAGATCGCGCTCGACGGCCGCGCGCTGGTGGGCCTCGCGCCGCGCCAGATCTGGCGACTGGGCGTCGGCCGCACCTTCCAGGTCACCCAGACCTTCGGCTCGATGACCGTGCGCGAAAACGTCCAGGTCGCGCTGCTCTCGCATCACCGCAGGCTCAGGTCGTTCTTTTCCGCCGCGTCGAAGCTTTTCTTGCAGGAGGCGGAGAAGCTGCTCGAGAGGGTCGGGATGCTGGAGCAGGCCGCCCGCCCGTGCGCGGTGCTCGCCTACGGCGACCTTAAGCGCGTCGAGCTGGCAGTTGCCCTCGCCAACCGTCCGCGCTTGCTGCTGATGGACGAGCCGACGGCGGGGATGGCGCCGTCGGAGCGCGGTGCGCTGATGGAGCTTGCGGCCGGGCTGGCGCGCAGCGAGCGTCTGGCGATCCTCTTTACCGAGCACGATGTGGACGTCGTCTTCGGCTACGCGAGCCGCGTCCTCGTGCTGCACTCCGGGGAGCTGATCGCCGCCGGCTCGCCCGATTCGGTGCGCGCCGACGCGCGTGTCCGGGAGGTCTACCTTGGCGATGCTTGAGCTCAGGCGCCTCAACGCCGGCTACGGGAGGGCGCAGGTCCTGTTCGACCTGGAGCTCGAGCTGCACGCGGGCGAGGTGGCGGTCCTCGCCGGGCGCAACGGCGCCGGCAAGTCGACCACGCTCAAGGCGATCATGGGGCTGGTCGCGCCGAGCTCCGGCGAGGTGCTTTTCCAGGGCCGGCGCATCGACGGCCTCGAGCCCTTCGAGGTGGCGCGCCTGGGCCTGGGCTACGTGCCCGAGGACCGGCGCATCTTCACCGACCTCACGGTCGCCGAGAACCTGGAGGTCGGGCGCCGGGCGTCGCGCCCGGGCCTGCCGCCGTGGACAATGGAGCGCGTGTTCGCCCTTTTCCCCAACCTCGCCGGCATGCCCGAGCGGCCCGGCTCGCGCATGTCCGGCGGCGAGCAGAAAATGCTCGCCATCGCGCGCACCCTCATGGGCAATCCGGCCGCCATCCTCCTCGACGAGCCCTCCGAAGGCCTGGCACCGGTAATCGTGCGGCAGATGGCCGAGGCGGTGCGCAACCTGAAGGGCGCAGGCCTCGGCGTACTCCTCTGCGAGCAGAACCCGCGCTTCGCCGGCGACGTCGCCGACCGCGTCTATCGCATCGAGAAGGGCCGGGTGCTGCCCGAATGACAAGGCGCGGCCTGCTCCTCACCATCACCGAGCCGCCCGCGGCGATGGAGGAGGAATTCAACGCCTGGTACGACAGCGAGCACCTGGCCGAGCGGCTGGCGATTCCCGGCTTCCGCTCGGCGCGCCGCTGGGTGACGGACTGCCCGCCCGGCCAGGGAAAGTACCTGGCCACCTACGAGCTGGATTCGCCTTCCGTTCTTTCTTCACCCGAATATCTGTCCCGGTTTGAAAACCAGTCACCTTGGTCCCGTCGCTGCCTCGGCAAGCTGGTCGCCTTCCGGCGCTGGGCATGCGAGCAGGTCGATCCGGGCGCGGCCGATCCGCATCCCGGCGCCCGCGCCATTGCCTTCAGCACGGCCGACGCGCCCATCCCGGGCGCGCTGCAGAAGCGGCGCTTCGCCGCAACCTCCGGCGAGACGATCGTGCTGCAAGAGCTCGGCGACTGGCGCATTGCCCCGCCCCCCGGCGTCCTCCTTTACCGTGCCTACGCTCCTTGAGCGCTACGCCTGGCTGTCGGTCGCCGCGGCGCTCGCCACCATTGCGCTCAAGACAGCGGCCTGGTGGCTCACCGGCTCGCTGGGGCTGCTCTCGGATGCGATGGAGTCGCTCGTCAACCTCGCCGCAGCCCTGCTCGCGCTGTCGATGCTGCGGCTCGCAGCCACGCCCGCCGACAAGGACTACCCGCACGGGCGTTCGAAGGCCGAGTACTTCGCGGCCGGCGTCGAAGGCGCCCTGATCGTCCTCGCCGCGGCCGGCATCGTGTGGGCCGCGCTGCCGCGGCTTTTCGACCCGCAGCCGCTCACCCTGCCGCTGGTGGGCATCGCGCTGACCGCGGTCGCCACGGCCATCAACCTGGGCGTCGGCGTGGTGCTCCTGCGCGCCGGGCAAACCCATCACAGCATCACGCTCGAGGCGGACGGCCGCCACCTGCTGACCGACGTCTGGACCTCGCTCGGCGTAATCGCGGGCGTGGCCCTCGTCGCCTACACCGGCTGGCTGCAGCTCGACCCCCTGGTCGCGCTCCTCGTCGCCGGCCACATCCTCTGGACCGGCTTCGGCCTCGTGCGCCGCTCGATCTCGGGCCTTCTTGATCCGGCCATCGCCCACGACGAGCAGGGCGAGATCGAGCGGCTGTTCGCCGAGTATTCGCGCCGCTACGGCGTTTCCTTCCACGCCGTGCGCACGCGGCAGGCCGGCGCGCGCCGCTTCATCTCCTTCCACATCCTCGTGCCCGACGAATGGACCGTGGCGCAGGCGCACCGGCTCTCGGAGGAAATCGAATCGCGCATCCGCTCGCTCGTGCCGAACGCCTCGCTCCTCACCCACATCGAGCCGATCTCCGATCCCGCCTCGTACGACGACCAGGACCTCGATCGCTGACTAGTGCCCCGGCAGGATGATCTCGACGTGGGCGCGGCTGACGTTGATGAAGGGGGCCGAGACCACCTGCCGGCCGCCGACCTGCAGCTCCCAGACTTCCGCCTGGGTCACGGCGATGAAGTCGCGCGCCTCGGCCATGTAGTCCGTGATGCGCGCGCCGGGCACGAGCTCGATATAACCCTTGATGCGATAGCTCGAAGTGAGGATGGTGACCTTGGTCTTTTCTTCCATAATCGCCCCGATGGTCGATCTGGCTAGTGTAGTTCGTCCCGCCGACGGAATCATCTGCGGGCAGGCCTGCGCGGAGCCGCAGACCCTGCTCGAGGCGCTGGTGGCGCAGCGCGCCGGGCTTGCCGGCGCCCGGCTCTTCCTCGGCGCGAGCTACTCCGGCATCGTCCGTCCCGAGCACGCCGACCATCTGCGCCTCACCTCCTACGGCGCCATCGGCCAGATGCGCGTCCTGGCGCAGGCCGGGGTGCTCGAGATCCTGCCGGTGCCCTACTCGCAGCTCGGCGGCCTCATCCGCCGCCGGGACATCGGCTGCGACGTGGTCATGCTGCAGGTGAGCCCGCCGAACGCCCGCGGCGAGTACAGCCTGGGCCTTGGCGCCGACTACCTGATCCCCGCGATCGAGACCGCCCGCGTCGTGGTTGCGGAGGTCAATGACCAGGTGCCGTGGACGCACGGCGAGCGCATTCTCAGGAAAGAGGATTTCTCGCTGATGGTGCAAAGCTCCCGGCCGCCGGCCTCCCCGCCTGCGCCCCGGCGCACCGGCCTGGAAGACGCGATCGGCAGGCACGCCGCCGCATGCGTGCCCGAAGGTGCCACGCTCGAGTTCGGCATCGGCGCCCTGCCCGACGCGATATGCGGTTTTTTGAGCAATCATAAGAATCTTTCTATCCATTCCGGCGCTGTCGGGGATGGTGTGCTCGAGCTCGAGGCGCGCAGGATCGACTGTGCGATGCTGATCGGCAGCCGGCCGCTTTTCGACTTCGCGCGCGAGAACCCGGCGGTGCGGCTGCGCTCGTCGGAATACACCCACAACGCGAAAGTGCTGTCCGGCATCGCGCGCTTCGCCGCCATCAACTCCGCCGTCGAAGTCGACCTCACCGGCCAGGTGAACAGCGAGGTGGCGAACGGCGGCTACGTCGGCGCCGTGGGCGGCGCCCCCGACTTCGCCCGCGCTGCGAGCCAGTCGCCGGGCGGCGTCTCCATCATCCTGATTCCGAGCTCGCGGATCGTCGAACGGCTAAATGGCCCGGTGACGGTGCCGCGCAGCGACGCGGGCATCGTCGTCACCGAAAAGGGTGCGGCCGATCTGCGTGGCTGCAGCCTGCGCGAGCGCGAGGCTCGTCTGCAGAAGATCGCTACCTGAAGTTCTTCAGAGCCGGGACAGTCCAGAACGGCGCCGCGGCAAAGGCAATGAAGGCCAGCGCCATGAGCAGCGCCGGCCGGTAGCCCCCGGTGAGGTCGTGCAGCAGGCCGCCGAGCCACGAGCCGGTCGCGGCGCCCAGCGCGTTCGTCGCATAGATGACGCCGTAGATGGTGGCGACGTTGGGGCCGGCGAAGTAGCGCGCACCGATCGAGGAGACGATCGGACCGCGCACGCCCATGCACAGGCCGAACACCGGCACGAACAGGGCGAGGAGCAGCAGCGAAGGCGCGGTGGCGATGACGAGAAGGAGCGCCATGCCGCTGGCGGTGCCGAGAAAGCTCGCGGTCGCCGTCTGCCGGTAGCCGAAGCGGTCGGAAAGAAAGCCGCTGCCCATGATGCTCGCCGCCGAAAGCATGCCGATCGCGCCGAACGAGGTGGCCGCCACGAGGGGCGAGTAGCCGGCATCGATGAAGAAGGCGACCAGCTGCACCACGATGCAGAACATCCCGGCGGCGGTGCAGAAGAAGATCTGCGCGAGGCCCCAGAACACCCGCGTGCGCAGCGCGGCGCGCAGCGTCCACCCCTCGCCCTCCACCTTGCCTTTGGCGCGGCGCTCCTCCAGGCGGCCGGCGGCGAAGCGCCGCCACGGCAGCAGCATGGCGAGCGGCACCAGCACGAGCAGCGCCGCGCCCAGGGTAGCGTAGGCGACGCGCCAGCCATGGGCCGCGATGAGGTACTGCGCGAGCGGCACGAAGAGCAGCGTCCCGACCCCGGTCGCGGAATAGGCGATGCCGATAGCGGTCGAGAGCCGGGTGGGAAACCAGCGCGAAAGAAGCGCCGAGGCCGGCACCATGCCGTTGAAGCTCACCGCGATCCCGACCATCACGCCGACGAAGAGGTAGAACTGCCACAGGCTGGCGAGGCCGGCAGCGAGGCTGAACGCGGCGCCGAGCACGGCGAGCCCGGCCCCGTACACCCAGCGCGGGCCGAGCCGGTCGAAGACGAGCCCGACCAGCGGCGCGGTGAAGCCGTTCACCAGCAGGTAGATCGAGTAGACGCCGGTAAGCTGCGAGCGCGACCAGCCGAATTCGCGCTCGAGCGGCACCAGGAACACCGCGTAGGTGTCGCCCAAGCCGCGGCCGAACATGTTGAGCGCGAAGCACGCGCCCAGCACCGCGATCGCCGTGTTTCTCAGATCTTCTCTGCCGGCTCGAGGCCGAACACCTGCCGCAGGTAGCGCAGGTAGCCCGCGTCCTTGCTCACCGTCTTGCCCGGCGAGTCGGACACCTTGGCGACCGGCTGGCCGTTGCACTCGGTCATCTTGATGACGATGTTGATCGGCTCGTAGCCGAGGTCGTTGGTGAGGTTGGTGCCGATGCCGAAGGAGGTGCGCGCTCGGCCGTGGAAGCGCCGCGCGATCTCGATGGCGAGCGGAAAGGAGAGCTGGTCGGAGAAGATGAGCGTCTTGGTGTGCGGGTCGACACGGTTGCGCCGGTAGTGCTCGATCATCCTCTCGCCCCAGTCGAACGGGTCGCCCGAGTCGTGGCGCGCGCCGTCGAAGAGCTTGCAGAAGTACATGTCGAAGTCGCGCAGGAAGGCGTCCAGCCCGTAGGTGTCGGAGAGCGCGATGCCCAGGTCGCCGCGGTACTCCTTCGCCCACATGTCGAAGGCGAAGGTCTGCGAATCGCGCAGGCGCGGCCCGAGCGCCTGGCAGGCCTGCATGTACTCGTGCGCCATGGTGCCGAGCGGCGTGAGGCTGTTGCGCATCGCGAACCAGACGTTGGAGGTGCCGGCGAAGTATTGCGGCACCTCGCGCCTGAGCGTCTGCAGCACCTCCTCGTGCCAGGCGCGCGAGAAGCGCCGGCGCGTGCCGAAATCGGAGATCTTGAACTCGAGCTCGGGCTCCACCGTGCGCACCAGGTCGATCTTCTGCTGCAGGCGGCGGCGGCCCTCGGCGAGGTCGGGCTGCGGCTGCGTGCGGCGGAAGTAGACCTCGGACACGATCGCCAGCACGGGAATCTCGTACAGGATGGTGTGCAGCCAGGGCCCGCGGATGGTGATGTCCATGCCGCCCTGCCCGTCCCCGGGCCCGATGGCGATGTACTTGTCGTTGAACTGGAACAGGCCCAGGAAGTCGACGAAGTCCGACTTCATGAAGCGCAGGCTGCGCAGGTAGGCGAGCTCCTCCTCGCGGAAGCGCAGGCGGTAGAGCGCGGCCACCTCCCTGCGGATCTCCTCGATGTAGGGACGCAGGTCGACGCCGTCGGTGCGGCAGCGGAAACGGTACTCGACTTGCGCGCCCGGGAAGTGATGCAGCACCACCTGCATCATCGAGAACTTGTAGAGGTCGCTGTCGAGCAGGGATTGGATGATCATGCAGGCGCATTGTAACCTTCGCTCGATGTGCGGCCGCTACGCGCTCCATGCCAGTCCCGAGGTCGTGCGGCTGCAGTTCGGCCTCGCGTCGGCTCCCGAGTTCGCGCCGCGCTACAACGTGTGCCCGGGCACGCCCATCCTCGCGGTCAGAGGCTCGCCGGCGCGCGCGACGCTGCTGCCCTGGAGCAGCAAGCCGCCGAATGCGCGCGGCGAAACAGTCGCGGAAAAACCGATGTTCGCGAGCGCCTTTCGCGGCTTTCGCTGCCTGGTGCCGGCAAGCGGCTTCTTCGAATGGAAGAGTGCTGGGGGGCGCAAGCAGCCCTACTATCTTTCTCCTGGAGAAAATTCACTCTTCGGGCTCGCCGGAATCGTCGTTCTATGGAAAGGCGAGCGGCGGGTCACGCTCATCACCACGGCGCCGAACGACCTGATGCGCGAGATCCACGACCGCATGCCCGTCATCCTCGCGCCCGAGGACTACGGCGCCTGGCTCGATCCGCACAACCGCGATGCGGGCGCCTTCCTGCGGCCCTACCCCGCCGAATGGATGCGGGTGCACGCCGTCGGCCCCAGGGTGAACCGGCCCGAGCATGACGACGCCGCGCTCATCGAGAGCATCACGGCTCGGTCAGATTGAACACCTTGGCGCCGAGCAGGCGCACCGGCCGCTTGCCGGCCTCGGTCTTTTCCAGCAGCGCCACGGCCCACGATGCGAGGACGTCGGCGTCGCTCGTCGCCAGGGACAGCGTATGACTGCGCGTCACCGTGGCGAAACCTGCATATCGCACCTTGATGGAAACGCTGCGCGCCTCGATCCCCCGCCTGGATAGCCAGTCTGCGTTTTCGCGCGCCATGCGCTCGATCTCGGCGCGGATGGTCTCGAGGTCGGTCAGGTCCTGCGCGTAGGTGTTCTCGCTGCTCGCGGACTTGGAGGGCCGGTCGGGCTCGACCGGCCGCGGGTCCTCGCCGTGCGAGAGCTGCACCAGCCAGTCGGCGAGGCTGCCTACGGCGTCGTGGAGCAACGCGCGCTCCGCGCTTCTGACTTCAATCAATTTATTGACACCGATCTGGCGCAGCTTCTTTGCCGTGACCGGCCCGACGCCCCAGAGCGCGTCGACCGGCAGATCCTGCAGGAAGGCTTCGACGCGCTCCGGCGCGATGACCGTGAGGCCGTCTGGCTTGCGCCAGCCCGAGGCGATCTTGGCGAGGAACTTGTTCGGTGCTACGCCGGCGGAGGCCGTAAGCCGCGTTTCCTCAAGGATCAAAGCTTTCAGGCGGCGCGCGACGTTGACGCCGAGGGGCTCGCCCCAGGCGTTCTGCGTCACGTCCAGGTAGGCCTCGTCGAGCGAGAGCGGCTCGACCAGCGCCGTGCACGAGCGCAGGATCGCCATGACCTGGCCCGAGACGGCGCGGTAGCGCTCGAAGTCGGGCCGCACGATCTCCAGCTGCGGGCACAGGCGCACCGCCCTCGCCATCGGCATCGCCGAGCGCACGCCGAAGGCGCGCGCCTCGTAGCTGGCCGCCGCCACCACCCCGCGCGAGCCGGGCTGGCCGCCAACCGCGACCGGCTTGCCGCGCAGGCGCGGCTCGTCGCGCTGCTCGACCGACGCATAGAAGGCGTCCATGTCCAAGTGGACAATCCTCCGCATACTGTATATATTGCCACTATATGGAAGCTCTTACAGACCGGCAAAGCGAAGTCCTGCGGCTGATCCGCGAGCTCACCGAGGTGTCCGGCTACCCGCCGACGCGCGCCGAGATCGCCGAGAAAATGGGCTTTCGCTCCGTGAACGCCGCCGAGCAGCACTTGCGCGCGCTCGAGAAGAAGGGCGCGATCGACATCTCGTCGGGGGCCTCGCGCGGCATCCGCGTGCGCGACGGTGCGGCGCGTTCGGCCGGGCGGCTGGGGCGGCTGCTCGACCTGCCGGTGATCGGACGCGTGGCCGCCGGCTCGCCGATGCTTGCCGAGGAGAACGTCCAGGCGCGCTACCAGATCGATCCCCATCTCTTCACGCCGCGCGCCGACTATCTGCTGCGCGTGCGCGGCATGTCGATGCGCGATGCCGGCATCCTCGAGGGCGACCTGGTCGCCGTGCACAAGACCCCCGAGGCGCGCAGCGGCCAGATCGTCATCGCGCGCCTTGGCGACGAGGTGACGGTGAAGCGCCTGCGCCGGCGCGGCCACGCGGTGCAGCTCGAGCCCGAGAACCCCGAGTTCGAGCCGATCGAGGTCGACGCCCGCTCCGAGACGCTGGTCATCGAAGGCATCGCGGTCGGCATCATCCGCAGCGGCAAGAGTCTGTAAGCGCCCCGGAAGGGGTTTTCTTTCCTTATAGAATTGCGCAGGCTCCGGCCTGCGCATGAATCACACCACCACCGCTAACGACCCGAGCCGCGACGTCCCGGCGGCCGGCGCGCTGCCCGGCGTGCGCGATCGCGCCGACCCGCGGCTGGTGCTCGCGGACCGCGTCGAGCAGCTCTATGGCCAGATGTGGCTGGGCATCCTCGCCACGTTCGCCATCGGCGGCGTCGCCACCTTCGAGTTCTGGAACGAGCGCCTGCGCGACCTGGTGCTCTTCTGGTGGGGGCTGGTGCTGCTCATCAGCACCGCCAGCGCCGTCCTGCTCTGGTCCTACCGCCGCAGCGCCGAGCGCGCCGCGCACGCCGACCAGTGGCTGCGCTGGCTCGGCATCGCCGCCCTCGCCATGGGCGCGAACTGGGGCTTCGCCGGCGCGGTGTTCTTCCCCTCGCATACGGACGAGCAGCAGGTGTTCCTCGCCTTCCTGCTCGCCGGCATGATGTCGGGCGGCATCCCGGTCTACGCCGCGTCCTGGCCGATCTTCGCCCTCTACGCTGCCGGCATCGTCGCGCCCTTCACTTACGTGCTGGCCACCTTCGGCAACCGCCTGTTCGTCGAGCTCGCGCTCCTCGTGCCGATGTTCTACGTGATCAACGTCGCGATCGCCTGGCGCCTCACCCAGGTGTTCCATTCGGGGTACCGCCTGCGCCACGCCTATGGCAGGCTGACCGAGGACTACAGCGTGCTCAACCAGCGGCTGCAGCGCCAGCTCCTCGAGCTCGAGGAAGCGCGCCGGCAGGTCGAGGCGAGCGGGCGCAAGCTCGCGCTCTTCGCCGAGCGCGCGCCGATCGCGGTTTTCGAGCTCGATCCCTCGGCGGTGGTGACCCAGGTGAACCACGCCGCGGAGCTCCTGTTCGGCTACGCCGCCAGCGAGCTCGCCGGCGGCAGCATCAAGCGGCTGGTGCGGCCGGAGTTCCACGCCGAATTCGACCGCGAATGGGCGAAGCTCCTCGCCTCCCGCCAGCCGATCGCCGGCATCAAGGTGCGCAACCCCCGGCGCGACGGCATCGACCTCATCTGCGAGTGGACGGTGACACCGCTCGTCAACGCCGCGGGCGGCCTCATCTCGGTCATCGCCCAGGGGCGCGACATCACCGCGCAGCTCGAGGCCGAGCGCATGAAGAAGGAGTTCACCTCGACCCTGAGCCACGAGCTGCGCACCCCGCTCACCTCCATCATCGGCTCGCTGCAGCTCATCAACTCCGGGGTGCTGGGCGACGCGCCCAAGGACATCGGCGAGCTGACCGCGGTGGCCGAGCGCAACGGCCAGCGCCTGCTCGACCTGATCAACGACATCCTCGACATCGAGAAGATCGAGTCGGGCAAGCTCACCCTGGTCTCGCAGGCGCTGCGCATGGACGAGCTGGTGCGCGAGGCGATCGTCCTCAACAAGGGCTTCGCCGACCGCTTCAAGGTGCGCTTCGAGGCGCGCGGCGAGCTGCCCCCCTGGGAGGTGCACGCCGACCACAAGCGCCTGCTGCAGGTGATGACCAACCTGCTGTCGAATTCCGCCAAGTTCTCGCCCGAGGGTGGCACGGTCGAGATCACGCTCGAGGATCGCGGCGAGAGCCTGCGCATCGCTGTGCACGACCGCGGGCCCGGCATCCCGGAAGCCTTCCGCGCCAAGATCTTCGGCCGCTTCACGCAAGCCGACTCCACGGCGACGCGCCAGAAAGGCGGCACCGGCCTCGGCCTCGCCATCTGCAAGCGCCTGATCGAGCTGATGCACGGCCGCATCGGCTTCGAGGACCGCCCCGGCGGCGGGACCACGTTCTGGTTCGAGCTGCGCCGGCATTCCAAATAGAATAAGAAGGGAGCAGCCATGCCTGACAGACCGCTGAACCGCATCTGCTATGTCGAGGACGACGAGGACATCCAGCGCATCGTGCGCATGTCGCTCGAGCGGGTCGGCAAGATGACCGTCGAGGTCGTCGGCGACCCGACCAAGGCCATCGAGGCGATGACCGAGTTCCGGCCGGACCTGGTGATGCTCGACTGGATGATGCCGGCGATGGACGGGCCGGCGCTGTTCCGGCAGATGCAGCTGCGGCCCGACACCAAGGTCCTGCCGGTGGTGTTCATCACCGCCAAGGCGGCGCAGCGCGACCTCGACGAACTGATGAAGATGGGCGCCGCCGGCACCATCTCCAAGCCTTTCAACCCCAAGGACCTGCCCGACCAGTTGCGAGCGATCTGGGCAAAGCTTCCTTGATCAATGCAGTTTCTGTGTGATGTCGAGCTTCGGCGTGCCTTCCTGGTAGAACTTGCGCGAGAGGAAGCCGATCACCTCGTCGGCGTTGCGGAAGCGGGCGTCGCGGTCCTTCTCGACCAGCTTGTCGATGAGCCGCTGATACTGGGAGAGCTTGTCCGGTAGCGCCGGCGGCGGCGTGTTGAGGTGATGCAGCGCGACTTCGACTGCGGTCTCGCCGTCGAACAGGTGCTTGCCGGTGAGCATCTGGTAGAGCAGCACCCCGGCGCTGTAGATGTCGGTGCGCAGGTCGAGCACCCGCCCCTGCACCTGCTCCGGGCTCATGTAGCGCGGCGTGCCGAGGATCTCGCCGTGGCCGGTGCGGTCGACCGCCGCGATGTCCTTGGCGATGCCGAAGTCGACGATCGCCAGGCTGCCGTCGTTGCGGAACATCAGGTTCTGCGGCTTGAGGTCCCGGTGCAGGATGCCTTTCTCGTGGATGTCGCCGAGCGCGAACATGAGCTCGCGAAAGAGGCGCAGCGCCTCCTCGGGAGGGACGGGCCTGCCGCCGAGGCGCTTGTTGAGATCCCCGCCCTCGAAGAACTCCATCACCAGGTACGCATTCGACTCGGACTGCCCGTGGCTGTGGATGCGTGCCACATGCCGGCTCTGGATGCGCTCGACCATGGAGTATTCCTCCATGAAGCGGGCGAGCGCCTTCTTGTCCTTGGTGATCTCCTGCCGCAGGACCTTCACCACCAGCGGCTCGTCGTCGCGCTCGCGCGAGGCCAGGTAGACGCGCGAGGTGCCCCCCTCGCCGATGAGGTGCAGCACCCGGATCCCGGGTATCTGGATCTTCTCGCGTAGCGAATGCCCTTCCATGCGCGAGGCAAGGTCGGGCGAGACGGTCCGCTCCATCGTGCCGGCGGTGAGGTCGCGGATCGAGTTGATGAGCTTCTCGCGCGTCATCTCCTGCTTGCGCTGGTAGTCGTCCGCGCCCGTCTTCATCGCGCGCACGGCGATGATCTCGTTGCCGGCGCCGGTAAGGAACAGCACCTTCGGGCAGTCCGGGCGCTTCTTCAGCGCCTGCAGCCATTCCAGGCCGTCGCCGCGGCCGAGCATGTAGTCGAGGATCAGGACATCGTAGGAGCCGAGCGGAAACGCGGCATCGGGCATGTCGTGGCTGAGCGGATCGTAGCCCTCGACCACGGCGTCGGCCCAGCGCCCGCGGATGTAGTGCGCGAGCAGATTGCGCAGGTCCTCGTCGTCGTCGATGATGAGGATGCGCACGGCTAGAGTGTAACGGAGTAGACCTCGATCGTTCCCGACCTGCCGCGCAGCGCGACCTCGCCCTTGAAGCGCACGCGCTGGCCTTCGAGCGTGCCGCGCACGGCGTCGTACACCGGCCGCGAAAGCAGCAGCTCGCCGGGCTGCGCCATCTGCATCAGGCGCGCCGCCGTGTTCACCGCGTCGCCGATGATGGTATGGCTCATGTAGTGCGGCGAGCCGACGTTGCCGAGGATCGCCTCGCCCGAGGCGATGCCGATGCCCACCCCCGTGGCCGCGCCGCCGTGCGCGGTCCAGGTGGCCAGCACCGGGGCGAAGCCCGCGACCATGTCCTGCGCCGCGTGGAAGGCGCGCTCGGCCGCGTCCGCCTGCGCAAAGGGCACGTTGAACCCGACCAGCAGGCTATCGCCCGCCATGCTGAAGATCGTCCCCTCGTGGCGGTAGGCGGCGTCGGTGATGGCGTGGAAATACTCGTTCAGCATGCCGACCACCTCGTCCACGCGCGTGGACTCGGTGAGGCGCGTGAAGCCGCGCAGGTCGGCGAACAGCGCCACCACGCTCACGCGCTGCGGCTCGCGGCGGAACGGGGTGCCGTCCTCGGCGAGGTCGGCGATGATGGTTTCCGCCAGGCGCGGCGAAACGTAGCGCGAGAAGGCCTTGCGCAGGGTCTCCTTGTGCTGGCTCTCTGCGGCGAGCCGCCGCGCCTCGAGCTCGCGCCGCGTCTCGTGCAGCCGCCGCAGCGTCTTCACGCGCGCGATCAGCTCCTCGCGGCGCACCGGCTTGGAGAGGAAGTCGTCGGCGCCGGCGCGGATGCCGCGCACGCGGCTCTCCTGGTCCTCGAGCGCGGTGACCAGCACGATCGGGATCATGGCGCTCGCCGGGGAGGACTTGAGGCGCTCGCACAGCGTGAAGCCGTCCGCGCCGGGCAGCATCACGTCGAGCAGGATCATGTCCGGCGGCAGCGTCCCGACGCGCGCGAACGCCGCCTCGGCGTCCGCGACGGTCTCCGCCGCCATGCCTTCGCGCGTCAGCAGGCGCGCGAGGAAGGCCGCCATGTCCGGGTCGTCGTCCACCACCAGCACGCGGAACACCGTCCCGGTCATGCGCGCGGCGTCGGCGAGGTCACTCAAAGGCGACCTGGACCCTGGCGAGGTAGTCGTCGTACTTCGCGATGGTCGCCTCGAGCGAGGCGCGGTCGCCGCTGCGGGCGCCGTCCTCGATGGTTTTGCCGAGCGCCGAGACGCGCTCGAAGCCGTAGGAGACGCCCACGCCCTTCATCCGGTGGCCGAGCTGCCGCAGCTGCTCGAAATCCTGCGCCGCGAGCGCGATGCGCAGGTTGTCGAGCTCCTTCCTGCGGTTCTTCAAGAAAGTGGGGATCAGATCTTCCAGATCCTTCGCTACCGTGACCTTGTATTCGCCGTCGCTCATTTCTTCATTATAGGGTGCAAGGCTCTCCTTCCCCGGTGTCAGGCTTTGTCAGCCAACGCCTCGCGCGCCCGGGCGAGATGCGGATGCAGCGAGAGCGCGGCGGCAAACGCGTAGCGCGCTGCCGCCGCCGCGCCGGCGCCGAGGTGGATCTCGGCGAAGTGCAGCATCGCCGCAAAGTGCCGCGGCTCCAGCTCCAGCGTGCGGCGGATGTCGCTCAGACATTCCTCGTCGCGCCCCAGGAGGTAGTAGAGCGCCGCGCGCTTGTGCCAGGCCTCGCCAAACTGCGGCGCGCTGCGCAGGAGCCGCGTGAGGCGGGTTTCGGCGATGTCGTAGCGCCGCGCCGCGATGTCGCCGGTGGCGAGCTCGAGCGCCTCGGCGGCGGCACGATGCGGGTGGTCCATCCATACGCGCCAGATCCGGTCCTCGGTCTCCACCGCCTCGGCGCCGGCGCAGGCGGCAAGCCGGGAGAAGAGCTGGTCCAGCGCGGCAAGCGCCGCGGCGGGTCGCCGCGCCCGCCGGCCGGCGATCAGCGCCAGGATGCTCTCAGTGAAAATCACGCGATCCCGTCATCAATGGTCCCAGCATGGCAGTGTAGTCATAGAGGCGCCGGGCCACCAAATGGACCACCTCGCCGTCGCGCTCCACCGAACCCGCCACGCCGAGCAGCCGTGCGCCGAGCAGCTCGCGCTTCTGGCGCTCCACGAGGTGGTTCCAGACGACCACGTTGACGCACCCGGCCTCGTCCTCGAGCGTCACGAACACCACGCCGCTCGCGGTATCGGGCCGCTGGCGGCAGGTCACCAGCCCCGCCAGGCGGGCCCTGCTGCCATGGGGCAAGCGGTTCAGGGTCTTCGAGTCAATGAGATGCTTTCCATCCAGGTTCTTCCTTAACAACGCCAGAGGATGACGGCCCAGCGTGAGCCCGATACTCGCGTAGTCCGCGACGATCTCCTCGCCTTCGCGCGGCGCGGCGAGCTGCGGCAGGCGCTCCGCGGCGGGCGCATCCAGCGGCGCCCGGCGCCCTGCCCCGGCCGCCGCCCAGTGCGCCAGGCGCCGGTGCCCGGCAAGGGACTGCAGCGCCCCGGCGGCGGCAAGGCAGCGCAGGTCTTTCCTGCTGGCGTTCAGATCATGAACCGAACCGTAAGGTCGATGCGCGGCAATGCGCTTGCCCTCTGCCTCGGCAAGCCCTTTGACCATCCGCAGCCCGAGGCGCAAGGTCCCCTTTTCCAACGTGCAGTCCCAGTCGCTCGCGTTTACCTCCGGCGGCAGGACCTCGACGCCGTGGCGGCGCGCATCCTGCACGAGCTGCGCGGGCGCATAGAAGCCCATCGGCTGGCTGTTGAGCAGCGCGGCGCAGAAAGCCGCCGGATGGTGGTGCTTCAGCCACGACGAGACGTAGACGAGCAGCGCGAAGCTCGCCGAGTGCGACTCGGGAAAGCCGTATTCGCCGAAGCCGAGGATCTGCCGGTAGATGGCGTCGGCGAACTCCGGGCGGTAGCCGTTCTGCCGCATCCCGTCCTTGATCTTCTGCTCGTAGATCTCCAGCCCTCCCGTTCTTTTCCACGCCGCCATCGAGCGGCGCAGGCGGTCGGCCTCGCCGGGCGTGAAGCCCGCCGCGACCATCGCGAGCTGCATCACCTGCTCCTGGAAGATCGGCACCCCGAGGGTTCTTTCCAGGACTTTTCTGACTGCCTCGCTGGGATAGGGAATTTCCCCGGCATCCATCTTCCGGCGGCGCAGGTACGGGTGCACCATGCCGCCCTGGATCGGCCCCGGGCGCACGATCGCCACCTCGATCACGAGGTCGTAGAAGCAGGCCGGCCGCAGCCGCGGCAGCATGCTCATCTGCGCGCGCGACTCGATCTGGAACACGCCCACCGTATCCGCCTTCTGGATCATCGCGTAGACGGCGGGGTCCTCGGGCGGGACGTCCTGCATTTTCAAACCCAGGAAATTCAAAGCCTTCCTTATTGCAGTAAGCATGCCAAGCGCCAGCACGTCGACTTTCAGCAGGCCGAGCGCCTCGAGGTCGTCCTTGTCCCACTGGATCACCGTGCGCCCGGGCATGGCGGCGTTCTCGACCGGCACCAGCTCGGCGAGCGGGCCGCGCGAGATGACGAAGCCGCCGACGTGCTGCGAGAGGTGGCGCGGGAAGCCGCGCAGCATCTGCGCCAGCTCGAGAACCAGGTTGTCGGGCTCGATCTTCTGGTCCCAGAAGGCGAAGCCCTTCGCCAGGCGATCGGCCTCTTCCGCGGGAAGGCCGAGCGCCTTGCCCACGTCGCGCACCGCGCTCTTCGTCCGGTAGCAGATGACGGTCGCGGCGAGCGCGGCGCGGCCGCGCCCGTACTTGCCGTAGACGTACTGGATCACCTCCTCGCGCCGCTCGTGCTCGAAGTCGACGTCGATGTCGGGCGGCTCGTTGCGCTCGCGCGACACGAAGCGCTCGAACAGCATGCTCATGCGCGCCGGATCGACCTCGGTGATGCCGAGCGCGTAGCAGACCACCGAGTTCGCCGCCGAGCCGCGTCCCTGGCAGAGGATGCCGCTCGCGCGCGCGAAGGCGACCACATCGTGCACCGTGAGGAAGAACGGCTCGTAGCGCAGCTCGGCGATCAGCCGCAGCTCGTGCTCTGCCAGTTGCCGTACTTTTTCAGGAGTGCTTTTTCCAAAACGTCTTTCCAGTCCCGCTTCGGTCAGCCTGCGCAGCCAGCTCGCCGGCGTCTCGCCCGGCGGCACCAGCTCTTCCGGGTATTCATACCTCAGGGAATCGAGAGAGAAGTCGCACCTCTCGGCGATCGCCACCGTTTCCCGCAGCAGCGCCTCCGGGTAGAGCTGCGCCAGCCGCACGCGCAGCCGCAGGCTGCGCTCGGCGTTCGGGTACAGCGCATACCCGCAGTCGGCCACCGGCCTGCCCAGGCGCACCGCGGTCAGCACATCCTGCAGCCGCCGTCGCGAGCGCACATGCATGTGCACGTCGCCGGCGGCGACCATCGGCAGCCCTGATCGCTTTTCGATTTCCTGCAGCGCTTTCAACTTGACCGCGTCGTTGGGCCCGCAATGCAGCTCGACCGCAATCCACGCCTGCTTTTCGAAAACATCCCGGATCCAGACGGCGGGCGAGACATCGTCTCCGGGCACCCAGAGCGCCAGCACGCCCTTCCCCGCCACGGCTTCGAGGTCGGCGCGGGAAAGCGAGTAGGTGCCCTTCTTGCCGCGCCGCCGGCCGGCGGTGATGAGCGAGGAAATGGCGCCATAGGCCTGCCGGTCGCTGGCCAGCAGTACAAGCTTCAAACTTTTTTCGATTTTGATTTCCGTTCCGAGAATGAGCTTGATCCCGCATTCCTTCGCCGCCTGGTGCGCGCGCACCGCGCCGGCAAGCGAGCATTCGTCGGTCAGCGCGAGGGCCCGGTAGCCGAGCGCCTTCGCCCGCTCGACCAGCTCCCCGGGGTGCGAGGCGCCGCGCAGGAAGCTGAAGTTCGACAGGCAGTGCAGCTCGGCGTAGTCAGGCAAAGAGGCCATGCAGGTACCATTCGCCGCCTTCGCGGTAGACCCAGCCGAGCGCGATGGGATGGAGACCCGCAAGGTCTCGCGCAGCAAGCTCGGCAATGAAGTAGTCGCGCTTCGCGTCGTCGCCGTCCCACCAGCCGCATTCGATGCGCTCCGGCCCGGCAAGCAGGCCGAAGCTCCCCTGCTCCAGCTTCCTCGGTTCCAGCAGCCACAGCGGGCGCGGCCCAGGCGGCTGGAACTCGCGCGGATCCCATTCGCCCGACTCGACGCGCTGCCAGGCATGCTCGGGACGATGGTCGGGATAGGGGGCGAGCCCGCAGACGCCTTCGTGCCCGAGGCGCTGGCGCAGCCGCTCGAGCAGCCTCGCCCAGTCTTCGTCCTGCGCCGCCGCGTCGCCGAACATGCCCGCCGTGCGGCTGCCGAGCGGCTCGAAGCCGTCCGCCTGGAGCCGCACCTCCTCGACCGGCCGCTCGAGCGCCATGGACGCGAGCTTCTCGCGCAGGAGCAGCTCCATCCGCTTCGCATCGCGTGACGGAGAAGCAAGCCCGATTTTCAGTTCAATAAAATTTTCCAGCTGCAATGAAAAGCTTCTGATGCCTGCGTGACGCGCCGCCAGCAGACCCTCGAGCTGCAGGAGCAGCCGCCGCGCGGCGAAGAGCAGCCCCTCGGCGTGCGCGACCGGCGCGGGAAGCTCGAGGCGCGCATCGAAGCGCGTCGGCGGCATGAAGAACCGGCGCGCTTCGGGCAGGATGCCGAGCGCGCGGTCGAGCTCATCCACCAGATCCTGCCCGCAGCGCTGCGCCAGGCCCTCGCGGGGCAGAGCCAGGAGTTCTCCGACGGTGGAAATTCCAATGCTCTTCAGAAATTCAAGATCCCAGTCCATGACTTCGAGCGGCAATTTCCCGAGCTCGCCGCCGCCGCCGCGGGCGAGCCAGAGCGCGGCGCGCGCGGTCGGCGCGAGGGCGAGCGACGCCCTGACGCCGAGCGAGTCGAGGCCGTCGCGCCATCTGGCCAGCAGGGTCTCGCGGCCGCCGAAGAGCCGCAGGCTTGCCTGGACCTCGGCGGCGAGCGCCCGCGGCGGCTCGAGCGAAACCCTAGGCGTGAACTGGCAGGCCCAGGCGGCGATCGGCTCGAGCGCTCCCGGCGCCAGGCCGGGCAGATGCAGGGCAACCCAAAGCATGGACGGGCCTTTTCACCTGCAAGAGGAGCGGCCCCCCGAGGGGCGCGCCGCGGCGCTTGAGGATTCGCACGGCGAGCGCTCCGGCGGCCGGCTCGAGGGCGAGGCGCAGGCAGGCGGGCGTGGATTCATGGAGGGCTTCGATGGGCCGCCAGAGCGCGACGAAGGCGCGCCCGGCTTCGGCGGCGACGGCGAGGCGGCGCAGCTCCGGGTAGCGCGCACGCGGTAGCCAGGCGAGCAGCGCATGGCTGCTCGCCGCGCGCAGCACCTGCTCGGCGGCCCAGAGCGCATCGCGCCTGCCGGGCGCCCGGATCACGGCGAGCTGGGTGAGGTCGATCCCCGCGGCGGCCAGCGCCGGCGCATAAGGCAGGTGCGGCGGTGAGAGCCACACGACGCGCTTGCCTGCGCGCGTCAGGGCGGCGAGCGCCGGCAGCAGCAGGCCGAGCTCGCCGATCCCCTGGTGATTGCAGAGGATTTCGGTGAGGGCGCTGGTCGGCCACCCGCCCCCCGCGAGCTCGGCGTCCAAGGCGGGAAAGCCGGTGGGAAGGGCCGGCGCGGCGCTGGTCAAGGCGCCACCGCGCCAAACGGGATGCTGCCGGAGGACCTCTTCGAGGAGAGCCTTCATACTGTACTTTTATACAGTATTACTTGCCGCCCTTCAACCTCCGCAGCTGCGCCTGGTAGGCGCCCATGAAATCGCGCCCGAAGACCTTGCTGAAGTCCTCCTCGGCGTCGCGCGAGAGCTTCTCCTGGTGGGCGACGAACAGCTCCCAGAGCTTGCTCTTCCGGCTGCCCAGGCTGAACCCGCCCGCGGATTTCTCGAACGCGCGCTCGAGGGCGTGCGGATCGAGCCGCCGCACCGCGCCGAGGATGGCGGCGCGCATCGCCGCCATCAGCGCGATCTCGTGCGAGCGCAGGTCCTCGCAGGCGTCGCCGACCGCCTGCACCGGGTCGAGGAAGCCCTCGGTGCGCTCGGCGGGATCGAAGAGGTACGCCATCGCCTCGTGGGGATCCGACATGAGCTTGAGCGGGTTGTTGTCGCGGGCGGCAACCATGGTCCGCTCCTCGGCCTGGAACTCCTTGCGCATCTCGGCCCGGGCGATGAGCAGCATCATGAGGCCCTCCATCGCCGCGCGCAGCACCGCCCCGCAGTCGCGCAGCAGCCGCTCGGCCTCGGCGGGCGAGAGCTCTCTCTGCGCCACGCCCGCGCCTTCGAAGAAGGCGCGCAGCACCGCGTCGGCAGGAACGGCCGGGGCCGGCGCGGCGGGATTCGCCGCGGGTGCGGCGGTCGGCTCTATCTCCTCCTTCGCCGGACCGACGTAGGTGGGCTCCTCGAACATCTTCGCTTCCTCGGCCGGGTCGGGCAGCAGCACCTGGACCTCGTACTCGCCGATGTCGAACGAGTCGCCGGACCTCATCGTCAGGCGCGTGGCCGGGCCGTAGCGCCTGCCTTTCACCATCACGGGATTGACCTTGGAGACGACCGACATCCAGTACGTGCTGCCCTCGCGCTCGATCTCGACGTGGAAGCGCGAGATGTGCTTGTGCGGGTCCTCGAGCATGATGGTGCAGGCATCGTCGCGGCCGATGCTGATGGGGGAGACATCGAGCGTGCGGCTCGCGTAGAGGGTCGGCCGTCCGCCGGCGCGGGTGAAGATCTTGACGGTGACGGACATGCGCCTAGTACCCGCTCCAGCCGTGCTCGACCCAGCGAGCGTCCATCATCGCGCAGTACTGCTCGGCCGCCGGCAGCCCCTCGCACAGGAGCAGGCAGCGCTCGAAGAGGTCCGAAGCCTCGGTAAGCCAGGCGGCGCGGGTCTCGGCCAGCCCCGGCGCGGCCCAGCGCCGCCTCGGCATCGGCGCGCCCGCCGGAACCGTCGCGTCGCCTTCCGAGGGCCGCTGCAGCCAGGCGCCGCGGAAAGGGCGCCGGATGATCCCGGCGTCGATGGTGGCGGGATTGGCACCGGGGGTGAGCGCCGACAGCGCGATGGTCTCGATGTCCTCGAACCAGGAGGCCGCGGCGAGCAGCGTCCCGACCGTGTCCAGGGCTTCCGGCGGCAGTGCGGTTGCCACGGTGAGCGGGAAATAGCGGCCCACGGAGTCGACGCTCGGCACCATGAGGCCGGCCCAGGCGTTGCGCGACACGACGCCGGGGCCGAGCACGAAGCGCCATGCCGGCATGCAGAGGAAGGCGTCCTGCCAGCCCTCGCCGAGCCGCTCGCGGCTGCCGGCCATTGCCCCCTGCAGCCAGCGATCCCAGGGTTCGCTGAAGGACGCGGAGAGCCGGCGGGCGATGAAATCGCCGGCGGCGGGCATCTTGCCGTACCACCCCGGCGAGAAGGCCTGCGCCGTGGGCGCGCCGCGCTCGATCATGTCTTCGCGCCGCCGAGCTTGCGGCGCGCGTGCTCGATCAGCGCCTCGTTGCGCGCGCGCGGTAACGCGAGGGGCCGCTCGGCGAGCGCGAGGCGCAGGTGCCCCAGCAGGTCGGCATGCGCCTTGTCGGTGATCCGCCAGACCCGCAGGGCCCCCTGCTCGATGGCGCGCGAATCCGTGCCCGCGCCGTCATGCAGGGCGACGTACGCCTCGAGCGTCTCGCGCTGCGCGCCTGTGCGCAGCGCATCCTCGAGGGAAAGGGCGAGATGCGGTACGAGCGTCTCGCGCAGCGCATTGCGATAGGCGCGCCCGGCCTGTGCGCCGAGCTTGTCGCCCTGGTAGAGGCCGGCGTGCAGCAGCCAGGAGCCGCCGCCCTGTCGCGGCTGCAGGTCGCGCAGGCGGCCGAGTACTGCGAGCAGGCGCGCCTCGTCGCCGGGGCGGATTGCCGCCAGGCTTTCCAGCGCCTGCTTCGCGGCGGCCGCGCCAGCCTCCGCTTTCGCAATCAGGCGCTGGTTGGCGAGGTAACTCGCCGTCCATGCCGCGCCCAGGCCGGCGGTCGCGATTCCCAGGGCGGCGAACGCCGCCGCGCGCGCCAGGCGGCGCACGTTTTCCTGCCGCGCGTCGACGCCAGCCACGCCAGCCTCCGCGAAAATCACCTCGCGCAGCAGCCGCTTGAGGAAAAAGCTCTTGCCGCTGCCGAGCGACGGCGGCTGCACTTTGCGCTCGAGGTTGAAGCTGCGGGCGAGCGTGCCGAGCACGCGGTCGATCGGGCTGCCTTCCTGCGTTCCGCTCGCGAAGTACACGCCGCGCACCAGGGGCGGCTCGCCGCTCCACGCGCCGCAGAACGCCGCGTCGAGGAAACCGGAGACGAGCGGCCGCGTCACGCGGAACTGCTGCGGAAAGCGGTAGATCGCGGCGCGGCGCTGCAGGTCGCGCTCCTCGTGCAGCCGCGCCGGCAGCCTCGCGTACAGGCGCCCCTCGAGCCTGCCGAACTCCGATTCGAAGCGCTCGACGAGCGAGCGCGGCGCGTGCGATACCTCGGTGAGGTCGAAGGTCGTGCCCCAGACCTGCGATCGCCCCTCGGCATCGAGCTCGGCGAAGAACTCGTTGAATCCGGCGAGGAGATCCGCCTTGGTCACCAGCAGATAGACCGGCAGGCGCACGCCGAGCCGCGTGTAGAGCTCCTCGACGCGCTCGCGCACGTGGGCGGCATAGCGCGCGAGCTCTTCGTCGTTCCAGTGCACGAGGTCGGCGACGCTCAGCGTCACGATGGCGCCGTTGAGCGGCTGGCGGGGGCGATGGCGCTTGAGGAGGTCGAGGAACCCGAGCCAGGC